>Ga0081540_1001052_pt1 | contig 24604 bp, 22 predicted proteins | sample TabmetS2T1R1_FD_71024 | JGI IMG/M metagenome (GOLD analysis project Ga0081540, IMG submission 71024) | Tabebuia heterophylla rhizosphere microbial communities from the University of Puerto Rico - S2T1R1 | ecosystem: Host-associated > Plants > Roots > Rhizosphere ... | reverse complement strand
TGCTGGGCGCGCCCCCCGGGCGTGGTGGAGGGGGGATTTTGCTGCGGTGTTGGGGGTTTGGGGGAGGGCCCCCCGCCGCGCCGATGAGGCGGGCTTCGATGTTCTCGACGTCCATGCCGCCCACGGCTACCTGATCCATTCGTTCCTCTCGCCGGTGGCCAACAAGCGCGAAGATGGCTATGGCGGCGACCTTGCGGGCCGCATGCGGCTCGCGCTCGAGATCGCCGAAAGCGTTCGCAGGCACTGGTCCAAAAGCAAGCCGCTGTTCTTCCGGCTGTCATGCGTCGACTGGCGCAAGGATCTGGATACGCGCGACGACGGCTGGACCATCGAGGACAGTTGCGTCCTTGCCCGCGAACTGGCGGCGCGTGGCGTCGATCTCATCGATTGCTCTTCAGGCGGCATCCGGGCCGAGAACTCGATGATGGACTATGCCAAGCAGCGTAAGAAGCTGCAGCGCGGCCATCAGGTTCCCTATGCCGCACAAATCCGTCGCGAGACCGGCGTACCGACCATGGCGGTTGGCGTCATCCTCGACGGTCCGCAGGCCGAAGCGATACTCGAACAAGGTCAAGCCGATCTGATCGCGATTGCGCGCGAGGCGCTGTACGATCCGCACTGGGCGCTGCACGCGGCGCGTGCGCTGGGAGTCGACTCAGATTGGCAAAGATGGCCTCCTTCCTATGGCTGGTGGCTGGAATTGCGCGACAGGATCGGTGTCGAGGACTGAGTTCAATTTGCGAGCGCAGTCCTCCGTACTCATGCGGATCTGCGCATCGCCATCTGGTAACCGTCCTTTGGAGTTCGATTGATGCGGCAGCTTCTCGAGCGGATCGAGACCGACACCGAGTTTCCGGAAGCGGCTGACGTCGTCGTCATCGGCGGAGGCATCGCCGGCATTTCGACCGCTTACTTTCTGGCGAAGCGGGGCGTGTCAGTCGTCGTGCTGGAGAAGGGGCTGGTCGGCGCGGAACAATCCAGCCGCAACTGGGGTTGGTGCCGCCAGCAGGGACGCGACATTGCCGAGCTCGAACTTGCGCGACTGAGCATGGGCCTGTGGGAAACGCTGCCTGCCGAGATCGGTGCGGATTTCGGATTCCGCAAGGTGGGTGTTGCTTTCGTAACCGACAGCGCAGCCGAACTCGCGGCCTGGGAGCGATGGCGGGAAATCGCGCGCGGTCATCAGATCCATAGTCAGTTGCTGACGGCGGAAGAGGCCCAGGCCAAGACCCCGGGAAGCGCGCGACGCTGGCTCGGTGGGCTGCAAACGCCGTCCGACGGATACGCCGAGCCGTCGAAGGTCGTCCCGCTGCTGGCCCAGGCGGCGCGGCGTCTCGGAGCGGTGGTGGTTCAGAACTGCGCAGCGCGGCTGATGGAGACGAAAGGCGGCCGAGTCTCGGCCGTGGTGACCGAGCGGGGCACGATCCTCACCGATGCCGTCCTTTGCGCGGGCGGCGCCTGGGCATCGCTGTTCTGTCGGCGCCACGGTGTCGACCTACCCCAGGCCGTGGTCTACGGGTCGGTGGCGCGCACCACGGCGGCAACCAACGTGCTGAACCAATGCGTCTCGACACCCGGCTTCTCCGTGCGTCGGCGCACGGATGACGGTTATACGGTGGCGATGAGCGGACGCGGCACCGTCCAGCTTACACCGTCGCTGCTGCGCTATGGCTGGAAATTCCTGCCAACCTTCCTCCAGCGTCGCAAGGGGCTGAAGATCCGTCTCGGCAAGGCGTTCCTCGACGAACTCCTGCAATCGTCGAAATGGTCGGCAGATGACGTCTCGCCGTTCGAGAAGACGCGCATTCTCGATCCGCTGCCGGATGCTGAACTGCTGGGGCGGGCACTTGGTGAACTCCATACCACGTTTCCCGAACTCGGTGACGTCAGGATCGAGGGCAGCTGGGGTGGCGTGATCGACTCGATGCCGGATGCGATACCAGTGATTTCGCCTGTGGCGGCGTTGCCCGGATTTTCTCTCTCGACGGGCTTCAGCGGTCATGGCTTCGGAGTCGGCCCCGCCGCAGGGCTTGTGGCCGCCGACATGATTACCGGCAGCGCCACAGCGGTGGACCTGACGCCGTTCCGATATTCGCGGCTCTTCGACGGCACTCGGCTTCGACCGGATTCGAAACTTTAGCGAGACGGCGGAAATCCCGCGCGCAATTTGGAAAGGTCTCGAATGGACGAGAGACACGAGAATACGGATCTCATGAGCTCGGCACTGGTATCGACCGCGGCCGGCTTTCCAATAAACGCAGAAATCGATCCAGAGGACCCGGGGCTTCGCAAATCCCAGGATTCCATTCTTCGGAATTTGCTGATCGCGATCACTCCGAGGATTCTTCGCATTTCCTTGCTTGCTGAATTGAAGCGTGGGGCGAGAGGACTGAAGCATCGGGGTTCGTCCAATTCGTTGTCGAAGGGAATTTGAAATGCCACACGTTGCTGTAGTGGGCGCCGGCGTGACCGGCGTTACAACCGCATATGCTCTCGCCGAGCGCGGTTACGCGGTTACCGTATTTGACCAAAATCGCTACGCCGGCATGGAGACGTCGTTTGCAAACGGAGGACAACTCTCTGCAAGCAATGCCGAAGTCTGGAACAGCGCATCCACCGTTTTGAAAGGACTAAGGTGGATGATGCGACGCGATGCTCCTCTTCTCGTGAATCCGTTGCCAGGCTGGCACAAGTATTCGTGGATGGCGGAATTCATCGCTAATATCTCGAACTATAGGGCCAACACGATCGAAACCGTGCGGCTGGCGATCGCCGCACGCAAGTATCTTTTTGAAATGGCAGAGCGGGAGGGAATCGACTTCGATTTGGAAAGGCGCGGCATCCTGCACTTTTATCGTGACAAAGCCGGCTTCGATAAAGCGCTAAGAGTCAATGATCTGCTCCGAAAAGGCGGCCTTGATCGCCATGCAGTAACCGTTGACGAGATCCACAAAATTGAAGCTACCTTGAGAGGCAATTACTTTGCTGGCTTCTTCACGCCATCCGATTCAACTGGCGATATTCACAAGTTCACGCGCGGCCTTGCCGACGTCTGCACACGCCGAGGCGTCAGATTTCGTTACGAAGCTTTGATCGACAAAATTGTTCCGGCTGCTGGCGGCACGTTTCAGATAGGTTGGCCTTCATCCAGGTCGCGCGAGGGTAGCAAGGACATGTCACGGTCGCTTCAGGTCGATGCTGTCGTAATCTGTGCTGGCACCGCAAGCCGAGGCTTTGCCGATATGCTCGGCGACCGCCTCAATATTTATCCGGTAAAAGGCTACTCTATTACGGTCGGTCTTCAAACACAGGAGAGCCAGATCGCTGCTCCTCAGGTGAGCATCCTGGATGACGCGACCAAGATCGTAACTAGCCGACTCGGTCAAGATCGGTTTCGGGTGGCCGGAACCGCCGAATTCAACGGATTCAACCGCGACATCCGCCACGATCGCATCGAGCCGCTCGTCCGTTGGACGCGTGAACATTTTCCGGAGGTAGCTACTGACAAAGTAGTTGCATGGAGCGGGTTGCGACCGATGATGCCCAACATGTTGCCGCGCGTTGGTGCAGGGAGGCGTCCGGGGGTTTTCTATAACACCGGTCACGGTCACCTTGGATGGACGCTGTCGGCGGCTACAGCACAGATCGTTGCCGACTCTGTGTTAGAGAGGGTCGCGATCAATCGCGCTGCTTAATCGACTGGCGAATCGTTCAAAGGTAGGCCGCCCGTCGATATCCTATTTGTCAGATCGCGTTGTCACGCGCCCACCGGACAACCTGTTCGTGGGTCGTGAACCAGACGTTGCCCTTTGCCTTGGCGTGCCGGATCAGCTCCTCCAGTATCCAGATGCGAGAGCGATAGCCGGAAATATGCGGATGCATTGTCAGCTGGTACAAGCCACCATCCTCCCAGGCAGCGTCGAGTTCACGGCGGAAGACGTCGAACACGTCGGTCGGCGGGGTATAGGGCCGCAGTGACTGAAAGCGGTGCATCATGAAATAGACCGCGTCGTCTCGCACCCACTCAACCGGAAGTTCGACCACGCCGGATGGTTCCCCTTCGAGCAGGAGTTCGTAGCAATCTTCGTCGGCCATAAGGGATGAATCATAGAGAAGGCCGAGTTCCTTTTCGATCTTGAGTGTCGAGGCGCTGAAATCCCAGGAAGGAGTGCGAAGGCCAACTGGGCGCACGCCGGTGATCTGTTCGAGCGTATCGGCAGCGCGGAACATCAGGTCGCGTTCAACCGCATAGGGCAGTGTAGAATTGAGCTCGTGGATCCAGCCATGGATACCGACCTCGTGGCCTTCAGCAACGACGCGACGTTGCTCATCGGGATGCAGTAGCGCCGCGACGGCCGGCACAAAGAAGGTCGCCGGCACGTCGTGTTTCTTCAGTAACGCCAGGATGCGCGGGACCCCGACGCGTGCGCCATATTCGCCCCACGCCATTCGTCCGATGGACTTGCCGCCCTCGCGCAGTTCATTGGTCTCATGGTCGCTGTCGAACGAGAACGCGACGGCGCAGCGTGCGCCGTTCTTCCAGGTGGCAGGACGCATAGTTCGGCCGGCGCGCACTTGGTTTACCAGCCCGCGCCAATGCACCTCCGGCCATTCCCATGGTTGCATGTAGTCAATCTCGGTCATGCGTCTCTCACCTGCGAGCTGCCGGGCCCAATTTCAATTGATTCGCTCGTCGCTACCGATACGCTCCGCATTTTGAACGGACAATGTAAAGGGTTGGGAGCGGGCTTCCATGCCTACCCAAACAGGCTCAATAGAAAGGTGGGGTGTTTGCCCAAAGCACGCGTGTTCGGCCAACATCCGCATTCTCGAAGCGGTGTGGCAACGAACTGGCAAACCGAAAGGCGTCACCGCTTTCCAAAGTCGACGGCACGCCATTCACCTCCAGCAGCAATCTGCCTTCCAGCACGACGCCTGCATCTTCGCCAATATGCGTGTAGGCAACTGGACCAGACGAGCCGCCGGGCTCGATGGTGACGAGCAGCAGCTCGATCTTGCCGTCTCCAGGAGGCGAAAGCAGCTCCTTGACGATTTTCATGTCGCCGAACGCAATTCTTCGGCGATGGCTGAGCGGCAAGACCCAGGACGGATGATCCTGCGATACTTCCGGCGAGGAAAAAAACCAGTTCAGCGGCACCTCCAGCGCATCCGCCACTCGCTGCAACGTGCGTATCGTCGGCGACGAACGGCCACGTTCCATCTGGCTCAACATGCCGATGGAAACTCCTGCTTGCTCGGACAACTGTTGCAGCGTCATCTCGCGCTTCTGTCGCAAGGAGCGAATGCGCTCGCCAACTTCCGAAGGAGCCATGGTGCCGGTATCGAGATATGTCATTTGCGGCTCCAGTGAAAATTTCATGCTACTTTTTTTAATTTCTTTACAAATTTGCGCAAGATGCTATCACTCGATTGAAGTTATTGAGATGGCAGTTGCTTATGCGTGTGGGCATCGAAGTTGGCGGCACATTCACGGACCTTGTAACCTTCGATGGTGCAAAAGGCACGGTGGCCAAGGTGCCCTCGACGCCCAGGAGCCCGGACATCGGCGCTTTCAACGCGCTCGAAGCAGGCGAGATCCCGCCGGCCCGCGTAACTGATCTGGTCCACGGCTCGACCATTGCGACCAACGCCATTCTCGAGCGACGGGGCGCCAAGGTTGCCTTCGTTACAACGCGCGGTTTTCGCGACATTCTCTTTCTCCAGCGGCATGATCGGCGGAGCATCTACGATCTCCGCTACGCCAAGCCGGCTCCGCCCGTGCGGCGCAAGGATACCTACGAGGTAACAGAGCGCGTTGATGCGCGTGGCGACGTGGTTCTGCCGCTCGATGCTACCGAAGTGAAGCGTGATCTGCTGCCGGCGCTTGCGGCTGGAGGCTATGAGGCCGTCGCGCTGTGCTTGTTATCGTCCTACGTTTCACCAAAGCACGAGGCCGAATTGGCGGCGCTGATCACGGCGGCATTGCCGAACGTGCGCGTCGCTTCGAGCCATGTCATCGCGCCTGAGTTTCGTGAATTCGAGCGCGCCTCCACCACGTTGCTGTCGGCCTATGTTCAGCCCGTCATCGACAGCTATTTAGATCGATTCGAGAGCCGCCTGAAAGATGGCGGCTTTGCCGGCCATTTCAGCGTCATGCAGTCGAACGGCGGACGGCTGCCGGCGATCGCCATGCGACGCAACGCCATCTCGGCGCTGTTCAGCGGTCCGGCAGCCGGACTGGTCGGCGCCATTCGTCAGGCCGGGCGTTCCGGCCGCGGCGATCTGATCACTTTTGACATGGGCGGAACCTCGACGGACGTGTCGCTGGTGCGCGGCGGCGAACCCGCGCTGACGCCCGAGACCGAAGTGGATGGTCTGCCGATCCGCACGCCCGTGCTCGACATTGTCTCGGTCGGTGCCGGCGGCGGCAGCCTGGTATGGATCGACGATGGCGGCATGCTGCGCGTCGGGCCGCGCAGCGCGGGTGCCGACCCCGGCCCCGCCTGCTATGGCCGCGGCGGTACGGCGCCGACGATCACTGACGCTCATGTCGTGCGCGGCACCATCCGGCCCGACAGCTTCCTCGGCGGCTCGATGAAGCTCGATGCGGAAGCCGCCCGCCGGTCGTTCGAGGATATCGCAAAGCGCCTTGGCACCGACGTGAACGGGGCTGCCGTGGCCGCCATCCGGCTCGGCGTTGCCAATATTGTGCGTGCCATTCAGATCGTGTCCACCGAACGGGGGCGCGATCCCCGCGACTATGCCTTGCTTCCCTTCGGAGGCGCCGGGCCGCTGCTTGCCGCCGAAATCGCCGACGAACTCGGCATCCGCGAGATTCTGGTGCCGCCGAACCCGGGTGTCATTTCGGCGCAAGGCCTGCTCGCGGCCGATTACGTGAAAGTCTACGGCGTGACGCGGCGCTTGCAGTTCGACGCCGCCGCGCCCGGCGCGCTGCGCGAGGCGCACGCCCATTTCCGCGCGCTCGCCGAGACCGAATTTCGCGAGCTTGGCCTCGGCGGTCCGCTCGAGTTTCAGCTTGAAGTCGACATGCGCTTCGTCGGCCAGGCCTTCGAAATTCCCGTCACGATAGCCGATAGCGACTTGCCAACGCTCACGGCGGAAGCGCTGCACCATGCCTTCGTCGACGCGCATCGCCGCGTCTACCTCCATGGTGGCGAGCCCGGGCGTCGCGCGGAAATCGTCTCGCTGCGCCTGCTCGTACGCAGCCGTCTCGATACGCTCCCCACGCTTTCCGAGCGGGTTGTCGAGCTGGAGCGGCCGAAACACGCGCCGATCAATATCTCCGGCGGGGAGACCAAATCCGCCGCGATCGTCAATGCAGCCAGTCTCACCGAAGGCCGCACCGTCAAGGGGCCGGTCCTGGTCGAAGGCTACTCCTCGACGGTCTGGATACCGGAAAGCTGGATCGCGACGCGCGATGCTGCTGGCAATCTTCATGTGCGGAAGGACGCGGCATGACCCTCGATCCCGTCGAATACGCCATCATCAGCCAGTCCCTGATCGCGGCCGCGCGCGAGATGGGCGTGAAGCTCATCCGTTCGGCATATTCCAACATCCTGCGAGAAGCCCGCGACGGTTCGGCGGCTCTGCTCGATGCCAAGGGAAATACCGTGGCACAGGCCGAACTGATACCGATGCAACTGGGCAGCATCGGCCGCATCTTTGCCGCCTGCACAGCCGTCTATCCGCCGGAGACGCTCGAGCCGGATGACGTGTTCTTCATCAACGATCCCTATTCGGGCGGCCAGCATCTGCAGGACGTTTTCATCTTCCACCCGATCTTCGCCGATGGGAACGTCATTGGCTTTGCAGCTTCCGTCGCGCACCATCTGGACATGGGCGGCGGCAATCCCGGCCTCAATCCGACCGCGAGCGATGTTTATTCGGAGGGGCTGATCATTCCTCCGACGAAGATCAACATCAAGCGCGATTGGCACGGGGGCGGATTCCAGCGGCTGCTCAAAGCCAATGTCCGCGTTCCCGCGCAGACCATGGGCGATTTCGATGCACAGATGGCGGCTAACGCCGTCGGTGTGTTGCGGGTCAATGAGCTTGCGGCTCGCTACGGGATCGAAAAGGTCGCTGCCACCATGGCCGCCTTGCAGGATTACTCGGAGACGCGGATGCGCGCTGCCATCCGCGAGGTCCCGGACGGCGTCTATACCGGCGAGGACATGGTCGATGACGACGGCATCACGGAAGAGCCGTTGCCGGTGCGCGTGACCGTAACCGTCAGCGACGACTCGATGACGGCGGACTTCACCGGCACCGCGCCGCAGGTGATGCGCAATCTCAACGCTCCCTTCGCGTCCACCATCTCCGCAAGCGTTTCGGTCATCAAGGCTGCGCTGACCAGCCCTGACATTCCATTCAACGACGGCGCCATGCGGCCGATCACCGTGACGGCGCCGAAGGGCACGTTGCTCAATCCCAACCACCCGGCGCCGGTGCGCGCGCGCATGGAAGCGTGCTCCCGCGCCTGGAACGCGATTATGAAGGCGTTGGCGAAGGCCGTGCCCGACAAGGTAATCGCCTGCGGTTTCGACACCACGTCGGTGTGCTGTCTTTCCAAGCTGGGCGACAACGGATGGTCGGTCTATCTGGAAGTGTTTGGCGGAGGTTGGGGCGCGAGCAATACGCGTGATGGCTGCGATGCCGTCGATAGCCCGCTTTCCAACTGCTCTAACACGCCGGCCGAGGCGCTGGATCAGGATTTCGCGTTCTTCCGCCTTACCGAATACGCACTCACCCCGGATTCCTGCGGCCGCGGGCGACGGCGAGGCGGAGTGGGTTTCGTGCGCCGCTACGAGGTGCTGGAGGATGGCGTGAAACTCGCCATCTATGCCGACCGCTTCACGCAGCAGCCCGACGGACTATTTGGCGGTACGCCAGGCAGCAAGGGCTCCTGCGTGGTTCAACGCAACGGCCAGGACATCGTTCTCAAGTCCAAGCAGCAGGCCGATCTGCAGAAGGGCGATATCGTCACCTACCGGCTCGGCGGTGGCGGCGGGTATGGCGATCCTGGCGAGCGCGACGCGACAGCCATCGCCCATGATTTGGAAGACGGCGTCATTTCGCAAGGCTTCGCCGCCGCCTGGGCTCGAGGGTAGGGCCAATGGTCTCCTCTGCCGCCAGCTTCGATCACTCGCTTTGGTCGGCAACGGTTGCAGAGCCCGCAATCGAGACTGCGCCGCTGTCAGGCACAATCACCGCCGATGTCGCCATCGTCGGTGGCGGCTACACCGGTCTGTCCGCGGCTTTGTCTCTTGCCGAAGCCGGCGCCAGCGTGGTCGTGCTAGAGGCGGAGACGATTGGATATGGAGCATCAGGACGCAATGGCGGCCAGGTAATCCCGGGATTGAAGCTTGATCCATCGGAGATGATTGCCAAATGGGGCGAGCAGCGCGGCCGCGCGCTTGCGGAAGCCGTCGGCAACGCCGGCGATGCGGTATTCTCGCGCATCGCCAGGCACGATATCCAGTGCGCGGCCCTCCGTGCCGGATGGATACAGGCCGCGCCCAGCGAGCGTGCGTTGGACCGGGTGATGAAGCGTGCGCAGGACTGGATCGCGTTTGGCGCCCACGTCAAGATGCTCAGCCGTGAAGAGATAACGAAGCGCATCGGAGCAACCGAGTATGTTGGCGGCTGGATTGATCCGCGCGCCGGTACGTTGCAGCCGCTCGGCTATGTCAGGGGTTTGGCGCGCGCAGCGGCAGCAGCCGGCGTCCGTCTGCACCAAAAGAGCCGCGTGCTCCAAGTCGCGCCAGCGGGTAAACGCTGGCGCATCTCCACCGCAAGCGGCTCGGTCGACGCAGCCTCCGTCATCCTTGCCACCGACGCTTACACCGACGGTTTCATGCCGAAACTCGCCCGCAGCCTGCTGCTGGTGCAAAGCATCCAGATCGCCACCGCGCCTTTGCCTCCGCGTGTCGCTTCAAGCATCCTTCAGGGTGGCGAGTGCGTGTCGGAGACGCGGCAGCTTGCCTTCTACTTTCGCCGTTCGCCCGACGGCCGCCTGGTGATGGGCGGACGCGGTGCCATCGGGGAACAGGAAAGCGGAACCCTGTTTGCGACGCTGGAGCATGCGACGCGCCGCTTCTTCCCGCAGGCGGCCGCCGTGCCCATCGAATATCGCTGGTCTGGACAGGTCGGTCTGACCCTGGATGGCCTGCCGCGCATCCATGAGCCGGCGCCGGGCATGTTTGTCGCCGCCGGCTACAACGGCCGCGGCATCGCGATGGCGACCCTGATGGGCGAGTGGCTGGCCGCGCGGATTCACCGCGGCATCGAAGCGCCGCTGCCGAGTACCGAGCTCTCGCCAATCTCGTGGCACGGATTGCGCAAGCCGGTGATTGGGCTCGGCATTGCATGGGCTTGGACGAAAGATCGCATGGGAATAGCCGCATGAGTGCATCGCATCTGTTTTCTCCGCTCACGCTGCGGAGCGTCACGTTGCAGAACCGCGTGATGGTCTCGCCGATGCAGCAATATATGGCAGGAAAGGATGCGCTGGCGGGCCCGTTCCATTTCCAGCATTACGGACGCCAGGCCATCGGCGGCGCCGGGACGGTCATGACCGAGGCGCTGGCCGTGTCGCCGGAAGGGCGCGTGACCTGGCACGATCTCGGCATCTGGAATGATGCGCAGGCGGATGGTGTGGCGCGCATCGCCGGTCTGATCGGCGAGGCCGGCGCGGTACCCGCGACCCAGCTTATCCATGCTGGCCGCAAGGGAAGCGTTGGCAGACCGTGGGAAGGCTACAATCCGCTCACCGCTGAAGATGCTGCAACGGGCTTTCCGCCGTATTCGACCGTCGCGGCCAGTGCCATTCCGGCCAACGCCGGCTGGCACACCCCCGATGCCCTCGACGCTGACGGCATCGCCCGGATTATCGATGCCTATCATCGTGCCGCAACGCGCGCGGCGAAGGCCGGTTTCCGCTTCCTGGAGATTCACGCCGCGCACGGTTATCTGATCCACAGCTTCCTCTCGCCGCTTGCGAATAAACGTGACGACGACTGGGGCGGTGACCTTAATGGCCGCATGCGTTTTGCGATCGCGGTTGCGGACGCGGTTCGCGCCGGCTGGCCGAACGATTTGCCGCTGTCAGTGCGGATATCGAGCGTCGACGATCAGGCCGGCGGCTGGAGTATCGAAGACAGCATCGCGCTGGCGCGCGCCTTGAGGTCCGTCGGTGTCGATCTCGTCGATTGCTCCTCGGGCGGCCTTGGTGAACGCACGACCACCAAAATGATCCGACGGCAGGAAGGGTATCAAGTGCCGTACGCCGAGCGCGTCCGCAAAGAGGTAGGTGTCGCCACCATCGCGGTCGGCCTCATAACGACGCCGGCCTTCGCTGAATCAGTCATCCGCGACGGTCGGGCCGATCTCATCGCAATCGGCCGCGAAGCGCTGCTCAACCCGCATTGGTCACTTCATACCGCCCAGGCGCTCGGCGTCGATCCGACCTTTTCGGAATGGCCGCCGGCCTGGGGTTGGTGGCTCGAAAAACGGTCCCGCGCGGCCCGCGCAACATCCTCCGAGAACTGAAGGAATAGTGCAGATGGACATCAGCCGACGTACAGCACTTCTGGGCGGCGCAAGCCTGCTCGCCTCACCAATGATCGCGCGAGCCCAAGCCAACAAGGTCGATGTGGTGGGGGTGTATTCGCTTTCGGGCACGTTCGCCAACGTCGGCGACCTGCTGAACAAGGGCACGGTCATGGCCTTCGAGCACTACAAGACCGCCGCGGGCAAGCAGATAAATTACACGCTGCTCGACGATCAGGGCGATGCCGGTCGCGCTGTGCGCCGGGTGCAGGAAGCCATGGGGCAGGGCGTTCGCCACGTCGTCGGATGCACGAACTCAGCCATTGCGCTTGCCGTCGCCAAGGAAGTACAGGCGCGCGGTGGCATTTACATCCATATGGCAGGAGCCGACGAAGCCACGGGCAGTCAGTGCAACAAGGCATCGTTCCGCTGGCCGGGCGCCAGCTACACTGCGATACGGGCAACGCTCGAGCCGTTCATTCAGGCCAATCCCAATGCCAAGCGCTGGTACTCGATCACTGGGCAATATGTATTCGGGGAGAGCCTGCTCACAAATGCGAGGGCGGTGATACAGGAGAAAGGACTGACAAATCTCGGCAACTCCTATCACTCGCTGGGCGAGCGCGAGTACTCCGGCTATATCACAGCCGCGATGGCGGCCAATCCCGATGTTCTGGCCGTGCTGAACTTTGGCAACCAGACCGTTGACGTTGTGCGACAGGCGGTGTCGTTCGGCCTCAAGCGCAACGTCAAGATCGTGGTGCCGTGGTGCACGGGCCTTGACCAGTATCAGGCATGGGGGTCGGACATCGTGGATGGTGTCTATTTCGGCGTGAACTATTGGCATGGCGTCGACGGCCCTGGCAATCGCGTTCTCTCCGAAGTGGTGCGGGCAAAGACCAACGGCGCGACGAACTACCTGCAGGCCTGTGGCTGGGCAGTGGCACAAATGTTCGTCGAAGGCGCCAACAAGGCCGGTTCGCTCGATATCTCGGATATCACCAAGGCGATGGAAGGTCTGACCTACGAGGGACCCACGGGCACTGAAACGGTCCGCGCCGAGGATCATCAGGTCATCAAGAACTACTACTTGATGCGGGGCAAAGCGCGTTCGGCCATGCGGGACGCTGACGATTTTGCCGAAATCCTTCAGGCGACCAAGGCGTTCCTGTCGCCGGATCAGGCCGGCTGCAAGATGGGCTGAGGCGTCTGAGGACTTCGAGCGTGCAAGGCCAGGTAGTTCTTTTCCAGATCCTCAACGGCGTTGGCATCGGGATGATCTATTTCCTGCTGTCGGTCGGCCTGACGATGATCTTCGGCTTGATGCGCTTCGTGAATTTCGCACATGGCACGCTCTATCTGGTTGGAGCGTACACGGCTTTTTCCGTGAGTCTGCTGACCGGTTCGATGTGGTGGGCGTTGGCGTTCGGTCCGCTGGCCGCGGCTGGCGTCGCGCTGATATCGGAGCGGCTGATTCTGCGCCATACATACGACATGCCGCACGAAGCGCAGATTCTCGTGACGTTTGCGCTGGCGCTTATTTTTCAGGAGTCGATCGTACTGATCTTTGATCCGCTCGCGAAGAATGTGCCCGTGCCGAGCCTCCTCTCCGGCATTGTGTTCATTGGCCCGTTCGTCTATCCGGCCTACCGGCTTGCCGTGGTTTGCGCCGCAGCGGTCATTGCTGTCCTGCTTTGGTTTGTCCTGGAGCGGACACGCTTCGGCGCCGCCCTTCGCGCGGGCTCCGAGAGCACGGAGATGGTGAGCCTGCTCGGCATCAATGTACAGCAAGTGTTCATGGTCGCCTTTCTGGTCGGCGGCGCGTTGGCCGGTTTCGCGGGAACGCTTAGTGCACCATTGCGTGGTGTCGAACCATTTATGGGATCGGAGGCGTTAGGCGTCGCATTTGTCGTCGTGGTCGTCGGTGGCATCGGGTCGTACACGGGCGCTTTGCTGGGCGGCTTGCTGATCGGAATTGTTCAGAGCGTGGCCAGCAGCCTTTGGCCCGAGGGCGCACGATTGATGATCTACGGTGCCATGGCGCTGGTACTTCTCGTGCGTCCGGCAGGCCTGATGGGTAGATCGTGAGTACATTTTCCTCCTACCGCTCATTTCCCGATGCGACGACCTCCGCCCTCGCCGTAGTGCTCGTTGCGTTGCCGTTCGTTCTTCCGTCGGTGACGTTGGCGTCCGAACTTGTGGTGTTTGCCATCGGTGCTCTATCCTGCACCTTCCTCCTTGGGTTAGTCGGACTCCTGTCGTTCGGGCAGGGACTTTTCTTTGGCGTTGGCGCCTATGGCGCGGCGTTGATATTGATCCACACAAGCGCTGGAAGTCTCGTAACCATCCTCGCGGCCGCCGCCATGGCCGCTGCGGCCGCTGCAATCGTCGGCTTTCTCAGCGTACGCCGACGCGGCATCTATTTCGTTATGCTGACGCTCGCTTTCGCCCAGATGGGCTATTTTGCCATGCTGGCGATGAAGGACATCACCGGTGGCGAGAACGGGTTGACTGGCCTTCCGCGCCCTCCAGTCTTCGCCGGCTTAGGCGCCCTCACTCATTCGCACAGCGTGTATGCTTTTCTTGCCGCGATTTGCTTCCTTGCTTTCGTGCTCACCCATCGCATCGCGACTTCTCCATTCGGTTCGGTACTGCGCGCCATTCGCGAAAATGAGGTTCGCGCGGATGCGCTTGGCTACGACGTGCGCTGGTTCAAAATCATGGCTTTGGCCTTCGGTGGGTTCTTGGCAGGCCTCGCCGGCGCCATGCACACGATCTTCCTCGGGCTGGCGCCACCCAACACGATCGAGCCGGAGATGAGCGAGCGATTGGTCATCATGGCGATCATTGGCGGTACGGGCTCGCCAATCGGCGCCTTGATCGGCGCTGGCTTCTATGTGCTGTTGGCCGATTTCCTGTCTTCGCTGTGGCCGCGATGGCTGATGATCATCGCGTTCCTGATGATTGCGATCGTGTTGTTCCTCCCTAACGGACTGTGGGGCAGCGTCGAGTTGCTGATCGCTCGATGGCGTAGCGGTCGTGTCCGGATCGCACCGCCGGGGGCGGTTGATGGATAAAGCGAGCATCACAGCGGAGAAGATTGGAGTACGCTTTGGCGGCTTCCGCGCACTTGATCTTGTCGATCTTGAGATTGTCGCGGGAAGCCTGCATTCCATCATCGGGCCGAACGGCGCGGGCAAGACTACGCTTTTCAATGTGTTGACCGGCCGTTTGCTGCCCAGCGAAGGATCTGTTCGTCTTGGTACCCGTGACATTACCCGCATGGCCGCGCATGGGCGCGTGCATCTGGGTATTGCACGTTCGTTCCAGGTGACGAACATCTTCCAGAACCTGACCGTTGCCGAAAACGTCCGCTTGGCCGTGCAGGCAGTCCGGCGTGGCGAGCCCTGGACATTTTGGCGCGGTATCAGTCCCGACCGCAATGTCGAGGAGATTCTGGCGGCTACTGGCCTGCAAGCGCGCGCCATGGATCGCGCGGGTACGCTTTCTCATGGAGCGCAGCGTGCGCTGGAGATCGGCATGGCGCTTGGTTCTGATCCACGTTACGTGTTCTTGGACGAGCCGCTGGCTGGCGTAAGCATTGATGACATTCATCGCATCAAGACCCTGATCCGTGGCCTGACGCCACGTCGAACCGTCGTGCTGATCGAACACAACATGCGCGTTGTGCTTGACATTTCAGATCGGATCACGGTGCTGGCGCAAGGCGAGGTGATCGCGGAAGGAGCGCCCGCTGATATTCGCGCCAATCCGACGGTGCGAGCCGCCTATCTAGGGGCCAGCATATGAAGGCGTTGCTCGAAATTGCAGAACTCCAGGCATGGTATGGCAAGAGCCACGTTCTGCACGGCGTGTCCTTGGCAGTGATGCCCGGCGAAGCGGTAGCCCTTCTCGGACGCAACGGCGTTGGCAAGACCACGACCCTGCGCTCGATTATGGGCTTGGTCTCCAACAAGGGAACGGTTCTCTTCGATGGACGCAAACTCGGAGGCATGCCAACACACGCCATTGCGTCGCTCGGCATTTCGCTGGTGCCGGAGCATCGGGGAATATTCGCATCGCTGACGGTTGAGGAAAACCTCAAGCTTGCTTGGCGTTCATCGTCGCAGTGGAACCTTGCGTCGGCTTGGGACACGTTTCCTGCGCTGGAAGCGCGTCGCAAGACGTATGCAGGAAAGCTGTCGGGAGGCGAACAGCAGATGCTGGCGATCGCGCGAGCATTGATGCCAGGACCGCGTCTGCTGTTGCTGGATGAACCCACCGAGGGACTGGCGCCCGTTATCGTGGAGCGGCTGGTTACGACGATGCGTGGGCTCAAGGCGGCGGGCTTGCCGATGCTCCTCGTGGAGCAAAGCCTTGACGTGTGCCGGGCCGTCGCGGAACGACATGTCATAATAGACGAGGGTCGCGTCGTCTGGAGTGGCGATACGCAGGCGCTCGACTCTGCCGACCAAATCCTGCGCCAACATCTGACTCTTGAGGACGCCTAGACCACGGCAGTCGTCTAGTCTCAACCTTACTAATTGATTGAGTGAGGAGTCAGGCTCAACGCCACGGCGACGGGGAAGACAAATAGATATGGCCGTTCGATCCACCGCATCATGATCGAACACGTCAGTAAAGATCCAGGATGCCGGTCACGGGCTGGGCGTTTACGGGAACACATACGAGGTCTACCCGGGCGGCGGTTACGTTCGCACCGGCGACGCGATCATGATCCACGCGACGCCGGGATTAGATTCTTGATCAAACATGTCGATGCCGCGATTGCCGAGGCTGACCGCCGCGTAAAAGAGCGAGTCTGACGTCTCAGCCGGCGCCGACGGTCTCCCGAGATTCCGACGACTATGGCAGCAGGTATCAAAGGTTACAGGCCTTCTTACCAAGGTTAAAGCTTCGATATCCCACCGACTCGGAAGCTGCGACCATCGCAAGACTCTCGGACAGCGACAGCCAATAAGCGTCAGGTCATACGATCTCGAACGACAGCATCGCATGGCAGAAGTCTATGGGCCTCATTGAGCTCCTTGGCGTGATGGGTTCCCCATTCGATGAGGGAATCCAACACGGGCCGCAGGCTTTCGCCGAGCGGGGTGAGCAGGTATTCGATCCCCTGACTGTCGCCGGCGCTGGGCTGCCGGCTCACCATTCCATGTTCCTCGAGCGCTCGCAGCTGCTCAATCAGCACCTTCTGCGTGATGCCGGCAATGCGCTTTTCCAGCTCGCATGTGCGTTGCGGGCCATCCATCAGCACATCAAGTAGGACCGCCTTCCAGCGGCCCGAAAGGACGCGTAGCGCGCGCTCGACCGGCAAGCCCGGCAGTCTCTTGATGATCCTCATTTTGCCACCACTGACCAAACGGTGTGTAGATGGGGATGGCTGCCGACAATAAGTGAGCCTTCGATCGAACCCATCAGGAGGAAGATCTATGGCTCACTTGTTCGAAACTCAACTGCTTGGCGGTACGGTTCCGCTGAAGAACCGCATCGTCATGCCTCCCATGACCCGCACGCGAACGTCCGAGGGCGACCTGCCGACCGATGGTGACCTTCCGAACGAACTGATCGCCGCCTATTACGGCCAGCGGGCCGGTGCCGGCCTGATCATTGCCGAGGCCACCGACGTGGATCAGTCCAGTCACGGTTACGCGAGGACACCCGGAATCCACTCGGAAGCCCAAATGCAGGGCTGGCGTCTGGTGACCGATGAGGTTCACCGTCATGGTGGCACGATCTTTCTGCAGTTGTGGCACGTCGGCAGGATGGCCCATTCCTCGATTCTGCCGAACGGCCAGGCCCCGGTGGGCGTAACCGGGCAACGGGCAGAGGGCTCGTCGGTGTTTGCCCACGGCCCGGACGGCAGGTTGGGTTATATGTCTGCGGAGGCGCCAAGACCCCTCAGCACGGATGAGGTGTCGGCCATGGTGGGCACCTTCGCCAAAGCCGCCGCCAATGCACGGGAGGTCGGGTTCGATGGTGTCGAACTCCATGCGGCCAACGGCTATCTGTTCGAGCAGTTCATGAACTCGGTGCTCAATACGCGCAGCGACCGCTACGGCGGGGGCAGCATGGAGGATCGTGCGCGCTTCCTGATGGAAGTCGTCGATGCGGTGGTGGCTGAATTCGGTCCGGGGCGCGTGGGTGTTCGCTTGTCTCCGTTCGGCAAGTTCAACTCCATGCCGCCGGAGCCGCTTGTCGAGGAAACGTTTCTGTACCTTGCCGAGCAACTGGGGCGCCGCGGCGTGGCATATATCCATCTGCTCTACGAGCTGATGCCCGAAGGAAACATGGAGACGGCGGAGTTCAAGCCTCGGTACCTCGACCACGCTCTGCTTGCCAAGGCTCGGGCGGTGTTTCCTGGCGCCTTCATCTGGTGTGGCGGCTTTAATGACCGCGAGCGCGCCCAGGCTTCGCTCGACACCGGGTTGGTGGACCTGATCGCCTTCGGCAGACCATATATCGCAAACCCAGACCTTGCTGAGCGTCTCAAGCACGGCTGGCCGTTAGCCGAAGCGGACCGATCAACTTATTACACCCGACGCGGCGAGGTGGGTTACACGGACTTCCCTGCTTATCCGATCGGTAGTGCTGCACGCGGCGCAGCCTGACCGCGGCGGTGGGTCGAGCAGGCATTCGGTGCCGGGCGGTTCTGCCGACGCCTGCTGGTCGACTGAAGCCCTACCGCACGCTCTGAGTCTCTTCTTGGCCCTTAGCCGACTTGCCGGTCGCTGACGCCAATGTCCGGTCCTGGGGCCAGAGCGTACCCGTACCGGCGATGCGGCAATGTCTGCAAGTGGCCCATAGCCGACATGCGTCCTGCACAAGCGAACGTCCGCTTTCGATGGCGAACCGGACGTCACGCGCGGGCGTCGGAATGAAGTCCTAGACGAGGTGATGGGACGGAGATCGGCTTCGACTTCGCGCTAAGGTCGCTTATAACTCGATCCCAGATACCGGAAAACGCGTACAGCGGCCGAACTCTTCGGGTATCCTCGTCGCTGCCAAAGTTCAGGATGCCAGGTTAACCCGTATTGTGTCCAGCGCATCCTCCCTATTTCGGTCACCTTTGACCGCGATTTGGGTAGTCAGCGGTGCCGAAGCTAAGGGATCATTGATCCTAACATCGAAGCGGATTGCAGAATGCGATTGAAAAGCGCTGCATTATTTGCCGTTGGTTTCTTGTCTGTCAGTTTTTTGCTGCATGGCAGCGCGCGATGTCAAAGCTCGCTTGGCCCACCCCTGTCCCTTGCCCCGCCGCCATGGGGGACAGACCAAGGTTCACCAGCAACGGCCACCAGCAACCTGGCGAGCCCCGGCATCTCGTCGTCACCGACAACGACCAAAGGTTCGCAGCCGCCGGCCACCAAGAACGTTTGGCCACCGACGGCGATTGACGACGGTCCACCGCCAACAGCGACTGCGAAGCGTTCGACATCATCGGCAGCCGCCAAGAACTCGCCACCGACTGCCAACACCAGAGATGCCCCGGCCCCAGCCATAAAAAACGCTTCGCCGACGCCGGTCACCACCGAATGGTCGCCGTCACCGAAACCGGCCGCCGACTACGATGGCTTTATCATCGGTATCGACGACGGCGAGGGCACAGGCCGGCCGACGCCGAATAGGCCCCGCTCGGCAAAACAATCCAAGGTCGGGCAAAAGTCCGATGCAACCGGGGGGCCATCGGCGATACGTCCGCTGGACGACCAAGCAGAAGTTGAGAAACTAAAGCCCAAGCTCACGATCTGCCGAGGCTGCTAAAGGGTAGCTTTGAAGGGACGTACAAGTTCGGGACTGGTTTCCAAGCTCGATCCCTCCCGGCCCAGCCAGACATGTCGCCGATGTGAAAGCATTTCCGCCGCCGCGTGCATTTTCGGAACTCGACGGCGGTCATAGCTACCTGCTGACCGCGAATGCGGGCCGATCAGGGAGGCAAAGCATGACCAGACTCCTGAGTTTTGGTGTCGCAGCGGTCGCATGCGCCGCCAGTTTTGGCGCGGCAGGACCGGCGGAGGCAGGGAAGTACTGCTACAGGTCCGCCAGGTCCTACATGCTGTCGTGCGACTACGACACGCTGGCGCAGTGCCAGGCATCCGCGTCCGGCCGCAGCGGCGATTGCCTGCGCGATCCGTGGGCCAGCGCCGCCACCGCCTATGCCGGCGCGCCGATGACCCGCAGGCATCGCCGCAACTGACAGGCAAGGCAGGCACGCGCGATCCGTCCAGGCGATACGCGTCAGGTCCGGCGTCGTGCCCCGCCGCTGCGTACGGTTAAGTCGTGTAGCCAAGCGGTAAGCCAGCGGATTTTGATTCCGCCATTCGGAGGTTCGATCCCTCCCGCCCCAGCCACGCAGTCACTCTACCTATCTCCAAAAACCCAAAGATTGGCAACTTGGACGAGAATCTGCCGAAAGTCTCCAGCCCACACCGCCGAAATTCCCGTTTTTGAGGAGACGACTGGCGGAGACAGGTTCGATCAGACTGCGCGGTAGGGCTGGCAGGTGAATCGGCTCTCCGCTCCAGCCATCTATTCCGAATGGTGTTGAGCCGACTGAATCACGGATTCGGATCCGCTTGAAAGGTAAGCCCAAGTCTAATCGGGGGCTGAACCTCGCGCTGTACTTTCTGATGTCTGCTCATAGAGAGCAGACGTGCCGTTGGCTTCGCACGTGCGTCGGCTGATGACCCGCAGTGGAAGTGGCGCAGTTCGTGTGGTGGGCATGCACAACAACTCCCTTTTGATATGCCCTCACAGGCACAAAATTCGTCAGCCAAATAGCAGCAAGCCGCTGATGATCGGCATGGCAGCAGCAGTGCTACCATGGACGCCGAGGGCTACCGCTCTGCTCCCGCCGTGGTGCAAAACGATCGCGGCGTCACTGATGGGTATGATAGTGGCAACCAGCACAAACCAACCAAGCGGGTGTGCGGATCCGTAAGTTATGGGAATAGCTCTTTGAACTGACATCCTGGAATGAGTGATTTTGAATGCGATCTCGAATTTCCTTCGGCACGCCGGCCCTGCCGGCAAGCGTTTTCCACGTGCGCCGCAAGTCACGGTCGGTGACGAGCGAAACCACGTCGCGCTGCCGCTGACGCCACACAAAGGCGTACAGCGTTCCGTGGCTAATCGGCTTGGTCGGGTCCATCGCAGAAGGGAAGAACCAGCCGTACGTTCCCGCTGCCTTCACTGAATGTATTTCAGTCCGGAACACGCAATCAAGAAAACACAGTGATTGTAGTGTTGCTGTGATTTCGCGGGACGATCTGAGCTCACCGCATCCGCCAAACTTTTTGCGAAGGCCTTTTCGAATGCGCGACATTTGCGGCCAGCATGACCGCGAACAGGCCCGACGCAATGTCACGAATACCTTTCGCGAACAGATACGCCCGCGAATGCGGCTCGGTGCCTGCTGGTACGCCGTATCCCGCGGCCGCCAATGAAGGTGCCAAGAGAAAGCGGCCGCCGATAAAAATGATCCCAGCCGCGATCACACCGGACAGATAGAAGCCGATGCTTGTCGCCATATGTCCTCTCCTCCGCGGTTAGGCAAGCGTCTCGTCGAGCCAGTCGAACATCCGCGCAAAGGCGAGCCGGCTTGCGCCGACCTGACAATGCGGACCAGCCGCTTCGGCGGACGTGAAGCGGACCAACGCCTTGCGGCAGGTCAGATGGTCGTAAAGCGCCTGCGGCTGGCCCTTGAAGAACAGATCATCCTCGGCTTCGCAGACCAGCGTCGGGCAACTGATCTTTTCCGCGACGCCGTCCCGCAAATGATAGTCGAGCGCCTTGGCCATGAACGCCCGGGGCGATGCCGCGCCGGTCGACCACATGCCATGCGCCTGCGACCAGCGCACGGTCGGCGACCTCTTCGCCAACCCTTCCAGCATCTGGTCGATTTGCGGCGCGCTTTCCGCCTTGAGGCCGTGCACGAACGGTTCCCATTTGTCCGCCGGCACGGTCGAGCGGAACGCCGCCGAGAAATCATAGACGCCGTCATTGGCGATCAGCGCGGCGAGGCGCTTTTCGAACGCGGCCGCCCGCGGCGCCAGCACGCCGCCCATGCTGATGCCCATCAGCGCGATGCGTTTGGGATCGACGCCGGGCTGCTTCAGCGCGAAATCCACCACAGGAGTGATCACCTTTTCCCAATCGGCACGGAACACCAGGCCCTCGCGATGCAGCGGGCCGTACTGTCCGGGACCGTCGAAGGCGATGACGTTGTAGCCGCGCTCGACCGCGGCGCGCGCGCCAAAGACATGCATCTCCTCGGCGCTGCCGTCGAAGCCGGTGTGCATGATCAGCGTCGGCCGCGGCGCATTGGTTGTGTCGGCATGATGGAAATAGCCCGGCAGCGTCGTTGTCTCGTAGGGGATCTCGATAGGCTCGATCACGGGATCATGCAGCCTGGCGCATTGATGGTAGCTCTCGGTCGAGAGGCGATAGGCGCGCGCGATGCGCGGGTCCTTCGGATCGCCGTGCAGGAAGAACTCCGCAGCCTGATAATAGGTCGCCGCGCGCAGGAAGCTGTCGCGTGCGCTGATGCGATGGCCGCGCGACAACTGGTCGGCCGCTTCTTTCGCGATCCGATCGGCGAAGCCGTTATAGGCCTCGTACCAGCTATCGTAATCGCCGGGCACAATCCGTGACGAGGCGGCGAGCACCTCGCCGAACAGCGCGCCGCCATACTCGGCGGCGCCGAAGGCGCGCTGCGTCTCGTACCAGAATTGCACATCGGTCGGAAACAGCGGCGACTTGTGTTCTGGCGCCGCGTTCGCGGCGGGCTGTGTTTCGTCGCCGGCGACGGCATTGCCGGTTGCAACGAGCGCTGCCATCGGGGCGAGGGCGAGCAGGGTTCTGCGATTCATGAAATGCTCCTGTCTGTCGGATGCGTGGCAGGGGGCTTACCTCCGGTCTAGACTTAATGCAAATATTTTGGCATTAACGAGATGGGTCGATTGGATCAAAAAGGCGTGACATGACGGTCAAACGGCGCCCGGGCGGGCGCACAGCGCAGACAAAAAGCTCGGTATTCGAGGCGGTTACGGCATTGGTGACGGAGCGCGGCTACGGCGCCTTCAATATGACCGACATCGCCGAGCGTGCCGGCGTGGCCGCAACCAGCCTCTACCGCCGCTGGGGCGACGTCCGCGTGCTGATCATGGAGGTCGCGGTCGAGCGGCTGATGGAGGAGTATCCACTGCCCGACACCGGCACGCTGGCGCAGGACCTGCACGCCTGGGCGCGCTCCATCGCCGCTGGCCTGAGCAGCCCGGAAGGCTCCTCGTTTTTCCAGGCCTTCATCGCGACTGCACTGCCCACCGGCTCCAGCAACGCGGCACGGACGACTGCGCTGCAGCCGCGCGTCGCGCAGATTCAAACCATGCTCGGCCGTGCCAGGGTACGGGGCGAGCCGGCGCCGTCGGTCCAGGATGTCGTCGACATGCTACTGGCGCCGCTCTACACGCGCACTCTGTTCGGTATGCCGACGAATGCGGCCTTGGCGGATCGCCTCGTGAAACGTCTTCTTGGCGAGTGCCGTTGAGGCCAGCCTTTGAACAACGTCGTGTCAGGGGACGGTCTCTTTCATATCAAACCCAAGCTTCTATGTCGCCTTCTGGCCCGTTTGCGACGTGCCGACCTCATCGAGCAATGTCCGTTCTCTGGAGTATACCGGAATACATCTGCTCTCAGCGAGTATTTCGCTTTTTGACCCTCAACCGACGTACGTGGCTCAGGATTTCTGCAGTGCAAATTGTCCGTTGAGCGCCACCCTGCCACGGCGGCGTAACTGCCAGATGGAAAGACAGTGAACTACAAAAGCAAGCGGAACTCCAAAGGTTGGAACCATGACCAGCGGATACATAACGATCGGCGAGACCTCTGCCGTGGTGGACGCAAGGACACTCGTCACGCCCATACTGATTGCATAGATCAAGTCGGCCATGCCGAAAACGTTAACGGCATAGCCGAGCGGTCGAGCGAGGGGCGCGTCCCGCCAAAGCGCGACGACGGCAACTATTGCGAACAGCCCCGTAAGCGTGTCGCCAATACCGGCGGGCAGTGCAAAGAAGCCGGGAAGAAAGCCATAATACCAGAGCGGCAGGAAAATAACTCCGCCGTTTACGCGGAACATCTGATACGCGATCAGCCACCATAGCGGGGCCGCATCGACAGCAGCAGCTATTGTTTGGGAGCGCATCAGGAGCGTCAGTGCGGAAATAATGAAAATGATCATCGGCACAAGAACGACAGCGATCTGCACTACTCTTGAAGCGCCCGGCTCCGGTACAAATCTTCCCTGCAAGGCGAGCGTCCAAACGAAGGTAAGCCACAGGACCAGTGCGGCCGCGACCGCAGTCCATCCCAGCAAACGCTGCCGGGAGCCGAGGTTGGTGCGCGCCAAGGCACGCCACAGGGCGAAGAGAATTATCGCCACCAGCAGAGGTCTGATGATGGCTCCGAAGACTCCGGCCAACCCGAGGGCGTCAGACAGTTGTGGATTCATGATTCGCGTCACTCCAGAAAACCGTAGCTCGCCCAGCTACGTGCCATCTCACATTCGCGCGGCTCATGCGGCAAAACGTATCGTTCGCTGATGAGAGTGACAACGTTCGTCTGTTCACATATGATGTTCTTAAATGAACCGGCCGATCAGCAAATGGCGGTGGGACGACGTGCGGTTTTTTCTTGCTGCCGCGCGCGAGGGTTCTCTTTCGGGCGCAGCGCGTGTTCTTGGCGTCGATCATGTGACGGTCGGGCGACGGCTTGCGTTCCTGGAGGGGCGCCTTGGCGTGAAACTGCTGAACCGAACGCCCGACGGTTATGCGGTGACATCCGCAGGTCAAGCGATTTTGCGACAATCAGCGGCGATGGAAGCGGCTGCGCTCGATCTTGAAAGGGCAGCAGCAGGACGTGACTTGCTTGCTGCTGGATCGGTTCGAGTAACCGCAGCCGAGGCGCTTGCATATCGTATCATTGTTCCGGCGATCGCATCTTTGCGCAAAAGCCA
>Ga0081540_1001051_pt1 | contig 24615 bp, 32 predicted proteins | sample TabmetS2T1R1_FD_71024 | JGI IMG/M metagenome (GOLD analysis project Ga0081540, IMG submission 71024) | Tabebuia heterophylla rhizosphere microbial communities from the University of Puerto Rico - S2T1R1 | ecosystem: Host-associated > Plants > Roots > Rhizosphere ... | reverse complement strand
ATGGTGGTGATGCTCTCTCCCTGGTGCATGACCGCCAGGGTAAGGCACGAATTTATCCGTCTGCCCCCGACGATCACCGTGCATGCGCCGCATTGACCGTGATCGCAGCCTTTCTTGGAGCCGGTGAGGTGCAGGTGCTCGCGCAAGGCGTCGAGCAACGTGGTCCGCGTATCGAGGGCGAGATCGCGGGTCGTGCCGTTGACGTGAAGGGACACGTAGGACATGACGGGTACTCCGATGGCGGCAGCCTGCGCCCTTGCCGGAGATGGAGCCGCCGACTCCGCGACCTGGGGAATTGCGAACGATGCCGCGCCTGCGATCAATAGGTGTCGCCGGCTAAGTCCGAGATCGATTGTGCGATCCTTTGGTCCTTGCATGCCATGTTTCTCCAATTCTCCATCCTCCCCGGTCCCAACCTTGGGATGTCAGGACCGTTCCAACCGGCCGCCGCACGCTCACTAACGTGATCTAGAGGTCCCGGCCCAACGCGATTAGATGATAGAAAGCGCATGCAGTTATGAGACGGATTCATCAATGCCGCGGCAAAACATCAATGATTTCCTCGCGTTCCTCGCGGTAGCAAGAGAGCGGAGCTTTACCCGCGCGGCGGCGCAACTCGGCGTCTCGCAATCCGCGCTTAGCCACACGATCCGCGAGCTGGAGGCCCGGCTTGGAGTGCGTCTACTGACGCGTACGACGCGGGCCGTTGCTCCTACCGACGCCGGCGAAAGATTGCTCAACGGCATCAGCACGCATTTCAACGAGATCGAAGCGCAGATCGAGGCCTTGGGAGAATTGCGTGACAAGCCCGCGGGCACGATACGCATCGCGGCCAGCGACTATGCAATCAGCCATGTGCTCTGGCCCAAGCTGAAAAACTTTCTTGCCCACTATCCTGACATCAAGGTCGAACTCATCCTTGATAATGGGCTAACGGACATTGTGACGGAACGGTTCGACGCCGGTGTGCGCATGGGCGAGCAACTTGCGAAGGACATGATCTCGGCGCGGATCGGACCCGATTTTTGCCTCGCTGTCGTAGGCGCCCCAGAATATTTCGAGGCGCATCCCAAGCCGAAACATCCCAAGGACTTGGTTCAGCACAGGTGCATCAATTTCCACCTGCCGACATCGGACCGCATGTATGCGTGGGAATTCGAGGAGAACGGCCGAGAGCTGAAAGTCCGGGTCGAGGGGCAGTTGGCTTTCAACAACATTTTTAACGTACTCGATGCCTCGCTGGAGGGGTTCGGACTGGCTTATATCCCGGAAGAAATCGTCCTGCCTTACGTCTCGAAGGGACGGCTGGTGCGCGTCCTGCAGAAATTTTCGCCATACTGGGACGGCTTTCATCTCTACTACCCGAGCCGGCGTCAGTCGTCTCCAGCATTCATCGCGCTGCTTGAAGCATTGAGACACCGGTAGTAGACGAAGGAAAAGAGCCATGCGACCCTACATCATCTGCCATATGGGCACGTCGATCGATGGTCGCCTGCATCCCAGCCGCTTCACCTCACCTGCAGAGGGCATCTCTCGCGACGTGCTGCGCGGACACTATGAACGCATCCATGACCGGTTCGCCGCCGATGGCTGGATCGTCGGCCGCAGGACCATGAGCGAGATTGCGAAGGGAGCGGAGCGGCCGATGAAGGACGCAGCCAAAGTCGCACGCAAGGCGCATATGGCCGCGCGGAACGGGCGCAAGCTCGCGATCGCTATCGACCCATCGGGCCGCGTTCATTACGGAAAGGACAATATCGGAGGCGATCACGTGGTCGCTGTCCTGGGCGAGGAAGTGTCCGATGCGTACCTCGCGGAACTACGTGAGGACGGCGTGTCTTATGTCTTCGCCGGACCCAGGGGTGATGATCTACCCAGCGCCATGGAAGAGATCGCCTCGCTGTTTGATGTCAAAACGCTTCTTCTCGAGGGCGGGGGCAAGATCAACGGCGCGTTTCTGAAACACAAGCTCATCGACGAGTTCAGCACCTTGATCCATCCGGCAGTCGATGGCGTGGCCGGTGCGCAAAGCATCGTGGATTATGACGGGGCCGAGGGGGACCGCCCCGGAGCCGAGCAATCGCTGCGCCTCACGCACTGTGAAACGCTCGAAGGCGGCATGGTCTGGTTGCGGCACGCCGTGGAACATGCGTCGGGCTAACTGAACAGCCTCATATCCTAGAATGACGTGGCTAGGAGTGGCTCCGTTCCGAACAGAGCTCGAGCTAACGTACTCGGTGAAGTGAAGCGGACAGTGAGCCGGAGCCTAATCCATCGCGCCCCTTCCCCCGAGAGCTTAACCTGCGCAGGGTTGAGCTCCTGGTCTTTAGACAATAGCGAAGAAGGGACGTTTGCTGAAGCACGAGGGGGAGCGCTCCGAGCTAAATCAAATGTCAGTATTTGCAGCGGATTGAGCAACGCATACTCTCCGCCGCCGCGATCAATACGCCAGTGGTACACAGGACTTCACAGACTGGGGCCAGCCCCTGACCCTCTCAAGGTTAGGCTCGGCAGCCAAAATTGATTGAGCTTTGAGAAGGTAAGGTCGATAGACTTCGAGCCAGGGGAGCGCTGGGGAAGTCCCCGCGGATTTGCGTGCCGATTCGTTTTTCTTGCGGCATGCAGCCTTAAGCCGCTTGGGACGATAAGAAAAAAGAGCCGTCGGCGCCCCCAGCCCCTACGGCTTTCAGTTTACCTTGGCATCGGGAGGAATTGCCAAAGGTCCCCGCGCGTACCGCCGTTACCTTGTTTGCGGCCATGCGCGCGACACTCCTATCCCGGCTCGCCTGATTCGGCTGTGATGTGAGAGCCACACGAGACAGGAACGTGTCTGGCATTAGTTTCTATGGGGCAGAGTCTCGCCTTGGCCTCCACGCGCATCGGCGCTTCGATCCCGTATCGATGTCGGATGATTGATTGCACGCGTTGCGAATGCCCGCTCCACACTCCAACCCCGTTCATTCCACACGAGATGTGGATGGCTTTCGCAGACCCATCCGAGGTCAAAACAGAGCGGGCAGCCCTTATCGTCACGGTTTGTCGGGCGTCTGCGTCGGCTGTGACTTGTCTTCGTTGAGGAGCTCCTGCTCGGCCGCGTGCCAGAACTCCTCCTCCTTGCCCTCCGGCATGCCGTTTTCTTCCCAAAGCTTATACGCGCGAGCGGCGATTTCTTGTTCAGTCGGTTTTGCCATCACGACGCTCCAAATAGCGCGGTCCCGCGCCGGGGATGAGGGCTTGGCGAGTACCGTGCAGGCCAGTGAATTAATCGGAGACGCTGATCCCAGGGCACAATCGATCCAGTTGGCCGGCGTTCCTAACTCATACCGTCGTTAAGACTTGATAACGCGATGCCCGACGGGTGAAGGCGGCTTCGGAGCTGGCAAGGTGCGAAGTGCTTGCTGACCGGGAAACCTTCGGAGCCTCCCATTTTCGGTTCCCGGCAGGGAACCCAAATTCTTCGGTATGCGTTGTAATGGGATTAGAGCGGAGTACCGCATGCAGACGCCGATCGAACGGGTAATGCAGACCTATGGAATGATGGTGGCCCTCACCGCGGAGCAAGAGGAAGCAGTTCGCGAGCGATTGCAGAAATTTCTTGAAAACCGGACGGGCACTGATCAGGAGCTTGCCGTTCAAGGCCTTAAGTTCTTGCGAGGAAGCCAGGGTCCGGAGCCTCGCATAACCAATCGATGGGGTAGGCGAGTTCTCAAGCGCAGTTAATCTTGGTTGAAGCGCGCTCCGGTGATTGGCGCGTTGCTCACTCATCTGCAGGAATTTCTTTTACGTCCCAGAGCCCTAGCTTTTTCTTCAAGCGCCTCGGCTATTGATCTCGCTTCAGTTTTCGTTTTCCCCAGTGGTGGTCTTTGCGATCGGGATTGAAGACCCGCTCGCGATGTCGATGGATGGCCTGCAGCGTTGCCGCTCGGGCAAAGAACAGCGGGTGGTTTTGCTCGGCTGACCTGGTGAGGTGGTCCGACGCTGCGAGCACGCTTGGATGGTCGTGTTCCGCCTTCGGGACCGTCTTTGCAAGATACTCGACTGCTTCACGGAGCGTCGTCAGCGTGGTGCCGTCGTCCAGCACGATCGGCTCATCAAAGCGCTTCGACCAGCCCGCGGAGCGCGCGCCAAGGCTAGCTTACTGAGCTAATTCTGCGGAGATAGAGGGGATCTGGGTAGGTGGCCTTTGCGCGTGGGCGTACTTTCCCGCCAAAGCGAGCAGACGCTTCTTCGTAAATGGATCGGCCTTTTCAGCCATGGCGCGCACGGTCGCGGCGCGCTCTCTACGAAATTCCTCGTCCATGGTGGCCCCAATGCAACAAATAAAATACTTGCTCACTGTAGATTCGTCAGATGGCTTGTGCGACAGGGAAAACGGGTTGTTCACAAGGTGGTTCAGCCGGGTTCCAGGCCGGCTCACTTGCCAGACTACCCCCGCCGGTCCTTCAGTTCGGCGGGGCCATTTTCTTTCTGGGGCCGAGCCTCTCGTTATGCGTTGGCATGATCCGCACGGAGAGCCGATCGAATGCGGTCCGGCGTGGACCGTCACGCGTGATCCTTCATCTGCACAAACATCTCTTTCACGTCCGCGAGCCTTAGCTTCTTCTCCCGCGGCCTCTGAAATGCGACGAGCGCATCGAGTTGGTGGCTGCCGATCTCGTCCTGGCTGAGCTGGTCTTTTGCTTTGAAGAAAGCCCGCATGTCCCGGACGAAGGTTCGGGCGACTTGGGGCAACTCTATTGGCTTCATGGGCATGATCGCGAGATAGTGACTGTCTACCCACATTGCGAATCAAAAGTTCCAAGAGACTAACTATCAATCGCTTCTCTTGGAGGAGGGCGAAAGGTGAGTGAAGTTGTAAAGCACGAGGCCGCAATTAGGGCGGCACCATTACCCAGATGCAACCGATGCGGCGCAGTGCCGAGCGAAGTCCGCAGTTTGCTTGACTCGCGCAACGGCAAGTCTGTGCGGATCACGAAATGCAGCTGCGGCGAGCAGAGCTGGTCTGAAGAGGCATAAGAAGGTCGAGGCGAGCTTCACGACCGGAGTTGTGCGATAGCTACAGTGGCGATCTCTTTTGGATCATGCGTGCCAGTGGCGTCTATCTCGATGATTTTGCGGGCGACGATCTCGCAGATGGGGTCGTTGCGATCCACCAGCCCCAATACGCTCAAGGTGGATGAAAAGGCTCGATCGAGCCTCTCAACATCTTCCGGCTTAATCTTGCCTTCCCGAAACATCCTATTGATTGGCATCGCCGCGGCCCACCTGCCCCGCGGGACAATACCATAGGAAGTAACCCTGTAGGCTGCTTTCATTCCGTATCAGGCTCAAAACCTTTCGGCAGCCGCGGCGGCTCGTCCTCGCTAGAGGGATTGCACTTCGGGCACGGCATCCCGGCGCCAGCGCAGCGGCAAGCGTGCGGACCTTCCCAGGGTTGATCGGGATGGTTCTCGCAAACCCAGCCGGTATCCTCGCACAGCAAGCATTTCATGAGCCCGCTATCGCTCCTGTCTGTGTAAATACACAGAAGAACCCCCTGTTAACTTCGAGATGTCAGCTTAGCCGGAATTCCGTAGCGAAGACCTGCGGAGTTGACCCCAAAAGAGGCTCCGCCATTTCCAGACGGCGGAGCCTCTTGTCTATTGGTCCGGAGACGACAAGGCCACCGAGGCGTTCATCATTGCAGGAACATCTCTTTCACGTCAGCGAGCCGCAGCTTCTTCTGACGCGGGCGCTGAAATGCCCAAAGGGTGTGTAGCTGGTGTGACGCGATTGCGTTCTGCTTCAGCTGGTTGCTGGCTTTGAAAAACGCCTTCTGTCGTGATCTTGGACATAATTCAGAAGATATGGGACTAGTCCGGAAGAATGCGAATCGCGGCGGGGAATAGCCGCATTGCAGGCAGCCAATTATCCTGCCGGAGATTAGCTTCCCTGCTGGCCGGCATTAGCCCGACCCGCACCCAGCCCCTAGCTCCGCGTGGGTCGGGCTTTTTTCGTGGACGGGGATCAAGCAAGCCCGAGTGAACGGAATGGAACCAATCCGCTCTGTGCAATTTTGTACGTTTACTGCGGAACGAAATCGACTGTTTCCGAGTCTTGGTTTGGGGCCAACTGAAAAAAGTGGACAAGCATATCGTGTCCGACAAGCACTTCCATACTCGCAAAGCAGCCGTCGTGCTGCTTAAGATGGCAAAGACAACTACCAACCCCGAACTAGCGGCCGCGCTTGTGCAGGCCGCCGCCAATCTCAAGGACCAAGCTGGCGAGCTACCTCCGCCTGTGAGCGGGCCGGACGTGCTAGCCAATCCTTCCGGGTCGGGCCACGGCGTTGACATCTAGCCTGCTGCGGTTAGCCTCAAACCGTCCGCCCGCAAGAGGGGAGGGGAGCCCCTGCCAAACGGCAGGGGCTTTTGCATTGAACTCTCCTCAACTGGCGGCCTTCCATTCATGCGAACAGCTCTGCACCCGCTTAGGTGAGCCGCACGAAGGTGCCGTTTTCGTGCTTGACGAGTCTGCGGCGCTCCAGCGCTAGCTTCACGCCCACGCGCCGTGCCTCCGACGCGAACGTGTGTTACTTCTTGAGAATGCCGGTATGGGTGTTGCCCAAGCTCTTCGTGGCCTTGTCGGCGGTGGGCGTGTCGACCGCGTTATCGTGCGAAGTTGGAGCCTGAGTAACCGATGAAGCATCTGGATCGCTTCCGCTCGCTCCGTGGCTGAGCGCGTTGCCCGGGTTGGGACCGGAAGAGCCCGCGGTGCCGCTTATGGTGTGCCCGGTCGAAAGGGTACCGCCCGCATAACCTGCGGTCCCGGCGGCCGCAGTTCCACTCGCAGCCGAGCCGCCACCGCTCGATCCACCTGCAGTCTGTGCCAAGGCGAGCGACGACCCGCCAACGAGTAAAATCAAGATAACGGCGATGTATTTCACTGAGCAGTCTCTCAAGCGATAACAACCCGCTCAATGAGCCGCACATCGAATAGTTCCCGCAGGGGCCTATCGCTCTCTCGGCCACCATGTTGACGGCAGTCGCCCTCCCGGCGGGGCGATGGCGCGTGCTCCGGAGAACCACGATCAGGAAAACTACGGGTGTTTCCTTTGCCAAGGCGTTAGCCAATTCCGCTTACCCTAAGCGCTAACAGCACTCACAGGTATCGCTCGCGGGCTAATCATCTTGTCGGTAAGGGGTTGGGGTGACCGTCACCCGTGATCAGACAATTTATCTCACGTGCAAACATGCGGCGCGGTCTATTCGGCTGTCCGAAGCGACAGCCCCACGGAAAGGGTGTTTCTGTTGTTCTGCGAGGGATGCCGGAATGTGCTCCATGACAGCACCGGATATTACTCGCTCACCGACCTAATGACCGTCTTGCCAACACCGCCCAAGAAATAGACCGCCCATCAGAACTCGCCGCTCGACGCCGCATGACTGCGGTTCTTGTAGCCGACATTCCATATCGTGGTCGCAATGTCCGCCTTCAGGGTGAAGCGGACCTCCCGTTTTGGGATGGGCATGTCTGCAAATGACCCATCTGTATGGACCGGCCGTGCGTTGAAGTGGAGGGGGTTGGTCTTGCGCATCTGTATCCGGCCCTTGCATGAAGCGTTTGTGCTCCTGGCCATCATGGATATCCGCGCGCACCCGATCTCATTCTCGGAAAGGCCCTGAGAGGCCGCTTGGGTCACCAGATCACGGGTACGACGGCGAGACCGTTTCTCCATTTCAGCGTTTGTGCTCCTGGCCATCATGGATATCCGCGCGCACCCGATCTCATTCTCGGAAAGGCCCTGAGAGGCCGCTTGGGTCACCAGATCACGGGTACGACGGCGAGACCGTTTCTCCATTTCCTCAATCCAACTCGCAGACCTCGGTGGGTATTTTCTCGTCTTGTTAGTTGACGCGTGCTTCGTAGCTGCGCGCCTGCATCAACACGGTCCAGGCGATCCGCGCCAACTTGTTAGCAAGGGCGGTAGCCAACACGTTGTGATGCAGCCGGTTTGCCGCGGCCGTTAGCCACGGGCCAAAACTGTGCTTTGCCCAGTTTGCCGGCCTGAGCAATATAACGCGAGCACCTTGCATTAACAGCGTGCGTAGATAGCGATTGCCGCGCTTGCTGATGCGCCCGAGGATCGTCCGGTCGCCGGTCGACATTTGCTTCGGCACTAAGCCGAGCCAGGCGGCAAAATCACGACCCTTGGCAAAGGCGGCACCATTGCCGATCGCCGCTACCATGGCGCTGGCGATGAGCGGGCCGATGCCAGGAACGGTCATCAATTGGCGGCAACTCTCACTGCCATGTGCCAGAACCTCTATCTCCTTGGTGACGTGTTCGATCCGCTCATCAAGATGGCGCCAATCGCCGCTGAGGTCTTCCATGATCCTGATCATACGAGGTGACAACACGTCGCTGCGTTTAGCCAGGATGTCCGGAAGCTGTTGGCGGAGGAAGCGAAGCCCTTGCCGTACTGCAACACCATGCTCCAAGAGAAAGCCGCGGATCTGATTGATCACAGCCGTTCGTTGCCCGACCAGGCGAGATCGCACCCTGTGCAGTGCTTGTAGATCAAGCTGATCGTCGGTTTTCACTGGAACGCAGCGTGTGGACGGCCGCTGAACAGCCTCCGCGATCGCGTGGGCGTCTCTGAAGTCGTTCTTGTGGCCCTGCCGGAACGGTTTGGCATAAGCGGGCGGTACCTGCTTTACGTTATGACCGAGCGCACTTAGCTCGCGAGCCACATAGTGCGTCGCCATGCCAGCTTCGATTCCAATGAGGCACTGCGGCACATTGGCGAGCCGGGCTGCGATCCGGCCGCGGGCAATCTTCTCCCGCAAAACGATTGCCCCCTGGTCGTCGAGGCCGATCAAATGCAGGGTGTTCTTGCCTGTATCAATTCCAATGGTGTGAGCGACTGTAGCGGCTGTCTTATGGGACATGGCGATGTGCTCCTCGCGCTTTGAGCCCCCGGTCATCCTCTAAGCGGTTCGGGGCGGGAGCACGGCCGGTCCATCCCATTCTCGGACATAGAGAGGGCAGCGCCAGTCCGTGAACAAATATGGCGTTGGCAGCGAGCTGTGGCCCGAGGCGCTCCCCGAAGCAGCCGAAGCGCTGGACACCTACTCCGCTACATATCCAAGCCTTTACCAACCGCCGCGGAAGTGACGTCGATAACCCCATCCGCCACGCCAACCCGGACCGGCGTACGCATACACAGGAGGTGCCGCATAGACGCGCGGCGCCGCATAGACCGGATATTCATCAACCACCGCTGGCCACGGCGCTACAACGACAGGCCGGCGAATCACGACAACCGGAGCCTGCTCTTCGACAACGACAGGTGGCGGTGTCCGGTACTCGTACGTATAAGTCTCCGCCCCATAGCTTGGAACTTCACTATAGGGCGTTACTCCATTGGCCATTGCCGGCGAGGCAAGAGCTAGTGCACTTGCCGCACTTAAGATCGCTTTACGCATGGACGTTGCTCCCTCTTTTTGATTCCCTTGTTTGCTGCCCTGTGGAAGAAAACGCGGGAACCCGTTGTTAGGTTCATGAACGCGTGTTCGGCACGCAAGCGCGCGGGCGTGCTATATCCGCACCCGAGCGCCGCTTATCACCTACGGCCCGGATATTCGAGTGCGATCTACCACCCTCATAGAATCGAAGCTTCTTCGGTGACTTCCGTTAATCGCCCTTTTCGGACCTGACAGGCCGAACTGACGCAGTCCGTTTATGGGGGCAAAGCAGAGCTCGCCGATGCGGGCGTCGACTTCCAAAAATGACCCTGAACAGACAATTTTCGCAAAGCCCATAGACGCAACGGACTTAAACTGACACCCTGCCCCGCGTAAGGATCGTCAAGGGTTTGCAATGAAACCCGTGCTGCTTTGGCCAAAGCCTCCATCCACCATTTTGGCCACGCTGGACCGCAATCCCGATGATTTTACGGTGGTTGATACCGGCTCCCGTTATGAACTTCGACGGCTCTCCGAGTTGCGAAGCGACACTCCCATTCTCGACCCCTTCCCGGGCCACGGCAAACACTACCGCGAATTCCACACCCACATCGCGGCGAGCGGTTGCCGGTACGTCATCTCTGGGCTTCAGCCATGCCGCGACGTGCTGCGCCTCGGTTTGTGCGACGAGCCGCAAGTGGTCGCGGATGAGACTCGTCGATCATCAGGCCCGTTGAGCCGCTTGCGCCGCGCTGTCGTCGATACCGGGTTCACTCCCGGCACGGAGACCTTTTGGAGGACGGCTGCGCAAGGGGCAAGCATCGGCATCTTCATATTGCTGTTCGGAGCCTTTCTGGATCTGGCACGGGCCCTTCTACTTCCAATCGCCTCGGCACTGGTCATCGCAACGATGTTCGGCCCTATCTCCAGCCGCGTCGCACGTCACCATGTTCCGCACTGGCTTTTCGCCGCTCTCGCGGTCGCGCTCTTCGTCGTCTTGCTCAACCTAGCAATTGTCTTGCTGTCGGCCCCAGTCATCGAGTGGATCGGCAAAGCGCCCGAAATCGCCGCAACGATCCGCAACAAGCTCCAAATCCTGGAACGTCCGATCGCGGCACTTCATGATCTGCAAAATGTCATTTCTCGAGGCAAAGGAGGAGATTCTGGCCTGGAGATCAACATCACCAACTTCATCCAAGCTGGTTTGTCGCTCCTGACGCCGGCCATAGGGGAACTCGTGCTGTTTTTCGGGACCTTGTTTTTCTTTCTTATGGGCGGCCCCAGACTGCGTGCGTACCTGGTGCTTCTTTCGCGGAACCGAGATGCTCGACTGCGGACATTGCGCATTTTGGATGACATTGAACATAACCTCACCCGGTATATGGGCACAGTGAGCATCGTGAACATGGGCGTGGGGCTGATCACGGCAATCGCCGTTTACCTGATGGGATTTCCCAATCCGGTTCTATGGGGAGTTCTTGCTTTCATTTTCAATTATGTGCCGTATATCGGCCCCGCGGTCATGGTTTTCGTGCTGTTCTGCGTTGGACTGGTCGTTTTCCCGTCACTTGAACACGCATTGATTGCCCCGCTTTTCTTTGTCGCGCTCACGACGATCGAAGGTCACTTTGTGACCCCGAACATCGTCGGCCGGAATCTCAGCCTAAGCCCTTCGATCGTCTTTTTGGCTCTGGCATTTTGGACGTGGTTGTGGGGTCCGATTGGCGCGTTCCTCGCTACACCGATTCTGATCATTGGATTGGTGGTGTCGAAGCATTTTCTTCCCGAGGAAGAGAGCGAAGTTGGTTGAGGAAGTTTCCGGATGCGAAAGTTCCCCGCGCATATTGTGCAGGAGAAATGGCAAGAGAGGTTCGCTTGGCCCGCCGACGACAAGCCCCCGTACCCACCTCTTACGCATCGGGTGGTGCGCGCCGTAGTCACGTACTTGGCCGTGATGCTGACTATCGCCGCCCTGCTGTAGGCGTTCACGCCTTTCCCCGCACTGACTTGGCTGGGCAAGATGGCAAGAGTGTTGGTGGTGGGGGTGAGCCTCTTTAGCGACCGAAGAAGGTGGCCGAGAGTCCGGTAATGGAATGGCCCGGGCCGCGCTCAAGGACCAATTGGGGCGGGCCGCTGCCGGCACATGCCGGCGAACATGTCGCGACGACCGAAGTCCGGAAGTTGCCCGAAGCAGAAGTTCGAAGTGGCGGAATCGACGTCCGCTTCTAGGGGTGGAGCGGACGCGGGGCAGGGCAGGTCGGGATTTCTGCTTGTGACCCAAAGCGGACTAATCGGATGAGGACGACCGCGGGAGTTCTATTTCATCTTTTGGAGCGTTGGTGAGTTGCCGCGCAAGATCGATCACCGCTTCAAAAAGATTCGATTTGGAAAGACGAATAGGAACGATCGTTCCTAGAAAGATCGTTCCGGTCGGTGTGCCATTTCCTCATGGACCTAAGGGAGGTTATGGCCACAAATCATGAAGCGCGCGGCGTGCAAATCATCTCGAGAGCCACGCTGCGAGAAAGCAGCTTGCGCTTTCTACGTCCGGATCAGCTGCGCCAAGAGAACAGCCGATCCATACAGACCGATGCCGAAAACCGTATGGGCGACAACACTGAGCAATCGGGCCGCGTTGGGCTTCGGAGTCTTCGAGGCCGCGATCCCGGCGCCCATGCCCGGCTGCATCATGAAAAACGGACCGACGAGGGATACGAGACCGACGATCAAAGCGGGCGGCAGAGTCGGATGACGCGCCCATTCGAGACCCCATATCGCCAGAAGCAAGGCCGAGTAAGTGATGCCGATCGCGTAGTGAGCGGTCCAGCCGATAATGAGCTCTCCGCGAACGGGCGACGCCTCCGCAATATTGTCGTGCACAAAGCGTCCGCGCGGGAAGTGGCCGAACCAGCGGCCAACCCTCGCCCAATTGGAGCCTGGGAGGCCGAGCACGCGTTTCGCAAACTGGACGCAGAGATCGAGAACCGCAGTAGCGCCGATGCCGATCAACGCTGCACGGGTAACGAATTCCAGTCCTTCAGTCATTCGTCCTGCTCCTGCGAAAGGTTTGCGAGCCCACCGCCTCGAAGATGGATATCCGGACTGAAAGGCGGCCGGCAATAGAAGCCAGCATACAGAACCTGTAGCAAACGGATATATGCGTCCGAGGGAGGCGCCGAAGCAAGGAAGGTCGGCAATGAACAAGTTCGCTATCATCGCGCTTTCGACGATCGCGCTGTCATCTCCAGCGATTGCGGAGCCGGCGGCCGCTTGCCGCCGTGCAAGAGACCGCAATTGGCCAGGTGCCGACGAAGCATCAGTCGGCGTGAAAGGTCACTCATCGGGGATAAGCAGACACGTTCTGCTCAGCCCGAGCTTTTCAGCTCTTGACCCACAAGAGACATGTTGTCGAGAGCGCACTTGTGATGCCCACGGGCCTCACTTTCGGAATTGAGTGAACAGTCACGCAGTCGCCAGCGCTCGTAGTTCGCCATCCACATTCCGGGTCTCTGCTCCGACCGCCTCGAAGCTTCGCCTTGCTCTTTCGAGGTCGGCCCGCGCCTCGTCGCGACGGCCGCGTCTAACCAACAGCACCGCGCGCTCCTGACAGGCGAGCCCGAGGCTCAGCTCGGCCTTGACCGCGTCGAGCAAAGCGATGGCCTCGCTGTAGCGGCTGAGCGCCAGGTCGGTGTCGGCGCCTACGTCGGCCGCGGTCCTGCGCACGAGCGCATGCAGGCTGAAGGCGAGGTCGACCCTGGCGCCGGTTTGCTCGAACACGGCTCGGGCCTGTCCGATTAGGGCTGCATCGACGAGACGGGCTCCCATCTCGAGCAGCGTGCGGGCGCGCTCAAGCGTGTTGCCGGCCTTTTTCTGCGGTTGCCACGCTCGCCTGCCAGTGTCGCCGCGCTGACCTGGCGTCGCCCACGAGCCAGGCGAGCCGGCCTTGTAAGCGCTGCGTCTCGGGATGCCAGCCGACAGCGTCGCGCGTGCAGCCATAAGCGAGGCGAGCGAATTTGCGTGCCTGCTTCAAAGAACGGCGGCGGGCGGCTCCCCTCGCACGTTCCGTCCGGTTCAGCCAAAGTTCGGTAAGGCCGGTATAGATATAGGACGACCAAATGCCCCGGAGATCCTGATTTTCAGCATGCGATAGACGGTCATCCATCCCTGGCCCATGATCTTGAGAATCATGATCGATGCCGCGCGTTGCGGCCGCTAGCGTACGCGCTGCGTCAAACCACCCCGCCGTGTGTTCGGTTCAGCCGCTGATCGAGAGATCTGAGGAACGTAGCATATCCCAACGCACGCCCGTGCTCTCGGCATCGTTCGAGGGCTTGGCGCAGCGATGGATCAATTCCTTTCTCCGCCGCATCGGCCAGCAACCGGCAACGTTCCACCGCAAACTCCACGAAGGGCGGCGGCTCCAAAGCAAATCTCGCTGCGAACAGGTCCGCAAAACGGCGAGCCTCGGCCCAGTCTTCGGCCAGCAAACAGCTCTCTATTGCGAAGCCAAAGAAAACCGGTATGTGTGGACCGATGCCAGCCTGGGACACCGCGCGCTCGCCTTCCTGCAGCGACTCGCGTCGTATGTCGGGGGCATCCTGGGCCGCAATTGCGCGGAATGCTAAGGCAACCGCCCCAAAATGGTGCAGCCCCAGTTCGCGGGTGATCGAGAGCGCCTCTTCGTGCATCGCGACGGCGCGTTCGTGTTCGCCCAACTGACGAAGGGCCTCTCCCATGAGCGTCACGTTCATCGCATAGGGGCGGCGGGCGCCCATCCGCTGCACGATCTCCTGCGCCCGGTCGAAGTGGGATTTGACCGTGGCCGCGTTGTCGCTGACGAGTAGAAGGGTCATGGCGCCGTGGTGACCGATCAGCTCGGCGCGCGGCTGGTGCGCCACTGCCGCCGCCGCAATCGCGCGGCGAACTTCGGCCAGGGCGTCGGCAGCGTTGGGTATTACGGCAGCCAGCATCGGAGCGTTGGCGACTTCAGTTCGGCCGAAGCCATGCTGCCGTGCAAGCTCGACACACTCGGCGAACCGGCGATGTGCAGTGTAAAAGCGACAACTGGCGTAGGCGGCATCGCCCAGCCCCCCCAGCGCAAGAGCTTTGAGGGCCAGCGATCCGCAACGCTCGGCGTAACCTAGTGCCTTCTCGTGCGCAGCCTGGCAAGCTGCGGTTTGACCGAGTGGAAAGAGGAGGTTGCCGCGCAGATATTCGAGCCGGGCAAGGTCGGCGATACGCGCCTTTGCGAGGAGCACCGGCTCCACTTCCTCCAGGAGGGCAAGGGCATCGGTCATCCGATCGAGCAGACGCAGCGCTCCCGCTCTGCCAAGCTTGGCAAGGGATGTTTCCTCCTCATCGGAGGCGGCAATGAGGGCCTGCTCGCACTTGAGAATCGCATCTGCCGGCCGACCCGCCTCCGTCAAAAGCTGACCGTGACGGAGACTCACGGCAAAATTATCCTGAGGGGTACGGGCAGCGCTGCCGGCACGATCGAGAAGCGTGAGCGCTTCGTCGATCCGATAGGCGGCGACGAGCTCTTCGACCGCCAGCAGGTACGCGGCGACGGCCCCAGGGTCCTCCGCCTTCGCGAGATGCTCGGCCCGCAACGCCAGATCGCGGCCTGCAAACCATCCGGCGGCGGCGATGTGCAGCCGGCGGCGTTCGGCGTGAAGGATGGACGCATAGACGCCATCACGGATGAGCGCGTGGTTGAAATGCAGGGCGTCCTTCTCGGAAAACACCAGACGCCGCTCGATCAGCATCTGTGGGGTCCAGTCCGCGCGGCCAAGGAGTTGGCGAACGGCATCGACGGAGAATTGGGTACCCAGGACGGCCGCTGTCTGAACCGCGGCCTTCTCGCGACCCGCGAGCTGATCGGTTTGCGCGGCGACGACGCTCCGGATCGACCCCGGGATGGCGGAGCCCAGGCCGCCGGTCGCCGCATGCCGGATCAGTTGCTCAAGAAACAACGGATTGCCGCCGGCACGCGCCACGCATTGCTCGATCAGTGGATTGCCGGTGTCGAGCAGGCGCTTCGCGAGCTCGTGCGCGTCCCCATCGCTCAACTGGGTCAACTCGATCAGCGTTTCTGGCGGATGACTCAACTGGGGTTGTAGTACCGGCAGCGGATCGCCCTCGATCCTTGACGTCAACAGGACGATCGCACGGCCATCGGGCGCCGCGAACCTGCCCAGCGCGGCCAACCCATGGAGTGTGACCGAGTCGGCCCAGTGAATATCCTCGACGAAGATGAGGAGCGGTGCGGCGCGGCTTGCGACCAAGGCCAGGCCGACCAGCGCTTCGCTGCGCGCAGCCAATCGAGCCGCAGGGATCATCGCGTCAAGGAGCCGGCGCTCATCGACCGAATGGGCCAGCCCCGCAAGATCGTTGAGAGCAAGCTTGCCGTTGTCCGCCAAGCCTTGTGACGATGCGAAGGCATCGGTCGCCTTTCGCAGCACGTTTGCCTCGGCGCGTGCGCCGAGCAAAGCGATCGTCAGTACGCGGAGCGGATCGCGTTCCAGCCCGGTCCCGAAGTCAAATGCCGCCGCGCGTACCACCGCAAAGCCGAGTTGCTTGGCACGTTGACGAATCTCGGCTGCGAGGCTCGACTTGCCGATACCGGGTTCCCCACGAACATAGATGATCGATCCGCGTGACCCGTCGCATGCCGCTAACAAAGCCGCCTCGCACTGCGCGATCTCGCGGTCGCGTCCGATCAAGGCCTGCGGGACGGTGTCGATATCCTTCAGGCTGCGGACCCGCCAGACATCGACCGGAGCCGAGAATCCCTTGACCGCCTGGCCGCCTGCAAAATCGGCTTCCACCGTTTTGCCGAGCGTCTCGACAATTTCGGTCGAAGCCATGGTCTCGCCTGCTTGAGCGAGGCCGGTGAGACGGGACGCAAGGTTCACGGTCTCGCCGGTGACGGTGTACTCGGTGTAGCGCGAACTTCCGGTATGGTTCGCAACCACCTCACCGCTCGCAATCCCGACATGAGCGGCAATTTGCCGGCCCACAACCCCTGAGACTTCAGTCATGGCCGCGTGGATAGCGAGTGCCGACGCAACTGCCCGCCGTACGTCGTCGGCATGTGCGACCGGGGCGCCGAATACGGCCATAGCGCAGTCACCGATATGCTTGTCGATACGGCCACCGAAATCCGCGATGATTCGATCCACCTGCTCGAAAAACGCGGAGAGCATGGTGTGGACGTGCTCAGCGTCCAGTTCGTTGCTTAACGTGGTGTATCCGGCGATGTCCACGAACAAGACAGTGACCTGGCGCCGCTCACCAGCAATCTGAACGGCATCTCCGGTCGAGCCGGCCAGAGGGGGGTGCTTCTTCGGGAGGGCAGCGATGGCCGAAAGGATGCGCCGCCGATGGCCGACCGAGACGACCCCGATCTCTTTCAAGTCGTCCGCGCTGAGCGACGACAGATCGTCAATCTCAATGTGATTGTCACAGAAAGCTTGCGTGTACACGCCAAGATCGAGCGAGAGCAACCACTCCGCAATACCCATCTGATGCCCCGAATTGGTTCCATCCAAGTAAATTGGCCGTGTTGCTATTTCCAGAAATGGTCGGCGAACGATGCGCAAGCTAAATGATTAGCGCAAAATGCTTGCTTTCGTAATATTGGCCTGTCGACGATTGTGCAAAAAATGCACCTCAGCTGGCTTTCCGACTGCACCGGGGCCAATTCGGGTCACTCATTGCCGCGCCGCACGCGGCCGGTCCTTCTCAACAAGCAGCCGTGAGCAATCGCAGCAAATGCTGTTGAAAGCCCGTCGCCAGTGGCACATCGCGGGCACGGGGGTACAAACACAAATAGGGGCTGAATGGCGTCGGCGGAAGACCGGCTAGGCTTGCCTTCGTAACCTCGCCGTCGATCGGTGACGGATCGTTTCCCAATGGCCGGGTCATGTCGACGCAGCGGTGCGCAAGCAACTTGGGATCATGGACAAAACGCACTAGCCGCCGTCGTCGGTTGATATTTCGAACCAGCGCTGCGCAACGCTCCCCGATGTCGATGAAGGCGGTCGATGAGCCCGCAACGAAGCTCGCTAGCCGATTGAGCCCCGCAGAAGATCCAACCTTCTGTGTTGATTTGATCCCCAACGTTTGCAGCCTTGAGAAGGTCCGGTTGTGGCCCGAATAGGAAGTCCGGGTGCGGCCGTGAATGTCGGCTCGCCGGGGTAGACTGAAAGCTGCCGGCCGACCTTCCGAACGGCGCCTTTGACCCTTAGCCGACCTGGCATTTCGGTGATGTATCTGTTTGGAACGCTGACGTGGTTCTGCTTGCTCGGTAGTCTGGGTCGCGCCCTATGTTCTCTGGCGGTTGGACTCGCGTTGGGCATGGCACAATCACTTTGGCATCGAGTTGGCCCGCAAAATGCCTTCGGATTACATTCGACACAATCTCCACATCACGACTAGTAGAGTCTGCGACTTCTCGCCGCTGCTCTGCGCGTTGCTCGCTCTGGGCTCAGACCACATCCTCTTTGCTGCGGACTACCCGTTCGAGGATTTGCGCACCGCGACCGCGTTCCTGCGCAGCGCCCCGATCAGGGAGGACGACTGCGCGAAGATCGCGGGTAACACCCTGCGGCTGCTCCATTTGTAGGCGCGGGCGCGCTACGTACCTTCTGCTGCGGCGCATGAGTTCGGAAGTGGCCCGTTTGAGACACGCCGAACGCGTCGAGCAATGTCCGAGTTCGGGGTCAAAGCGGAAAGCATATGCTCGCGCTGAGTTTTTCGCAGTTTGACCCAACTGAGACATGGCCGGGACCATTCACGACCCCAAGGCTTCGCTCCCGCACGCTGACTGTCACTTGGGCCTGATCGCAGAAACCGGGTCGTTGAGACGGAGACCTGCAGTACTTGCCGGGCATTATGCCGGCGCAAGTTTCATCAGCGCGAGCGCCGCACGACCATTTGGTCCATAGGGATTGCCGAGCGATTCCGCCATCTCCAAATGATGATAGTTCGCTGCTTCAATGATCTCCACCGATTTGCCAGTCGCTTTGACCGCAGCTGCGAAGTCAAGACTCTGGCGCTGAAAATCTGGAGTCTCCAAGGTCCCATATGTCACAGTGATCGGGGCGTGTAGCTTGTCGATGTGACGCAGTGCACTCATGGCGTCGGCGATCGCGTCGGTGAAATTTACGTATGTACGCCGCCACGAGAGCCGCACCGGTGTCATCTCGTACATGCCGCTCATGCATAATCCGCCTTTCACCGTGTTTTCCGGAAGCCCAAAGTCCTTTTGCCAATCAGTTACGAGAGCAACGCCGCAGAGGTGTCCGCCCGAGGAATGGCCACCGATAAAGATACGCTCCGGATCACCACCGAAGCTCGAGGCGTTCTTGTAGATCCAAGCGATGCCTCGCCGTACTTGAGCCGCCATCACGCTGAGGTCTCCGTCCGCCTCCTTCACCGAAGTGAAGTCCAGAGCGACATAATGCGCCCCAGCATTGACGAACATCTCGGCGGGGTAGCCGACGTCCTTGGCCGTGCCTACCAGCCAGTTGCCGCCATGGATGAAAATGAAGATTGGCGCGTTGGCGCGGCTAGTGCGATAAACATCGAGCTTTTCGATCTCTGTCGGCCCGTAAGCGGCTCGCTGGGGCGCGCCTATCCGGGCGCGCACGGCCTCGCTGTTGGACGCGAGGCGCTTTGCGACCTGGCCGATGAGCGGCTCGTAGACCTCTTGGTCGTATGAGGCATCGAGCTCGACCTGATCATAATCCATGAAGACCAGCGGGCCCTTGTGGTGCGGCGGTGGGCCGACCCGGCATTCCTCCGCCGTGGCCGGCACGGCCGCGATGGCAGCGGCCGCGGCGAGCATCGTGCGCCGGGCGATTTTTCGGCCACCTGAAGCGATGTTGTGTTGCATCGATTTCTCCTAAATTGGTCAAAGGGCTCGAAACGCGCAGCAAATGCGTCGTCAGCCATGTGGAATGTGAAGCGGACATACTGACTACGTTCGGCACCCGTCACACAAACCAGGTCGATCCGCGCCGACAACTTCGCTGGAGCGCTTTGCTTCGCGCCACGGATGGCCGTCTCAGTAGAGGACTGACGGCATATACGCTCCGGCGGGCTCGTTATAAAAACCGACGGTCATCAGCGTCATCTGGAAGACGAGCTTCAAGCCAGCCTCTAGACAGTAGCTAAAGACTTCCTGGTTGCTCGTTGGCAGAAGGAAGCCGGGTCCGCCGAATTCAGGCGACGCTCCGATCAGAGCCATTAAATCGCGGTTGGTCTGCGCGACGCTGTGGCCGAAAAAAGCGATCCCAGTCGTGTAGCCAACGATACGCCCAAGATGTTCAACAACCGATGCGGTGTTCTGTTCTATCGCGTCGCGCAATTCACCCACGCGATCGAATCCATGGACCTGAGTGCAGATCTGGTTGCAAGCGGCTACATCGGCGGTCGTCGCGGGGCGAACTTCGTAACCTGCGAACCTCTGCCCTAGCGGCTTTCCTTGAAGGACCGATACGGGCTCGCGGGTCCGGAAACCAAGCTTGGTATAGAGACAGAGCGAACGATTGTGGTAACCGGATTGGAGCAAGCGCACACCGACCGCATTCTGCTGGGCCGCGCGATCAAGGACGTCCTGCATCAAGCGCCCACCCACGCCGCGATTCTGTCCAGTCGGATCGACTGTGATCGGCCCGACGCCGGCGATACTCGATCGCTCGTCGAGGAAGTTGCTGCCAACGATGCGCCCTTCGCTCTCCGCCACGACCGAGTAGAAATCGCGATGAGCCAGCAACATCGATAGCAGTCCGCTCGCCACTTCTGGCGTAGGGAAGTCCGGCGGAAAATTATGGGCGGTGCAGATCGCCTTAAAGGCTTCATAGCAAATATTGCCGCAGGCCGCAGCATCGGCCGCTGTGCCCGGACGAAGAACAATGCCCATTGTCTCATTGCTCCCGTTCGCGTAGTTGACGTCCCGCATTAGTGCGCTGGATGTTGTGGGATCCAGGGTCGAGCTCGGCGCCTTTCGCCCTTCTGTCAACGCCGTGTGGGGTGTCTTCAACATCTTGGCCTCCTCTATGAACCCATGCGGATCAATATTGCCGACGAGGCTAGATCGCTGGAGGCCGGACGTCGTGAGCTGTTAACGCCCTTTCGGTGATACGGAAGCGCCCCGAGCTAGGCGTGATCTGCAGCGTGAGCGGCTGGTGAATGACCGAACCGATAGCGAAATTTCCGCGCAAAATTCGTGTAGTCGTGAAAGCCACAGGCGTAGGCGATGTCGCTGATGGCATGGCCCGCGCCCAGAATTTTCCGGCGACGCAGAAGGCGCGCGGCGTGATCCAGGCGAAACGAATAGATGAATTCGCTGCAGGTCATGCCGCGCCGAGTAAAGAGCTTCTGCAGATAGCGCAGCGAAACACCCGCTTCGGCCGCCACTTCGCACGGACCGAAATCTGGATCGGCAAAGCGATCCTTGACGATGCTGCAGATGCGCCTGAAGAGTTTTTCCGTATGCGGAAAGTAGGGTACAGGACTCGACGGAGCGAATAGTGCTCCGAGGAGATCGTAAACCGCGAGCTGCATATAGTCGCCGGCTGGCGCGGACATTGAGTTCAGGTCGTCCCCACTTTCCAGAATCAGCTGGTAGAGCAGGCGTCCTGGACACGTTCCGGAGCGAGCGCGAAAGCAACCCTGCGGCTCGAACCCAAGATGGACCATCAGCAGTTGGCGCGGCAACTGCAGCGACAGCCACTGTTCGTGGCCGTCATTGAGATAGATCACCGGGCGGGCAGAATCGATCAGCGTGACATCGCCCGCAGCAAGTGGCACAGCCTGATCATCCTGGATGATCGTTGATCGTCCGGCAATCTGAAATACAGCATAGAAGTGCTCGACATCGTCAAGGCGAACATCCTTCTGCGTCCGCTCACAACGGCGAGCATTGCCGCTGATATCCGACGCATTGAATCCGCAAATGCTGCGAGAGCGCACCCTGCCAACAAAGGCTTTGGGGTCGTCGGGGGTATAGAGCCCCCAGTTTGGCCGCAGCAGATCTCTCCACTGCTCGTAGTTCAACTCGGGTGTACTGAGAAAGTCAGCGCTCGGATGCATTATCATCTCCACTCCTGGGGCCTCGTTCGAGGTTCAAAGTGAAGACTTCCGAACCAGATCTTTTCCATGGCCCGCGTCGTCAACTCTCGGAGACGCGCGCAATTGTGATGTGAAGAGCCACGCAAGCGCTGTGCTTGCGACTGCAAGATCCCTTGGTACAGACGTGCCGGCTACGCTTCAAGCCCGGGCCGACGAGGTGATCGAATGAGGCGACCGTGACTTCCGGTATTGGCCCAACCCTGCCGATCCGCGATGTCCGCTTTCACGGCGAGTTTCGGAGGGATAACGGACGTGTTGTGCTCACTGTGAGTTTTGTCGATTTTGACCCACAGCCGAAATCGCGCCCGGAGCATCTGGTGTCGGTTCTGACGCGCAGTGCCTATGGGAATATGTTACCGATGTAACGTCGTTCTCCTCGACCGAAACTTACTCGCAACCTGCGCACGATGATCTGCTCGCCCCGAGACTTGTGGAGCGTAGCGGCTGCCTTGCGAGGCGCGTCAAGAGCCAACAGCGTTGCGGCCTCGAGAAAAAAGATCACGGAGAAAGTACAATGGAAATGTTCAATCTGCGTAAAGCATCGGCGATGGCCTCTGCCCTTGTCGTCGGGATAGTACTATCCGGACGCGCCGAAGCGCAGAGTAAGTATGGACTCGGGGTTACCGACAAGGAGATCAGGCTGGGCACTACGATGCCGTTCAGCGGTCCGGTTTCATCTTCCAGTCTCGTCGGCAAGGCCATGGAGGCCTACTATCACAAGGTTAACGATGAAGGAGGGATCAACGGGCGAAAGATCAGACTGATCGCCTATGACGACGCATACAATCCGGCCAAGACCGTGGAGCAGGTTCGACGATTGGTTGAAAGCGACGAAGTGCTGGCGCTTGTTTCGCCGATGGGAACGGCGATGAACATGGCCATCCGTCGCTACCTCAATTCAAAGAAAGTCCCTCAACTCTTCGTTGTGAGTGGTTCGCCAAAGCTCAACGATCCGAAGCGCTTCCCTTGGACAACTGGTTGGGTACCCAGCAATTCGAGCGAGGGCCGGATATACGGGGAGTATGTGGTCAAGAACAAGCCGGATGGAAGGATTGCAGTCCTTTTTCAGAACGACGACTTCGGCCGCGATTTCTTCAGCGGGTTCAAGGTCGCCTTGGGCGACATCGCGTCTCAGATCGTCGCAACCGAATCCTACGAAGTATCCGATCCTACGGTGGACTCCAGAGTCGTTTCACTGGCTGCGAGCGGCGCGGATGTCTTCCTCAATATCTCCCAGCCCAAATTTGCCGCTCAAGCCATCAGGAAGGCCGCTCAGGTCGGTTGGAAGCCCCTTCAGTTTCTCATTAGCCCAAGCTCGAGTCTGGCAACAGTCATCGAGCCTGCGGGGTTAGCGAACGCGCAAGGAATCATTTCATCGGACTATACGAAGAGCGTAAGCGACCCGACGATGAGGGACGACCCCGGGATGAAGAAGTTTGAAGCCTACGTTGCCAAATATCTGCCGGGCGCCAACAAGAACGATCGGTTCGTCATGAACGGCTACTGCTTCGCGCAAACCATGGTGGAGGTCTTGAAGCGGGCGGGGAGCGATCTCACCCGTGAGAACGTTATGAAACAGGCGACGACCCTTCACGATCTCCAGCTCGATTGTCTGCTGCCCGGCATAGTCATCAACACAAGTCCGACAAATTTCGTTGCGGTGAGTCAATTTCAACTCATGCGGCTTGAAGGTGACAGGTGGGTCAGGTTCGGTGAGGTGATCGGGAGAATGTGAATCATGGAGCCGCCGCCCTTGCGACCCCCTGTCGACGTCCAATTCTATCCCGCGATAGCCGGCCTGGTGCCGTGTCTGGTGGTGATGCCATGTCTGCTCGGCCCGAAGCCGACATGGCTGCGTCGGCCGCCGACGTCAGCTTTCGGGGGTAGAACGGACGTGGATCAGGGAAGGCGCATGCGCAGCAGCCGCGGAAAGCCGATGGCGATCCTCGCGATGTGTTCGAGATGATCGAGGCGGATCTGCGTGCCCGGCTTGCTGTGCCTGTGGGGGCGCAAGCGCGGCGCGCCGATCGGCAACAAGAACGCGCTGAAGCATGGCCGTTACACCGCTGCCGGCCGTGCGGGCCGCCTGGCTGCATTGAAAGAACGCCAGGTCGCCTTCAAAGAACAGCAGCGGCGTTCGGACGAGTGGATCAAGACGGTGCCGGTGACCGATTACGACGCGATCTGCGATGAGCTGCGCGCCCTCCGGCGTGCGAAAGAGACAGCGATCAATGTGCAGCTCGCAGAATAATTTCCCGATCGGGATTCGGATCCCAGACTCGCGCCGGGCGCCGCAGCGATGCGCGGGCAGTCTGTCGCCGGCTTCGTCGAGCCGCTTGTCGGCCGCGCGCTGGCCGAGGCTGGCCTGATCGAACGGCCGAGCCCTAAGGGGCCATAAAAGAACAGCCCCAGCCAAAGGGGGGAGCTGGGGCTGCCTGCGTACATGCCACTGTCGCGATCTCCCGATACGCGACGACTAATCGCGCGACGATTACCTGCGCGCGCTGGCTTCGCGCATTGCAGCCGTAACACTGCCCGCCATTTTCGAAATCGGCAGGTAAGCACGAGACCTGATCCTCTGCGAGGGGCGTGATCTCTATCACGCCCCTCGATGGTGAAAACGGGTAGCTCTGCGCTCATGTCCGTGAAGAGCATTTTCCAGCAACTGCACAATCCGACCACCTGGCCGGCGCGGTCGCGAAGCGGAGAGACCGACCATGTGGCTCATCTCTCACAGAGAGGCACGGGGGCAGGCTTTAATGTCTAATGTCTGCACGATCTGGTCCGGATTCATGATGTGGATGATCGCCAACGAAATGATTTTGATCATGCTGCTGGGTGTCCCAAATGAAGATTAGCTTCGAAACAATTAGTCGCCTAACTGACCGTGACCCTCACTCCTCCCTGCACGGTCAGTCCGACTGGGCCACTGCTCCTCCAGAGCGTGGTCCAGCATCCAAACGACGCGGAGCAAGGGCCATAACTTTTTCCCTTCGGAGCTTGGCGCTCGCAATACTTGCGATCGCGGCGC
>Ga0081540_1001050_pt1 | contig 24617 bp, 19 predicted proteins | sample TabmetS2T1R1_FD_71024 | JGI IMG/M metagenome (GOLD analysis project Ga0081540, IMG submission 71024) | Tabebuia heterophylla rhizosphere microbial communities from the University of Puerto Rico - S2T1R1 | ecosystem: Host-associated > Plants > Roots > Rhizosphere ... | reverse complement strand
TCGAGGCCATGCAGGAGCAGGTCGCCCACCCGGACACCCATCAGTACCCGTCCAATCGCGGGCGCGCGTCATTCCGCGAGGCCGTGGCCGCCTTCTACGCCGACCGCTTCGGCGTGGAGGTGGACCCCGAGTCCGAGGTGATCCCCGCGCTGGGCGCCAAGGAGGCCATCGCCAACCTCAACCTGGCCCTGGTGGACCCGGGCGACGTGGTGCTGGCCAGCGATCCGGGCTACCCGGTGTACACGACCGGCCCGCTCCTGGCCGGCGCCGAGCCGGTCCCGCTGCCCCTGGTGCCGGAGCTCGGCTTCCAGCCGGACCTCGACGCCGTGCCGGCCGACGTCGCCGCCCGCGCCCGCCTGATGTACCTGAACTACCCCAACAACCCCACAGGCGCGGTGGTGGAGGACGACCTCTTCGCCCGCGCGGTCGAGTTCGCCCACCGGCACGATCTGGTGATCGTCCACGACAACGCCTACTCGGAGATCACCTACGACGGCTACCGGGCGCCCTCGTTCCTGGAGACGCCGGGGGCCAAGGAGGTCGGCCTCGAGGTCCTCTCGCTGTCCAAGACCTACAACATGACCGGCTGGCGCTCCGGCGCCGTGGTCGGCTCGGCGGACCTGGTGAGCGCCTACTGGCAGCTCAAGACCAACGTCGACAGCGGCATGTTCGAGGCCCTCCAGGAGGCGAGCGTCGCCGCGCTGCGCTCGGACCAGGCGAGCGTGCGCCGGATGTGCGCGATCTACCAGCGCCGGCGCGACGTGCTGGTCGACGCGCTGGTGGCCATCGGGCTGGAGGTGCACCCGCCGCGCGGCGCGATCTACGTGTGGGCGCGCGTGCCGCCGGGCGAGACCTCGGCCTCGTTCACCGAGCGCGTGCTCGAGGAGGCGGCGGTGGTGATCTCGCCCGGCGCGGCCTACGGGCCGAGCGGCGAGGGCTTCGTCCGGATGAGCCTCACCGTGCCGGACGATCGCCTGGGCGAGGCCGCCGAGCGCATCGCCGGCCTGATCGACCGCTGAGCGAGCGCCTCGCCTTCCGCCTCCTGCGCGCGGGCGCGCGCCTGCCGGAGCGCGCGCATCCGGGGGACGCGGGCCTCGACCTCTTCGCCGCCGAGGCCCGAGAGCTGCCGCCCGGCGCCCGGGTCGACGTGCCCACCGGCCTCGCCGTGGCCATCCCGCCCGGCCACGCCGGGCTGGTCGTGCCCCGCTCCGGCCTGGCGCGGCGCGCCGGCGTCACCGTGGCCAACGCTCCGGGCCTGATCGACGCCGGCTACCGCGGTGAGCTGCTCGTGGTGCTGGTCAACCATGGCACCGAGTCGCTCCGGGTCGAGGTCGGCGACCGGGTGGTGCTGAACACGACCGCGGTCGCCCTGGGGCTGGGCACGGGCGGCTTCCACGTGGTCATGGCCCGCGACGGCGGGCCGGTCGACGACCCCGGCCCCGGGCACGTCATCAAGGCCCGCTACACCCCCTCCCAGGTCCGGGTCCTGGCCGTGGAGGAGGAGGCAAGCCCCCATCGGGCGGCGGTGGCCGCCTGCACCGACCTGGGCGGGCTGCCGGTGGTCTGCGCCGAGCTGCACTCGATGGTCCCGGTGGTGGCCGCGGCCGCCCGGGCCGTGGCCGACGACCTGAGGGTCGCCTACGTGATGACCGACGGCGGGGCCCTGCCCCTGGCCTTCTCGCGGCTCGCCGACCGGCTGCGGGCCGGCGGGCTGGTGGCGGGGACGATCACCGCCGGGCAGGCCTTCGGGGGCGACCTGGAGGCGATCTCGCTCTACTCGGCCCTGGCCGCGGCCCGGGCCGTGCTCGGTGCCGACGTGGTCGTGGTCGCCCAGGGGCCGGGGGGGATGGGGTCGGGCACCGCCCTGGGGTTCTCCGGCACCCAGGTCGCCGAGGCCGTCAACGCCGCCGGCGCCCTCGGGGGGCGGCCGGTGGCCTGCCTGCGGCTGTCCGGCGCCGACCGGCGGGAACGGCACCGCGGGGTCAGCCACCACAGCCTGACCGCCCTGGGACGCCTGGCCCTGGCCCGCTGCGCGGTGGCCGTGCCCACCCTCACCGACCCCGAGCTCGCCGCCCTGGTCGGCCGGCAGCTCGAGGAGGCCGGGGTCGCCGGCCGCCACCAGCTGCACCCGGTGGCCGCCCCGGACCCGGGCAAGCTGCTGGCCGGCTGGGGCCTGGAGGTGACCTCGATGGGCCGGGGGCCGGCGGAGGACCCGGTGTTCTTCGCCGCCGCGGCCGCCGCCGGCACCCTGGCCGGGCGCCTGGCCCGGCCATGAAAGCGGCCCTCGGCCGGCTGAGTGACCGGGCGGTGTTCGGGGCGTGCCTGGCCGGGCTGGTCGCCGGGATCGGGCTGTTCCTGGTCCTGCCCCTGGCCCCGTCGTTCCTGGGCATGCACCGGCTGCCCACCAACCGCGACTTCGACGTCGAGCTGCGCCCCCAGGGGCAGGTGACGGCGTTCTGGGTGGTCTCGATGGCCAGCTTCGCCCTGGCCGTCTGGCAGTGGCGCCGGGGCCGCCGGCCCTCCTGGGCGCTGCTGCTGGCCGGGGTGGCCGTGCTCCACCTGCTGGCCCTGCTGGTCCCCCCGGTGGCCTCCAAGGACGTCTACGCCTACTCCTTCTACGGCAAGGTCCAGACCGAGTACGGTGCCAACCCGTACCTGTCGTTCCCCGACCAGCACCCGGTCGACCCCTGGCACCCGTTCTGGTCCTGGCGGCTGTTCGGCCCCGTCTACGGGCCGCCGTTCCTGCTCCTGCTGCGGCTGCTGGCCGCGGTCGCCGGGCCGAGCCTGCTCACCTGGGTGGTGCTGGCCAAGCTGGTCCTGGTCGCGGCCGAGCTGGCCGCCATCTGGGTCCTGGTCCTGGCCCTGCGGGTCCCCGCCGACGGCGCCGCCGTTGGACCGGGTGAGGACCCGCGCTGGCCGCTGCTGCTGATCGGCTGGAACCCGATGGTGCTGCAGTCGATCGCCATGTCGGCCCACGTCGACGCGCTGCTGCTGCTGGTCCTGGCCCTGGCCGTCCTGGCCCACCGGCGGGGCCGGCACCTGCTGGCCTTCCTGGCCCTGGTCGGCTGCTTCCTCGTCAAGGTCTACCTGGGGCCGCTGGCCGCCCTGTACGCCATCTGGCTGGCCCTTCAGCGGCCGCGGCTGCGGGACCGGGTGGCCGTGGTCGCCGGCCTGGGGCTGCTCGGCGCCGCCCTGACCGTGCTCGTCTACCTGCCGTACGCCAGCGCCGGGAGCAGGCTGTTCACCAGCGCCGTGGACGTGAGCGGCCACTTCTCCAGCGGCAGCCTCCCCAACGTGGTCCGCCGCCTGCTGGCCGCCACCCTCCCGCTGCTCGGCCTGTCCGAGCCGGCGGCCGCCGCCGCCGGGGCCCGCCTCGGCCGCCAGCTGGCCATCGCCGGCATCCTGGTCGCGTTCGTCCTGGTGGCGAGGACCCTGCGCGCCGGCGCCGACCCCTGGCCACGCATCGCCACCTTCTTCCTCGCCTACCTGCTGCTCACCCCCTGGGTCTTCTACTGGCACGAGGTCCCGCTGCTGGGCATCGTCGCCGTCATCCCCTGGGGCCTGACCAGCCTGGTCGCCGTCACCCTGTCGATCACCCTGGTCCCCCTGGCCCCGGCCGGCCCCCCGGCCGCCCCGGCCGACAGGGATGCCGGTGCGCGCGTCCACACCGGCCTGGACCACCCGCAGCGCGGGCGCGTCTGCCGGCGAGGCGGCCAGGTCGGCCAGCCAGACGTCCGTGCGGGGAGACGTGCCCTGGGCGGCTGTGATGGCCAGCCAGCGGCCGTTCCAGCTGACCGATACCTGGTAGTAGTCCGTCTTGTCCCGCCCCTCCCCGAAGACGAGCACGTCCGCCTCCGGGGCCGTCCCGACCGTGTGCAGGTAGACCCGGTGGTGGTACTGGGCCTCACCCGCCGGGACCGCCTCCGGGGCCAGCCGGCGCACGTAGTAATAGGCCTCCCCGCCGGGCAGCCACGCCACCTGCGTATAGCGGCAGCGGTCGATCGGCCCGTCGACACGTGCGCCGGTGGCCACGTCCATGACCTGAAGCACCGCCTCCTCGTCGCCTCCGCGGGAGATCTGGTAAGCCAGCCGCCTGCCGTCGTTGTCCGGCTGCCACGCGTCAAGGGTCGCGGCGCCGGAGGGGTCCAGCGCCGTCGGGTCGAGGAGCGTCCTGTCCGGCTCACCCGGCGCCGAGGTGATCAGCGTGGCGTGCTCCTGTCCCGGCTCGCGCCGCAGGAAGAAGCAGCGCTCGCCGCGCCATACGGGGCTGCTGACGAGGCCGGTGGCCGCGAGGCCGGCGATGCGCTCGGCCAGCGCCGACCGGGCCGGAAGGGCCGCCAGGTAGTCGGCAGCCAGCTCGTCCTGCGCCGCCAGCCAGGCGCGGCTCTCGGCGGAGTCGGGGTCTTCCAGCCAGCGGTAAGGATCGGCCACGCGGTGGCCCGCCACCTGCTCGACGACGTCCGCGCGGCGGGCCGCCGGGTAGCCAGATCCCGGCAGGGACTCCAGTCGGGGAGAAACGGCGGGTCCGGTCATGACCCGACTCTACGGGCCCTTCCCGGCGGCCCCGCACGCCCGCGTGCCTGGCAGACCCCGGTTGCTAGGTGCCGTGGGCGGAGGGCGATTAGGCTGTGCTTGGTGTGCACACCAGGCGGGAGGCGGGCGTGCGACGGGTACTGCTGCTCAACGTGACGTATGAGCCGCTGACCACGGTCGGCCTGCGCCGCGCGGTGTGCCTGGTGCTCGGCGACAAGGCCGAGGTGGTCCACGACGACGCCGGCGGGCTGATGCTGCGGTCCACCTCCGTGGTGCTCGCCATGCCGTCGGTGATCCGGCTGCGCCGCTACGTGCGGGTCCCTTACCGCAGCCGCGTCCCGCTGACCAGGGGAGCGCTCATGCGCCGGGACAACTACCTGTGCGCGTACTGTGGCCGGCGCGCGGAGACCGTCGACCATGTGGTGCCCCGCAGCCGCGGCGGCACCCACACCTGGGAGAACTGCGTCGCCTCGTGCATGCGGTGCAACCACAGCAAAGCGGACCGGCTGGTCGAGGAGCTGGGCTGGACGCTGCGCTGTGATCCGGCGGTGCCGAGGGGCGCGCACTGGCGGCTGATCGGCGCCACGCACGACGGCGACCCGCAGTGGGCCGTCTACCTCACCGAGTCAAGCGCCGCCTGAGGCCGAACGCCGCCGCGCCCGGCTAGTCACGCGGGCCCTCCGCGGCGGCCTCCCACTTCTGCTCGATCCGGCCGAAGTGCCAGACCGCCAGGGCGATCACCCAGGTGAGCACGAACATGCCGACGATGACGAACCCGGCGGTATTGATGTTGAAGTCCTGGATGAATCCCCAGAACCCGCCGCTCAGGTGTGCCTGGCGGCCGATGAGGCCAAGAACCTCGACGGCGCCGACGAAGAACGCGACGAACACCGACAGGCCGGTGATGGTCAGGTTGTAGTAGACCTTCCGGACCGGCCGCGCGAACGCCCAGTCGTAGGCGAAGTTCATGAAGCAGCCGTCGGCGGTGTCGAACAGGCTCATGCCCGCCGCGAACAACAGCGGCAGCGACAGCACAGCGTAAAACGGCAGCCCGCTGACGACCGCGGAGCCGGCGAGCACCAGCAGCGCGATCTCCGTGGCGGTGTCGAATCCGAGGCCGAAGAGCAGGCCGACCGGGTACATCTTCCATGGGCTGTCGACCCGCCGGAAGAGCGGCCCGAGGAACCTGGTCATCAGGCCGCGCTTGGCCAGCTGCTCCTCCAACTCCTCATCGCTGTACCGGCCGCGCCGCATCTCGCGGAACACCTTCGTGATCGACACCAGGACGATCACGTTGAGCGCGGCGATGAGGAACAGGAACGTCCCCGAGACCGCGGTGCCGACGATCCCGGTGACGTTGTGCAGGGCGGAGCCGTCGTTGCGCACCTGGTCGTTCAGGGCGCGGATCCCGAAGTTCAGCAGCAGCGCGAGCACGAAGACGACGCTGGAGTGCCCGAGGGAGAAGAAGAAGCCGACGGACAGCGGCCGCTTGCCGTCGTTGACCAGCTTGCGGGTCGTGTTGTCGATGGCAGCGATGTGGTCGGCGTCGAAGGCGTGCCGCATGCCGAGGGTGTAGGCCAGGATGCCGGTCCCGACGCCGAAGACCTCCGTCTTGGTGATGTGGTAGTGGCCGCGGAGCGCGGCGGCCAGCATCCCCCAGCCCAGCACGTGCAGCGCGACGACCGTCGCGCTCATGCCGCCGGCCCTGGCCCACTCGGACGGGGTCAGCGCCTCACTGATACGCCTGGCGCGTGCGCGTACATCGGCCATGGGCGCGCATCCTCCTGCGGCGTCTTGGAGCCATCAACTCTATGGAAGGTGCAAAGTACTTGCAATAGCGGTAGTTCCGTAGTTGCCCATAATGCTCTCCATATAGGACTGCGCAGATCCATGACGCCGGGACCGCAGTGTTACGGTCACTACTGATTCGTAGGAAGGCTGGCCCCGGACTGCCCTCGCGGTTCCCCGCCTGCGGTGACCGCAGGCTGCCACCCCAGGAAAGGCGCGCCGATGCAGCGTGACATCTTCACCCCCGAGCACGACGCGTTCCGCGACATGGTGCGCACGTTCATCGCCCGCGAGATCACCCCGTACCACGAGCAGTGGGAACGGGACGGGGTCGTGTCCCGGGACGTCTGGCTCGCCGCCGGCCGGGCCGGGCTGCTCGGGATCGAGATCGACGAGAAGTACGGCGGCGGCGGCAACCCGGACTACCGCTACTACCTGATCCTCGACGAGGAACTGGCGGTCGCCGGCACCAACGGGCCGGGGTTCGCCGTGCACAACGACATCAACGGGCACTACCTCAGCAGCCTGTGCACCCCCGAGCAGCGCGAGCGGTGGCTGCCCGGGTACTGTTCCGGCGAGCTCATCACCGCGATCGCGATGACCGAGCCCGGGGCCGGAAGCGACCTGCAGGGCATCCGCACCAGCGCCGTCCGCGACGGCGATCACTACCTGCTCAACGGCACCAAGACCTTTATTTCCAATGGGCAGCTGTGCGACCTGGTGATCGTCGCCGCCCGGACCGATCCGGCGGCCGGCCATCGGGGGATCAGCCTGCTGGTGGCCGAGCGGGGGATGCCGGGCTTCGAGCGCGGCCGCAACCTCGACAAGATCGGCATGCACGCACAGGACACGTCCGAGCTCTCCTTCACCGATGTGGCCGTCCCGGCGGCCAACCTGCTCGGCGAGGAAGGCGGGGGCTTCGTCGCGCTGATGCAGAACCTGCCCAGAGAACGGATCGCGATCGGCGCCACGGCAATGGCGGGGGCGGAGAAGGTGTTCGCCGACACACTGGCGTACTGCCGGCAGCGGCAGGCCTTCGGCCGGCCGATCGGCAGCTTCCAGCACAGCCGGTTCGTCCTCGCCGAGATGGCGACCGAGCTCGCTGTGGCGCGGGCATTCACCGACCGCGCCGTGATGGAGCACGTCGCCGGCCGCCTCACCGGCGAGGAAGCTGCCATGGTGAAGTGGTGGGACACCGAGCTGTGCAACCGGGTCGTCGATCGCTGCCTGCAGCTGCACGGCGGCTACGGCTACATGCGCGAGTTCGGCGTCGCCAGGGCGTTCGCCGACAGCCGGGTGCAGACGATCTTCGGCGGGACGACCGAGATCATGAAGGAGATCATCGGCCGGGGCCTGGGGGTCTGAGCCCGGCGCCCTGGGGCGTCAGGCCGACGCCATGGAGCGTGAACCCGGCGCCATGGAGCGTGAGCCCGGCGCCCTGGGATGGGAGCTTAGGGCCGTGACCGCGCGGCCGGGCGGCGGGACATGACGACCAGCGTGCCGTCGGTGGCCATGACGTGGATGCCGGGGCCGAACCGCGGGATGAGCACGTCGTCGCGCAGCACGCTGGCCGGCGGCCCGGTAGCGGCGACCCGGCCCTGGTCCAGCAGCAGCAGCCGGTCGGCGAACTGGCCGGCCAGCGTGAGGTCGTGCACCGCGGACAGCACGGTGAGCGACCGCTCCCGGCGCAGCTCGTCGATGAGCTCCAGGGCGTCCACCCGGCGGCCGAGGTCCAGCGCGCTGGTGGGCTCGTCCAGCAGGAGCACCGGCGCCTCCTGGGCGAGGGCGCGCGCCAGCACGACCCGCTGCAGCTCGCCGCCGGACAGCGTGGCCAGGGCCCGCCCGGCCATGGGGGACAGCCCCAGCCGGCCGAGCAGCCCGGCGCAGATCTGCCGGTCGGCGTCGGTCTCCATGCGCAGGTAGCCGATGTGCGGGGTCCGGCCGAGCAGCACGTAGTCGGCGACGGTCATCTCCGGCGGGAGAGCGGGAAGCTGAGGCACATAGGCCACCAGCCGGGCGAGCCGGCGGCGGCGCAGGCCGGAGACCGGCTGCCCGTCGATGGTGATCATCCCGGCACACGGCACCAGGCAGGCGATGGACCGCAGCAGGGTCGTCTTGCCCGCTCCGTTGGGCCCGATGATGCCCAGCCACTGCCCGGCCGGCACCTGCTCGCTGACGCCGGCCAGCGCGCAGGCGGTGCCGTAACGGACCTCGACGGCGTCGAGCGTGATCACGCGAGCTCCCGCCGCGACCGGCTGGAGTGGAGCACGAAGAGGAAGAACGGCGCCCCGGCCAGCGCGGTGATCACGCCGATCGGCACCTCGGAAGGTGCCTGGACGGTGCGGGCGGCGACGTCGGCCAGCACCAGGAAGGCCGCGCCCCCGATCATGGAGACCGGCAGCACGATCCGGTAGCTCGCGCCTGCCGTCAGCCGCACGGTGTGCGGGATGATGATGCCGACGAAGCCGATCAGCCCGCTGACCGCGACCGCCGCCGCGGTGCCGAGCGTGGCCGCCATGACCACGGTGAGCCGCAGCCGCGCGATGTCCACACCAAGGCTGGTCGCTTCAACCTCGCCGACCCGGAGCACATCGAGCAGCCGCCGGTGGGCGAGCAGCAGCGCGGCGGCGACGGCGGCGTAGGGCAGGATCATGGCCACGTCGGACCAGGAGGCCGCAGTCAGGCTGCCCAGGATCCACGCGTAGATCTGCTGTATGACCTGCGTGTGCTCTTGCTGCAGGTAAGTCTGCACGGCGGTGAAAAGCGCGGCGACCGCGACGCCGGCCAGCACGATCGACGCGGTGGCACCGCCGGTGGTGCTGCGGTTCTTGCCGGTCGCCCCCAGCACGTAGGTGACCGCGACCGCGAGGCTGGCGCCGACGAACGCGGCCGGGGCGAGCAGCGCCTCGTTACCCCCGCTGATGATGATCATTGTTGCGCCGAGGCCACCGCCCGCGGCCACCCCGAGCAGGTACGGGTCGGCGAGCGGATTGCGGAACACGCCCTGATACGCCGCCCCGCCGCCGGCCAGCATGGCGCCGACGATGGCACCGAGGACGACCCGGGGCAGCCGCACCTGCCAGACGATCGTGACGGCGACGGCGGACACGGACGGGCCCGGATGCCAGGGCAGCCGGGTCAGCAGCGCCTGGCCGACCGCGCGCAGCGGCAGGTCCGCCGGGCCGACGGAGACACCGACGGCCACGGCAACCACCAGAGCGGCGGTGGCCACGGCCAGCGCCCGCCCGGACCGCACCCGGGGGATCGTCGCCTGCGCCGCCTCGTGGGCGGCGGGGTCAGCAGGCCCGGCCGGGGCAGCGCCCTGTGGAGCCTGGCCGGACTGCTCGTTCGGCCCGGCATTGGCCCCCGTCGGGCGGGGGCTGGCCCGGCTCAGGTTCCACCGCCCTTGGCAACGGCGGTCTCGACGGTCTGCAGCAGGTCGGTGATCCGCGGGCCCCAGCGGGAGGCGATGTCGTCGTTGAGCGCGATGACGTGCCCGTCCTTGACGGCGGTCAGGCCCGACCAGCCGGAGCGGCTGGCCACGGTCGCCGCGCTCTGGTGGCAGCACAGGGTGTCCGCCAGGATGACGTAGTCGGGGTTGGCCTTGATGATGAACTCGGGGGACAGCTGCGGGTAACCGCCGGCCGCCGCCGCCCCGGTCGCCGTGTCCGCGATGCTCTTCATCCCAAGCAGGTGCAGCAGCCGCCCGACGAAGGTGCCCGAGGTCACCGAGTAATAGGTCTGGTCCAGCTCGTAGTAGTAGGTGAGCGGCGCCGCGTGACGCGGCGCCGCCGCGGCGATCCGCGCGAGCTGGCTGCGCAGCCTCGCGTTCTCCCGCTCGGCCTGGGCGAGGTGGCCGGTGGCCCGGCCGAGCTCGTCGAACTGCGCGTACACGTCGGAGAGCCTGGCCGCGGCGGGCAGCTCCAGGACCGGGATCTTGAACGCGGCCAGGCTCTTGATCAGCTTGCCGGCGTTGCCATCGACCACCACCAGGTCCGGCTTGTAGCCGACGATCGCCTCGACGTTGGGCTGGAATCCGGACAGCTTGGTCATGGGCGCCTGCGGCGGGTAGTCCGAGTCACTGTCGACCGCCTTGACCTGGCTGCCCGCGCCGATCGCGTAGAGCATCTCGGTGCTGGTCGGGGACAGCGAGATGATCGCCGTCGGACGCGAGCCGATGTGAACGTGCCCGTTGGCGGCCGTCACCGTGGTGGGGAAGCTGGCCGCGCCGCTGGTGGCCGCGCTGGCCGTGCTGCTGGTGGTCTGGGAACTGCCGCACGCGGCGCACGCGGCGGCGAGAGCTGCGGCGGCCGCGAGGGCCGAGAGACGGCGGGAGAGAACCCGCATGATCATCCTCCGTCGGGTCGTGGAGGACGAAGTGCGCCCGCTGCGACACCGACGAGGCATCGAAACGAACCGCCCTTCCTCCGAGGACAGTACGTCGGCACCGGCCAGGCGTCCGGGCTCATCCCCCTCACCGGGGGCATCACCGTTGCGGGACAGCGCCGGCATCTCACCGGCTTCGCTGGGTCAGCGCCGTCCTGGGCGGACCCAGGACAACCGGTACCTTATCGCGGCCGGAACGTCCGCGCCGTTCTTGGCCGGGGAGACCCTGGGCGGCCTGGTGCAGCCGCCGTCTTGTGATCACACGCCGCAGGCCCGGCCTTAACCTGTCATATAACTGGGCTTCCCGGACCACGGGAGACGCAGGCTTCCCAGACCATGGGACACACAGGCTTCCCGGACCATGGGGAGACACAGGACGGAGCAGCGACATGGCAGAGGCCGAACACGACCTGGTTGTCCCGGAGGGTGGGTTCTGGCCGGCGCCGGCGATCCCGCAGCCGAACATCTACCCGATGGAGTGGCGGGTTGAGACCGCCAAGCTGGCCTCGATCTACGAGAAGTCCAAGCTCACCGTCTGGAATCCGGCCGACCTGCCGTGGGACAGGCTGCGGCCGGAGGATTTCACCGTCGAGCAGCGGCTCGGCATCATGTACTGGTTCGCGGTGCTGGCCAACTTCGACGCCTCGGGTCCCGCGGTGTTCGCCCGCGCCACGATCCACGCGTTCGAGCAGCACGAGGAAGACCCGGTCCGCAAGTGCTTCTTCTCGATCACCAGGGACGAGATGAACCACGAGGAGTGCTGCCAGCGCACGATCGCCAGGCTCTGGCCGGGCGGCCCGCTGGACTGGACGCCGTCGACCACCCTGGAGAGGGCCGCGCACAACAACGTCGGCTGGCTCTATCACAACGGCGGCCGCTACTGGACCGGCTACAACAAGGCGGTCGGCAAGTACTCGCTGCCGGTGCTGTTCACCAGCTTCATGATGGGTGAGATGGCCGCGTCCACCCTGTTCCGCGGCATGTCGTCCGGCACCACCCATCCCGTGTTCTCCCAGATGTTCCAGCGGATCGGCCGGGACGAGTCACGTCACCTGCAGATCTGCATGACGATCCTGGAGAAGGAGTGGCCGGGCCTGACCGAGGAGGTCAAGGGCCTGATCACCCGCCAGCTCCGGGCGGGGTTCGTGTTCCTGTCGATGATCTTGTGGGAGCCGCCGGAGGGGTTCTGGGAGCTCCCGCCGTACTTCCTGCCCAACCACCGGGTGCTCATGGACCACGCGCGCGACGGTGGGCTCGGCGTGCTGTCCTACGAGCAGCAGGCCGAGAACTGGCGGGTGGCGATGGCCCGGGTGCGGGCGATCGTGACCCGCTGGGGCATCGCCTTCCCGGCCATTCCCGAGCTGGACATCGACGGCGTGGACGTGGCCGACGACATCAACCCCGAAGACATCATCCCCGTGTTCTGAAGCCCGTGTCCTGACGGCCGGCATCCCGCGGCGGGCCCGTGGCGAGTAGCGTTCGGTTCATGACTGGAACCCAGCACCCATCGACGGGCCGGCCAGGCGGCGCCGATTCTGCGGCCGGGGCGCCCTTCGGCCGGATGCTGACCGCGATGATCACGCCCATGACCGCCGACGGTGCGCTCGACGCCGACGGCGCGGCCCGGCTTGCCACCTACCTGGTCGACGAGATGCGCAACGATGGCCTGGTCATCAGCGGCACCACGGGCGAGTCGCCGACCACCTCCAACGACGAGAAGGACAGGCTGCTGCGCGCGGTCATCGGCGCGGTCGGCGACCGGGCGGCGGTGGTGGCCGGGGTCGGCACCAACGACACCGCCCACACGGTCGAACTCGCCCGGGCCGCCGAGCACGCCGGCGCCGACGGGCTGCTCGTCGTCACGCCCTACTACAACAAGCCGCCGCAGAACGGCCTCGTCGCCCACTTCACCGCGGTCGCGGACGCGACCGGCCTGCCGGTGATGCTGTACGACATCCCCGGCCGGACCGGGACGCCGATCACCACCGAAAGCCTGATCCGGCTGGCCCAGCACCCGCGGATCGTCGCGGTCAAGGACGCCAAGGGGGATCTGGGCGCGAGCTCGCAGGTGATGCTCGCCACCGACCTCGTCTACTACAGCGGCGAGGACATGCTGAACCTGCCCATGCTGGCGCTCGGGGCCGTGGGGTTCGTGAGCGTCGTCGGCCACGTCGTCGGCGACCGGCTCCACGAGATGATCGACGCGCATTCGGCGGGCCGGGCCGGTGAGGCTCTGGCAATCCACCGCGAGCTGCTGCCCGTCTACATCGGCGTCATGACCCGCACGCAGGGCGTGATCACCACCAAGGCGGCGCTGCGGATGCTCGGCCTGCCCGGCGGCCCGGTCCGGCCGCCGCTCGCCGGCGCGACCCCGCAGCAGGTGGAGCAGTTGCGCACCGATCTGGTGGCCGGCGGCGTGAAGCTGCCCGACGGGGCGGCATGATGGCGCCGGCGCGGGCCTGGTCGCGGGCGGCCTGGTGAGCCACCCGCATCCCGGGCTCACCGCACCCCCCACACTGCCAAAGCGCGGACTGCGCATCGTCGGACTCGGCGGTCTCGGCGAGATCGGCCGGAACATGACCGTGTTCGAGTACGCCAGGCGGCTGCTCGTCGTGGACTGCGGGGTGCTGTTCCCCGACCCCGACCAGCCCGGCGTGGACCTGATCCTGCCCGACTTCTCCTACCTGGACGGCCGCCTGGACCGGGTCGAGGCCGTGGTGCTCACGCACGCCCACGAAGACCACATCGGTGCCGTCCCGTACCTGCTCCGCAGGCGGCCGGACCTCGCGCTGGTCGGCTCGAAGTTGACCCTCGGCCTGGTGAGGAGCAAGCTCGCCGAGCACCGGCTCACACCCGGAACGATCGAGGTGGCGGCCGGCACGCGCCAGTCGTTTGGCCCCTTCGGGCTTGAGTTCCTCGCTGTGAACCACTCCATCCCGGACGCGCTCGCGGTCGCCATCCGGACGCCGGCCGCGGTGGTGCTGCACACCGGCGACTTCAAGATGGACCAGCTGCCGCTGGACGGCCGGCTCACCGACCTGGGTGGTTTCGCACGGCTGGGGGCGGACGGTGTGGACCTGCTGATGTCCGACTCCACCAACGCCGAGCTGCCCGGCATCGTCACCAGCGAGCGGGACATCGCCCCGGTGCTGGCGCAGATCTTCGCCGGCGCCCAGCAGCGCATCATCGTCGCCTGCTTCGCCAGCCACGTGCACCGGGTGCAGCAGGTGCTCGAGGCAGCCGCCGCGCACGGCCGCAAGGTCGCCTTCGTCGGTCGCTCCATGGTGCGCAACATGGGGGTCGCCCGCGACCTCGGCTACCTGCAGATCCCGCCCGTGCGCGGCGGCCTGATGGTGGACATGCGCGAGGCCGAGGAGCTGCCGCTGGACCGGATCGTGCTCATCTCCACCGGGTCGCAGGGTGAGCCGATGTCGGCGCTGTCCCGGATGGCCAGCCGCGACCACCCCATCCGGATCGCCGAGGGAGACACGGTGATCCTCGCTTCCTCGCTGATCCCCGGCAACGAGACCGCCGTGTTCCGGGTGATCAACGAGCTGACGCGGCTGGGGGCGCGCGTCGTGCACCGGGGCAACGCGCTGGTGCACGTGTCGGGGCACGCCCCGGCCGGGGAGCTGCTGTACGTGCTGAACCTGGTGCGGCCCGCCAACTTCATGCCGGTGCACGGCGAATGGCGTCACCTGCGGGCCCACGCTCAGCTCGCGGCCCAGACCGGCGTGCCGGATCGCGGCATCGTGATCGCCGAGAACGGCGTGGTCGTCGACCTGGTGGGCGGGCGGGCGGCGATCACGGGCGCCGTCCCGTGCGGCTACGTCTACGTCGACGGGCTGTCGGTGGGCGAGATCACCGAGACCTCCCTGAAGGACCGGCGGATCCTCGGCGAGGAGGGATTCATCTCCATCGTGATCGTGGTCGACTCGACCACCGGCAAGCTGACGGCCGGGCCCGAGATCCAGGCGCGCGGCTCGGGCATCGACGACGCCGCGTTCGGCGACGTGAGGCCGCGCATCGATGAGGAGCTCGCGAAGGCCGCGGCCGACGGGATCAACGATCCGTACCAGCTGGGGCAGCTGGTACGCCGCACGGTGGGACGGTGGGTGAACGAGAACTACCGCCGCCGGCCGATGATCATCCCAGTGGTGATCCAGGTCTGAGCGGCGCTCGGAGCCCTTGCGGGCGCAGCAGGCGGCGCAGCAGCGACTTGTAGTAGCCGAACGCCGGCGGGCTGGCGGCCGGGTCCTTGGCCGCGTCATCCCAGCGCCGCAGGCGCAGCGCCGCGCCTGCCTGCGGGTGCGCCTCGAACTCGGCCCGCTCGGCCGGATCCATCGGGCCGCCCTGCAAGCCGAGCGTGTAGACCGACGCGGGGGACAGGGTGGCGAGGTAGCCGGGCTCCACCGCGCACAGATAGCGTTTGGCCGCCACATGCAGCCGCACCGGCCCGGTGACCTCGTCGCCGAACCACTGGGCGAGCCAGTCCGCGCCCGCCGCGCTGTGATGGTTGTCGGTGCCGCGCATCATGTCCTGGCCGGTGATCGCCGAGGTGAAATGGCCCACGTCGTGCAGCAGGGCGGCCGCCACGAGCGGCGGGGGCGCGGCGCACGCCTGCGCCAGCGCCGCCGACTGCAGCATGTGCGATGCCTGCGTGACCGGCTCGCCCAGGTAGTCCCGCGCGCCATCGCTGGCGAACAGGTCGGCGATCACCTGGACCGGATCGGTGGTCATGAGCCGGCCCCGCCTGCTCCGTCGCGGGCCAGGACGGCCACGGCCGACGTCAGCCCGTCCAGATCGGCGTAACACCCCTGGAGATGGCGGCGCCCGGCGCTGGCGCTGGCGGTGCCCCCGCCGTCGGCGAACCCCGTCCGGCCGTGCAGGACGCGGGTGTTGTCGACGATGACGCAGTCGCCGCGGGACAGCCTGGCCGTCACCATCGCTTCCGGGTCGCCGGCCCGCTCGGCAAAGGCGCGGTACGCGGCGTAGAACGTCCGCGCCTGCGCCGCGGGCAGTCGCACCGGGGCGAGGGAGCGGCCGTTGAACCGGATCTGGCGGATCCGGCCGCGCGGGTCGAGGCCGATCATGGGGCCGGTGGCGCGGAGCACGGCGGCCGCATCCGAGTAGGCGAAGGTCACCGGGGTGGTGGTGAGGCAGGCGAACGCCGCCGGGTCCTGCCCGCGCAGCACCGCGGCCGCCCGGAAGCCGTCGGTGAAGGTCGAGTCGCCGCCGGCGGCGGCGGCGTGCAGGCAGTGGAGAAGCTGGACGGTCGGGACCGGGTCACGGTAGGGGTTGTCGGTGTGCGGGGCGATCGGCAGCCTCGTGAAAGCCAGGTTGGCGGCGGCCGGCTCCGCGCGAACCTCGAACAGGCGGCCGTAATTCGTCTCCCGCACGTAGCCCAGGCTCTTGGCCACCGCGAGCACGGCCCCCGGGACGCTGGGCACGTCGTGGAGGATGACCACCCCGTGCGTCAGCACGGCAGAAAGGCACGAGCGGCGGTGCGCCGGGTCGGCCAGATAGCGCGGCCACCAGCCGCGCGGCGGCTCGCCGCCGAGGTCGGCCGCCGCCCACAGGCGCTTGGCGTCCTCCGTCCGGTCGTCGTCGTGGCCGGATGGCGCCGCGCCGTCGCGCCCGGGCGGCTCCGCGCCGCCCTGCCCGGGCGGTTCCCCGTAGCCGGCGAGCCAGCCCCTGCCGAACACAGCGCGGTGGCCGTCCGGCCCGAAGACCACCTCCACCGCGGTGCCCGATGCCAGCACGCCCGCCACGGTCACATCGGCCGGCACGTCGGTGATGCCGACGAGCCGCTGCCCGCTTCCCGGGTCCTGGCACGCGGCGCACGGGCAGTTGGCACGCAGCCACACCGCGGGCAGCCCTCTCAGCGCCGGATGATCCGCGCCATCCGGTTCCCACCTCGCTGGCGGCGGCTCGGCCCCCGTCGAGCCGCTCGCCAGGCTTGTCACGGAGCCCTCCGTCGTCTCACGGCCATGGCAGCTTGCTGGCCATGGCGATCGCGTGTGCGCCGCCGGGATGTCGGCTATGACGGCCCGGCGGCTCCGTCGCCCCCGCTCCGGTTACTTACCAGCGTGAATGCCAACTGCGCCGATTGCCAACAGGCTTGGGAGAGTCTTCCTGACTCAGCCACACAACCGCCCATCGCCGTTCACCCCGCGAGCGCCGGACCAGCGGGTCCATCCGCCACGGCGCTTCCCGGCGGATCGCGACACGCGCCCCGCCTGCTTCGGCAGGCCCGCTTTCCTGGCTACCGTGGTCATCATGGCTACCCGTGTCTCCAAGGGCAACGCCCGGCCGCAGGGTGGGACGGCCACGCGTAGCCGCCCGCCCGGTACCGGCGGGCGCCCGCGCACCCGCAGCGCCATGCCGTCGCCCGGCCGCGGGCCCGGGCGCAAGGGAAGCGGCCGGAGCCGGAAGGCACGGGGAGGCTCACGCCGCGGGCGCGGCACCGGGCGCGGACAGCGCCGCCCGCCGACGACCGACCCGATCCTGATCATGCTGCGCTGGCTGGGCAGGGCGCTGACGGGCGCCTGGATGCTGCTCGCCCACGCGGCGGGGTACGGCGCCCGGGCACTGGGCCGCAGCGCGCGGGACCTCGACCCGCTGCACCGGCGGGACGGGGTGGGCCTGGCCTTCCTTGCCGCGGCGATCGTCGTCGCGGCCACCACATGGTGGAACATCGGCAACGTCGCCAGCCGGGCCATGACCGCGCTGGTCTGGGGGGCGTTGGGCTCGCTGGCGTGGCTGGTGCCGATACTCCTGCTGCTGCTCGCCTGGCGGTTCCTGCGTCACCCGGACCGCAACGCGGAGACCGGCCGGCTGACGATCGGCGGATCCGCCCTGCTCATCGGGGCCCTGGGCCTGGTGCACATCGCACACGGCACCCCGAGCCCGGCCGACGGGGCGGGCGCGATGCGCGCGGCGGGCGGCTTCATCGGGTACTTCGCATCGGCTCCGCTGGTGGCCACGGTGACGTCATGGGTCGCGGCCCCGCTGCTGGCCCTGCTGTGCGGGTTCGGCCTGCTGGTCGTCACCGGAACACCGCTGCACCGGGTACCGGACCGGCTGGCGGAGCTGCGCGGCCTGACCGGGCGCGGGCAGGGAGAGCGGGCGACCGGCGACGCCGGCACCGGCCGCGGCTCCGGTCTGGCCGCACGGTTCGGCCGCAAGCGGCAGGCGATCGAAGCTGGTGATCACAGCAAGCCCTACGACTCGCCGTTGCTGCGGGGCGAGGCCGACGGGGCCGCCAGGGGCGGGACCGCGGCGCTGACCGGCCCGGCCGGGGATGGGGCGCCGGCGGCGCCCGGCCGGGACGCGGCGGGCGACGCGGACGGCCACGGGACATCCGCGGCCGCCGGGCCGGAGGAGGATGCCCTGCTGGACGTGCTCGGGTTCGGGCCACCCACGGTGGGGCGCCAGCCCGCGTGGCCGGCCGCCCCGCCCTCCGGCCGGGCCGAGCAGCTCACCCTCACCGGGTCGAGCGACTCCAGTTACACCCTGCCACCGGCGGCGCTGCTGCGGCCGGGCACGGCCCCCAGGGCGCGGACCCAGGCCAATGACGTGGTGATGACGGCGCTCAGCGAGGTCCTGGATCAGTTCGAGGTGGACGCCCAGGTCACGAGCTTCCGCCGCGGGCCGACCGTGACCCGCTACGAGATCGAGCTCGGCCCGGCGGTCAAGGTGGAACGGGTCACCCAGCTGTCGAAGAACATCGCGTACGCGGTCAAGAGCGCGGACGTGCGGATCCTGTCGCCGATCCCCGGCAAGTCCGCGATCGGGGTGGAGATCCCCAACGCCGACCGCGAGATCGTCAGCCTGGGCGATGTGCTCCGTTCCCCGGCGGCGGCCACCGACCACCACCCGATGGTGGTCGGGCTCGGCAAGGACGTCGAGGGCCGGACCGTCGTCGCGAACCTGGCGAAGATGCCCCACATGCTCATCGCGGGCGCCACCGGGGCCGGCAAGTCCACGTGCGTCAACGGGCTGATCACGTCGATCCTGCTGCGGGCCACCCCGGACGACGTGCGGATGATCCTGATCGACCCCAAGCGCGTGGAACTGGTGATCTACCAGGGGATTCCGCACCTGATCACCCCGATCATCACGAGCCCGAAACGGGCGACGGAGGCACTGCAGTGGGTGATCGGGGAGATGGACCGCCGCTACGACGACCTCGCCGCGTCGGGGTTCCGGCATATCGATGACTTCAACAAGGCGGCGCGCGGGGGCAAGCTCCCCCCGCCGCCCGGCAGCGACCGGGTCTTCCTGCCCTACCCGTACCTGCTGGTGATCGTGGACGAGCTCGCCGACCTGATGATGATCGCCCCGAGGGACGTGGAAGACGCGATCGTGCGGATCACCCAGCTGGCGCGCGCGGCCGGCATCCACCTGGTGGTGGCCACCCAGCGGCCCAGCGTCGACATCGTCACCGGCCTGATCAAGGCGAACATCCCGACCCGGCTCGCGTTCGCCACCGCCAGCCTGGCCGACAGCCGGGTCATCCTCGACCAGCCGGGCGCGGAGAAACTGGTCGGGCAGGGTGACGCGCTTTTCCTGCCGATGGGTGCGAGCAAGCCGTTGCGGGTGCAGAGCGCGTTCCTCTCGGAGAAGGAGATCCGTGAGATCGTCGCCCATTGCACCAAGCAGGCCCAGCCCGCCTACCGCGAGGACGTTGGCGTGCCCGAGGGGCACCAGCGGGAGATCGACGCCGACATCGGCGACGACCTCGAACTGCTGGTCCAGGCCGCCGAGCTCGTCGTCAGCACGCAGTTCGGCTCGACCTCGATGCTGCAGCGGAAGCTGCGGGTCGGTTTCGCCAAGGCTGGCCGGCTCATGGACCTGCTGGAGAGCCGCGGGATCGTGGGGCCGAGCGAGGGATCGAAGGCGAGGGATGTCCTCGTCACACCGGACGACCTTGCCGGCGTGCTGGCGTCGCTGCGGGGCGGACAGGACAGCTGATCACGGCCCCCTGGTTCTGCCGGGGGAATCGGGGGCACGTCTACACTTGGTTACCGGTCCCGTACCTGGGGGCTGCTCTCATCCGGTCACTGCGCCCGTGCTCCGGGCGGCAGCAGTGCCATAAAGCAGTGGAGGCGCGGCGTGAGCATTGGTGACACCTTGGCGCAGGCCCGCAGCCAGGCCGGTCTCACCATCACACAGGTCAGTCAGCGAACATGCATCCGGGAGACGATCATCCGGGGCATCGAGCACGATGACTTCTCCGCGTGCGGCGGCGACTTCTATGCACGTGGGCACATCCGCAGCATCGCGCGCGCGGTCGGCACCGACGGCGAGGAGCTCGTGCACGAATACGACGCCACCCACGGCTCTCCCCAGGCGATCAGGGCGGCGGACGTCTTCGAGCCCGCTACGCCGATCAAGCTGAAGGAGCGGCGCTCGCCGAACTGGAGCATCGCGATGTTCATCGTGCTCGCTCTCGTCCTCGGGTATGGCGTGTACCGGGCGGTGGCGGCGGTGGCCTCACCGCACCACAACGCCGCCGCCCCGCCGGCCCACCCATCGACCGCGCCCGCATCCGCTCCCGCCTCGCCCGCCCCCTCGGCCGCCGCCACGCATACCAGCCACAATGTCGTGATCCGGCTGACCGCCATCGAGGACTGCTGGGTCGAGTTCACCACGTCGAACGGCCATTACCTGTCCCAGGATTACGTGGTCGGGGGGAGCGCCAAGACGTGGACGTTCCACCGCGCGGTGACCATGCAGATCGGCAATCCGGGCGGGATCTTGCTGACGGTCAATGGCAGAAACCTGGGCCGGCCCGGTTCGCCGGGCCAGCCGGTGACGCTGAGCTTCGGGCCAGGCAAGAAGCTGCCGAGCCAGGCATCCGGCTGACGGCCACGCCGGGTCCGCCCGCGCGATGCGCCGCCGTGCCGTTCGTCCGCACGCCCGGGCTTACCGTAGTCTTCCGGTGTGTCGTCGAGTAGGGAGAACCCGCAGGCGGGGGAGCGCACCGTCAGCCTGGTGACGTTGGGCTGCGCGCGCAACGAGGTCGACTCCGAGGAACTCGCCGGGCGGCTCGACGCGGCCGGCTGGGCATTGGCCGGCGACGACGACGCGGGGCGGGCGAAGGTCGTGCTCGTCAACACCTGTGCCTTCATCGAGGCGGCGAAACAGGAATCCATCGCCGAACTGCTGGACGCCGCGTCCGGCGGCGCCCGGGTTGTCGCGGTGGGCTGCCTCGCCGAGCGTTATGGATCGCAGCTGGCCGAGGCGCTGCCCGAGGCGCAGGTCCTGAGCTTCGACGATTACGGCGACATCGCCGCCCGGCTGGACGCGGTGCTGGCCGGCGAGAGGCTGCCGGCCCACGAGCCGCGGGACCGGCGGCGGCTGCTCCCGCTCGCCCCCGTCAGCCGGCCCGCTGCGCCGCACCCGCACGTCCCCGGCCATGGCATGCCGGATCGTGCCGTACCGGGCGTGCCCGGCTCCGCCAGCGCCATCGCTGACCTGCCGCCGGGAACGGCGCCCGCGTCGGGCCCGCGGGCCGTCCGGCGCAGGCTGGACGGCGGCCCCGTCGCGCCACTCAAGATCGCTTCCGGGTGCGACCGGCGGTGCAGCTTCTGCGCGATCCCGGCCTTCCGGGGCGCGTTCCTTTCCCGTCCCCCGCAGGACGTGATCGCCGAGGCAGGCTGGCTGGCCACCCAGGGGGTACGGGAGTTGCTGCTGGTAAGCGAGAACTCCACCTCCTACGGCAAAGACCTCGGCAATCTCCGGCTGCTCGACGGGCTGCTTCCGGCGCTGGCGGCGGTACCCGGGATCGCCCGGATCCGGGTGAGTTACCTCCAGCCCGCTGAGGTCCGGCCCGGCCTGATCACCGTGATGACCTCCACCCCCGGCGTTGCGCCCTACTTCGACCTGTCATTCCAGCATGCGAGCGGCGGCGTCCTGCGCGCGATGCGCCGGTTCGGCGACACCGAGCGGTTCTGCGCGCTGCTCAGCCAGATCAGGCAGGCATGCCCGGAAGCGGGCATCCGGTCCAACTTCATCGTGGGGTTCCCCGGTGAGACAGCCGACGACGTGGCCGAGCTCGAACGGTTCCTGTCACTCGCCGGGCTGGACGCGATCGGCATCTTCGGCTACTCCGACGAGGAAGGAACCGAGGCCGCCTCCCTGCCCGGCAAGCTGGATCCCGCGGAGATCGCACGCAGGGCCGATGACCTGTCCGGTGTCGCCGATGAGGTCATGTCCCAGCGTGCCGCCGATCGTGTCGGCGAAACGGTCGAGGTCCTCATCGAGGAAGATCTCGGCGGGCAGCTTTACGAGGGCAGGGCGGCTCACCAGGCGCCCGAGGTGGACGGGGTGACGACCGTGCGGTCTCCCGCGCCGCTGGCCGTCGGCGGTATGAGCAGGGCGAGGGTCGTGACGTCGCAAGGGGTGGATCTGGTGGCGGACGCCCTGCAGCCCGCGTCCACCGCCGCGCCGCGGCCGAGCACGACGCACTGACCGGGCGGCCCTCGTGCAGCCGGGAGGTGAGCCGCCCCAGGGTGCGGCACGGCCTGCCCAGCGCGCACCCGCCGCTCGGCCAGGATCGCCCGCCCAGCCCGGGCCGGCCGCGCCGCCCGGTCTGGCCAGGCCCGGGCTGGTCAACGCCGCCAACGCGCTGACGGTGCTGCGCCTGATTCTGGTGCCTGTGTTCGTCGCGTGCCTGCTGGCCGGCGGGACGGGCTGGCGGGTCGCGGCGTTCGTCGTGTTCGGCGTGGCCTCCGTGACGGATCTGCTGGACGGGCGGCTCGCCCGCCGCCGCGGCCTGATCACCGACTTCGGCAAGATCGCGGACCCGATAGCGGACAAGGCACTCACCGGCGCCGCGCTCGTGACGCTCTCCGCCCTGGGCGAGCTGGCCTGGTGGGTGACCGTGGTGATTCTCGCCAGGGAGATCTCCGTCACCGTACTGCGGTTCTGGGTCATCCGCCGTGGTGTGATCGCTGCCAGCCGGGGCGGCAAGCTGAAGACGCTGCTGCAGGTGGTGGCGATCGCCCTGTACGTTCTGCCGGGACCGCCCGCCGCGCTGCGGGAGACGGTGATGGCGGCCGCGGTGGCCGTCACCGTGGTCACCGGCATCGACTACGCCGTGCGCGCGATGCGCCTGCGCCGCCGTCCGCCGCCCACCGGCGCGGGAGGTGCGCCGTGACCGGCGGACGGCCGTGAGCGCGGTACCGGCCGGCGCGGGCCTGGCGGCCCAGATCGTGGACCTGCTCACGCGGCGGCGGCAGACCGTCGCCGTCGCCGAGTCGCTCACCGGCGGGCTGCTCGGCGCCGCGATCACCACCGTTCCCGGGGCCTCGGCGGTCTTCCGCGGCGGGGTGATCGCCTACGCGACGGACGTGAAGGCGGCGCTGCTCGGCGTGCCGGCGGCCCTGCTGGCGGAACGTGGAGCGGTCGACCCAGAGGTGGCGGGCGCGATGGCCGCCGGCGTGCGGGAGCGGCTGGGGGCCTCGGTCGGGGCGGCGACCACCGGGGTCGCCGGGCCCGACGAAGCGGACGGCAAGCCGCCCGGCACCGTCCACATCGCGGTCAGCGCGGCCGGCGGCACCGTGGTCCAGACGCTGGCTCTTTCCGGCGGAAGGGACGAGATCCGGCGCGACACGGTGGAGCGGTCGCTGCGGCTGCTGTGGAACATGCTGTGGGAAGAAACCCCGTGATTACAGCGTTACGTCAACAGCGAACACGGATGCATGCGCTCTCCCGTACTGTCGGTGAAGGCAGGTACCGTGGTTCTGTGAGACTGACCTCGGCAAGACTGACCTCGGGAAGGGAGCGCGACGATGGTCCTGCTTCGTCACTTGCTTGGTGACGCGCTGCGGCGGCTGCGCCTGCGGCAGGGTCGCACCCTCCGCGAGGTTTCCGCCGCCGCCCGTGTGTCACTGGGATACCTGTCCGAGGTTGAGCGCGGCCAGAAGGAAGCGTCCTCGGAGCTGCTGGCGGCGATCTGCTCGGCCCTCGGGACGCCGCTGTCGCAGGTGTTCCGGGAGGTGTCAGACAACTTCGCGCTCGCGGAGCTGCAGAGCGAGCCGGTGCTCGCCGGGGCGAGGGAGCCGGCGCTCGAGGCGCCCGCCACCGCCGGCGGCCCGGCCGCCGGCGTCGGCACGCGGGGCCCGGCCACCGGTGTCGGCACGCGGCCCTCGCCGGAGACGCCGCGGGCGTTCAGCGCCGCGGGGCGGCCGGGCGTCCGGCTGGCGCCGGGCCGCGACCTCGGCGCCAGGCGCAGCCCGGTTCTTGGCGGGGTGGACGGGGTAGAGCTGCCGCCCGGACGGACGGCAGCCTTCGACGACGAGGCGGCCCGCCGGATCCGCGACGTCACGGACATGGTCCCGGTCTGATCAGGTAGGCCCGCTCGCCCATGCCCGCGGGTCCTCGGCCAGTTCCCGGACCCGAGGCGGAAGATTGCGCGTAACGATGTCTTCCAGCGTCACTTCCTCCAGGATCGCCCGCTCGTTGGCGCGCAGGGCTATCCACACGGTCTGAAGCGGCTCCGCGGCGCCGCTGTAGCCCACCTTTTCGGGGCGTTCACCGCGCACACCGACCAGTGGCCCGTCGATGGCCCTGATGATGTCGGCGAGTGAGATATCGGCCGCGGGCCGGGCCAGCCAGAACCCGCCTTCGGGGCCGCGCTGGCTGCGCACCAGGTCGGCCCGCCGCAGCTGGGTGAGGATTGCCTCGAGAAACTTGGCCGGGATGCGCTGCGCCCGCGCCAGCTGCTCGGCGGTGATGTGATCGCGCTCGGTCGCGGCAAGCTCGATCGCGGCGCGCAGCGCATAGTCGGCGCGGGCGGACAGTCGCATGTCAAGCATTATGCCGGGTGCGCCCGGGTAATGAGCGCTGCGACGAGCCGTGTGCCACCGTCCGCGCGGCGGGCCCGGCGCCACCGGCCCCCG
>Ga0081540_1001049_pt1 | contig 24640 bp, 23 predicted proteins | sample TabmetS2T1R1_FD_71024 | JGI IMG/M metagenome (GOLD analysis project Ga0081540, IMG submission 71024) | Tabebuia heterophylla rhizosphere microbial communities from the University of Puerto Rico - S2T1R1 | ecosystem: Host-associated > Plants > Roots > Rhizosphere ... | reverse complement strand
CGATGGTGTGCAGGCGCCAGGAGAGGGTGTTGCGGACGTCTGGAAAGGAGGGTAAGGGTAAGAAGGGAAAAAGGGGTGGGAGAGGGGAGGGAACGTACGGGTACGGATGACGTGCAGAGTAGCGATCATACGTCGTTGATGCAACTGGCGTGCGATGCGTGCTTCACGTTCGTCGCGTTCAAGGCGGTGGGCGATACGGAATATGATACGCCAAAGTTCGGGGGGCAAGCGGGGGCACGGGAATGTTTTCATGGGAAGGAGGAGGGGAGAGGAGGGAGAGCGCTCTTTTCAAAACAAAACAAGGTCACGTGAACAAAACCCTTTTGATTCGTGCGAAAAATTTTTCGTTTGTTTTTGCACCCATGCCGCCCCGCCTCCCGCCAGAAATATGGATGTTGATCATGGAGATGGCGGACAAGATGGAGAAGCAGGAAGCGGCGGACCGGCAAGAGCACCAGCGACGAATGGCGAGCACGCTGCGTGTGATATCAGAAGGTAACGCGTTGCACTGGTACTATAGGCACGAACCGTGCTTTTAATGAAGCGTTCTACCTTTTTTACAGTACGTCTTGACAGTCCCCGGCGCGCGTCTTTAATGATTGCCCCGGGGTGGTTGAGTAACGCACGCTTTGTTCGCGTGTGCGTGTACCCGATGCGCCGTCGGGGGAAAAACAGCTTGGAGAGAGCGTCCTATTTCCGTGCTGGCCGCGTCGGCGGCGGCACTGGTGGAGATGGATTGATATAAGGTTTTCAGACGAATGGGTGGCGTAGAGTTATTTAATAGCGTCCATGGAGCAAGCGGTGGCGGACCTGGTCCCACCGGGGATGTTGGTGGGAGAAGTTGTTGTCGACTGTAGGCACGCCGTTCAGTTCTGTTATCGTTATTAATGTAGGCCAGTTGCCATAGTAGTAAATGGAACGAAGAGCGGGACGAAACGAGTTGTAATGCTGTTGGATGTCGTAGTGAAGCAGGGCGGTGTTCAACGTGCGGGTGACGGAATCCGGGATGTTCTTTGCGTGCAGGAGAACCATGATTTGATGGGGCGGGATATGCGACGCGATGTAAGAACGGAGGTCACCGACCCGGTCTTTCGTCATTGTTTTCGCTGGTTTCGGGGATGGGCGGGAGCGAGGGGACGGAATTGGAAGCGAGGGTATGTGCGATGATATCGCGCAGGGTGAGGACGGAAAGGGAGGTGTCAGGAGGCGAGTTGGGCGGGGCGGGAGGGAGGAGGAGGGCAGGGTCAGGGTGAGCGACGGGGTCAGGAACGGCCATGGGGAGGGAGAGAGACGGGTACGAGTCAGACGACGCACACGAAAAAGGCTTGTCTTGAGGGCGAGGCCAAACAAAGGAACGATGCAGTGGGTGGCAAACAAAGGAACGACGGAGCGGGAAGGCGACGCGAAAGAGGCTGGGTGTATGGGAAGGGCAAACAAAAATTTGCGGGGAAAACACGGAAGCAGGGATTATTTAAAGCACGGGTACACGGACGTCCTGCCCAAAAGCAGCAACACGGACCCGGTGCCCAAAAGCAGCAACCATGTCACGGCGCCCGCACTTTGAGATCGATGTGGACCACTACTTTGAAACGGAGTACCCGATGACCGTGCGGCTGCGCTGGATTTCTGTGGGAACGGTCGCACAATGGCGGCGGATGGAGTACGCGGTGAGGGCGTTGAAACAAGCCACGCGGGACGAAGTCCAAAAAGCGAAACCCAAGTGGACGGTGCAAAGGATATATCGCAGCACGAGGGTCCGGATGGCAGCGTACATTCCTATGGGGGACACGGCGTCGGAAGGAGCGAAACGAGTCAAGATACCGAACAAGACACAGTTCAAACCGTTGAGGGAAGTGGGAGTAGACGATTTTTTCCAACTCCTGACGGAAATCATGCAGTACGGGATCCAAGCGGAATTTGAGGATGTGGAGTGGACGCTTATGATCGAACTGAGTTCGATGCAATCGGGGCAATCGAAGAACAGGGAAGTCATCAATATCTACAAAGGGATATTCGATATCAGCAAAGAGATCCCGGACGATATCAGCTGTTTGCTGGCGGCGTTTGCGTGCGGGGCGCGACAGTACCTGTACCGCACGAAACAATGCCCGAGCATCACCAACATATCTACCGCTCGGTACGACGTAGTGAAAAGAGTGACGGACCACCTCAGAAGCAAAGTGTTCAAGAACGAGGAGGACGTGATGGATTTGCCTCCAACATCGATATCGCGGATTGTTGATGCGTTCCCGGAATTAAGGGTAGTGCTCCTGTTCCCGAGGATGCCTGCGAGCGGGTTCCCGTTCATTGGCGCGAATTTCGACGAAGAGAACGACAAGGAGAACAAAACAACGGTGTACATCCTGCACGCATTCGATCATTATTACGGCGTGACCAGTCCGCAAGCTTTGTACCGGAGCCTTCCAGGGCACAAGAACAACAATACGATGTGGTGCAAAGCGTGCCTGCGGACGTACAACCTGAAAACAGGTCATGAGTGTAGGGAACCGGTCAACGTGTACACGAAAAAGAAAAGCAAATGCACGAAATGCTTCAAGCTGTACAACTCGGACAAAGAGCATTCATGCAACCAGTGCAAGACGTGCGGCAGGACGAAACGGTGGCCGCATTTATGCAACCATATCTGGTGCCGCGTGTGCCGGTCGTACCGCCCGGAGGACCAGATCAACGAGCAGCACAAATGCATTGTCAACATGCCGCTGACGGAGCGAGACGTTTCGTCGTTCTGCGGCGAGCGGGAGCGGGAGCAGTACAAGGCCATGGTGCGGGAGGCGCAAAAAGAAATGGTTAGCGGGGCCGAAGAGGAGACGGCGGAAGCAATAAGCGACGATTCGGAATGGAACGTTTGGGCGTACGACCTTGAAGCGGCGCTTGTGTTCGAGACGGCGACGATCGACGATTACGTGGAAGAGGTGTCGTACCACCAGCACCGGCCGCGAGGCAATATCCATCAATGCAATCTGGTGATTGCGAAAAACATATTCACGGGCCAGCCGCTCACATTCAATAACATCACGGATTTCCTTGGGCACATGCTAGGAACGGGGAAGCACATCTTCATCGCGCATAACGGATCGGGGTACGATTCGCGGATGATTTTGACGGAAGCGATCCGAGTGTGCCGCATCCGTCCGAAACGCGTGCTTTTCCGGGGCAGCCGGATCATGTACCTTGCGTTCGACAACATCGTGTTCCTGGACTCGATGCTGCATCTTTCGGGGTCGCTTAATGCGCTGGCCAAAGAGTTCAAGTTACCCACGCTTAAAGGGTACTTCCCGCACCGGTGCAACACGCCGTACTACCAGAACTATAACGGTCCGCTCGTTCCTTTGGACGAGTACATCGACAAAAGGTTTATTGGGAGCAAGCAAGATTTAGTCGACCTGAAGAACTGGTACGCGGAAGAAGAGCATAAGCAGGACCTTCATTACGGCGAGCAGAACAGGATGCAAGAGACGAACCCGGCGCACGTCGTCCGCCCGTACTTTAAGTTGCGCGACGAACTGGTCAAGTACTGCGTGAACGACGTGGAAATTCTGGCCAAGATCCTGCTGTTCTACCATAACGACATTTCCGAACTTACGGGTCTTAGCCCGTTAAGGAAAGCGACGTCGGCGGGGATCGCGCACGAAATTTTCCTGAAATGTTACTTGGCGCGGTACAACGCGAACAACGTGGTCATTAACTGGACGAAGGAAGGGAAACGGTGCTGCGAGATCATGGCGGGGGAACCGGAAACCGAAACGCGGAAGAAAGAAAAATGCCTGACGTGGTGTGCGGACTCGACATGGACGGTGATGAACGCGCACGCGTACTACTTTGCGCGGGACGCGTTAAGAGGAGGCAGGACGGATATCCGGCGCACGATACTGGAACTTACGCCGGACGAAATCGAGGACGGCGAAACGATCAAGTACATCGATATTGTGTCGATGTACCCGTACTGCCAGATCGCGTTCGACTACCCGGTAGGCAACCCTAAGATCTCTATCTTTACGAAACCGGACGATATGGTTGGAACGACGGCGTTGTGCCAGCAGTATTTTAGGGAGGACTGCAACGTGTCGAACAAACAACCTACGATGCAGCGGCTGAAAACGTTTTTTGGGTTCATCATGTGCGACGTCGTCCCGCCGAAGGACCTTTTCCACCCGGTGCTGGTACGGTTCGACCGGGAAAGGAAGAAATGCGTCGCGAGCCTGGAACCGCTGATGAACGACGCATCGAAAGTCCATGTGCACGGCCAGCGGCACGTGTTCACGAGCGTCGAATTCCAAGTCGCGCTGGAACAAGGGTACACTGTCGGTCACGTGTACATGATGCACGAGTACACACGCATGAAATCTCTGTGGTCGGACATGATCAAAGACCTGATTAGTCTTAAGATCGAGAATTCCGGGGTTCCTGCGGGGTACACGGAAGAATCGTTGAAGAAAGAGTACGAAGACAAGTTCGGGATGAAACTTCGACGGATCGAGAAGAACCCGGCGAAGAAGGCGACGTACAAGCGACCGGCGACGGCGGCATGGGGCAAGTGCGCGGAGACGCCGGACCATATGATGACAGAAATCTTTATGGACGACGACCTGTCGCGAATACTGGAGATCGAGGATAAGAACAAGAAGAACGAGCTGGAACTGTTCACGATCCAGTCGCTGGGCGACCATGCGGCGCTGTATCAGTACACGGAGAACCGGGACAAGGTGGCGCCGAAACTTAACGAGACGTACATCCCAGCGGCGGTGTTCGTTCCTGCGTACGGACGGCTGATGCTGTGGAAGATGATGAACCGGCTGGGCGAACGCGTGCTGATGCACGATACGGACAGCATCGTGTACCATTCGGTTCCTGGCGAGTACGATCCTCCGACGGGCAAGATTTTAGGGGACTGGGAACTTGAGAGCTGTTGCGACGACGGATGCCGAATCACGAGTTTTCTGGGCCTGGGCCCTAAATCGTACGCGATAAAATGGACTGACCGGGCGCGGCAGGAGAACGTGTTGATGAAATGCAAGGGCGTATCGCTGAAACTGGCCGCGCAAGAACAGTTCAATTACGAGGTGATGAAAGATCTTATTATTGGCAAACGGGACTGCGTCGAGGTGGACCAGATCCAGTTCCTGCAGTCGCCGTACCGCGACGAAGGCCGCACGCGCGTCTGGGAATATAAGAAGAAAATATCAGCGAACGATCAGGTTAAGGGAACGCTGGTCGGAACAACGATCTATCCGTTCGGGTATAATCTGTGCGCGGGGTGCCGCGACGAGCAGCCGGGGCAGGAAGCGCATATGGACCGGACGACAGGGTGTCTGCGAGGCTGATATTGTATGCGTAGTACAGACACACACAAAATGTACTACTTAAAGCAAATGGTTATGGGACGACGGTCTTCCATCGAGAAATGGATCCCGGACCCGTCGGTCCTTCCCGGCCAGATTTCGCCGCACGATATGGACACGATCCTTAGCCTGGTTTCTATTGCAGAGAATTCGCAGACGACATGGTGGAACAACTATAACTACGCCGAGAATATCGGGGACGGCCGCGGGATCACCGTTGGCGTGGTAGGGTTCTGCACGGGAACGGGCGACCTGGTCCAAGTGTTCGACGTGCTGAGCAGGATCAACCCGAAACACGCCATGCTGCGGTTCCACGGAGCGCTTCGAGCCATCGACAAGAGGGGCGGCGGCAGCGACACGAAAGGACTGGACGGGTTCGAGGAAGAAGTGCACAAGCTGGGGGAGGATAAGGACTGGATACGAGCGCAATGGATCGTGCTGGCGCGAGAGTACATTAACCCGGCGTTCCAGCAATGCGTGAAACACAACGCGAAAAGCAATTTCGCGTTCGGGTTTCTATTCGATATAGCGCTTAATCACGGGCCCGACCGATGCAAGATGTTTGCCAACACGGCGGCGATGCAGGCGGTCAAGGAAAAAGATTTCTTATCGCATCTTATTACAGTTCGCACCCGCGCCATCCAATCGTTCGACCGCGACACGAACGACGGGCAGACGGACCGGTGCAAGATGTGGCGAAGTATTCTGGATACGGGCAACCTCCGGCTGCAGCGTCCGCTAAAGAATCTTGTATGTTACGGCGACAAGTTCCAGATACTGTAACGGTCCTCGTTTACTCGTCGGTCCGCCGGGCGGTAGTCCAGTCAATGAAAACTTGGTACGCGAGGTTGGCTTCAATGTGCACGCCGTCGAAATGTTCTGGAACGCGCAGTTCAGGGAACGTTCCCGCCAAAGCGGCCACGGCATGGAGGGGCGAAGGTTTGCGGGACGTGTCGAAGAGCCCATCGAGAAAATAAAAATATTCGGCTTCGCGCGTCTCGAAACTGGGGGGAACATTGAGGACGCGGTTGTAAGGGAAGGAGTCGGCCGGTTCGTCTTGCGGGTTGCCCATTAGAGGTTTTTTGGGAGGACGGTCCGAAAAAGAAGGCGGTTAAATACCTTTTTTTTTTTTTTTTTAAAGAGCGAGGGACGAAAACGGAATCGTATCGCTGTCGTCGGGGGTAATGGCAGTATTCAATTCTTCTTGGATCCAGTTGTCCCACACGTAGTAGGGGAGGAACACGAGTTGGGCGATAGGATCTCCGACGGAACAAATATGGTTAAGAGGGTCTTTGCGAGCAATATCCGCAAAACATTTCATGACGACTTTGATGGTACGGCGGAAATCGGGTTCAAGGACGGTGGGCACGACGATAGGCGAGTTCGGGTGGGACGAAAAACCGGTGAGAGGCAGAATCTGGACGTAGTGGCCTGGTGGAGGCCGGACGATAACGCCCGTATCGACGATGATGGTCCGGGTAGCGTACTTTGCCGAGATGACGGAATGGCAAGCGTACAGATCCCAGCCCACATCGTTGGGATGAGCGCGAGCAGGCGGTTTGGCGAAAGGACTAACCAATTGGAACGCGGGAGGTAAACGAGCCATTTACGGTTGTGGCTTGATTTGTTTGTACTTTTTGGGCCGAACAAGGTGGAGGCTGCGCGGATTTTTTGGTTTCTTTATAGGCTTGGAATCGCGGTGATGTTGGATTGTGGCTTCGTTGCGTTCCGGCACGGCGGAAGCGACGCGTCTGAGCAAGCTGCGGACGACCGCGTCTTTGTTGTGGCACCGCCGGAGTTTCGCAATTTTTTGGGAGACGCGTTTTTTCTCCGCCATTTAATTTTTCGGGTTATAAAACAGACATTTTGCGTACGTCCGTGTGCGGAGAATGTGCAACCCGCGCGACTTATCGCTCTTCCTCGTTGCGCTGATATCCGCCTTTGTCGTCGTGTTCGTGTACTCTGTCCTCACCAACCGAAGATGTCTGAGATCAAGAAGACCTCTTTCACGACCCCCGCCTTGTTCGACGCGGACCGGATGTCCGTCCGCGCCCCGTGGACCCCTGACGGACGCGTCGCAGCTGGAGGCAAAGGTAACGATAGTGTGACGTTTGTCAACTTCAACTACGACACCAACTGGTTCCAGCTCCGGGTTCGGGGCAAAGTCGGCGACCCGCCGTACGAGGACAGGTGGGGCAACATCACGTTCGATTTTGAGCCCGACGTCAACGTCGTGGAAGATCTGGGCCGGATCGAGAACCTCTTTCGTTCCGCCCCAACGGCAACGAGCAACCGTTTGTGTGCGGAGATGGGCTACGACGACCACGACCTGTTCAACGCATGCGTGCCGCACGGGCTGGCCAGGAGCCTGCTGTACCAAACGAGCATCTCGCTGAAACTTAAACCGAAGAAGGGCGATCCGGCGCAGTGGGGGTTCAAGAACGGACGTCCGGCGCAGTTCGCGCCAGGAAAATTGGACGGGCTTAAGGAAGGCGACACGATCGTCGTGGACCTCTACCCCGGCGTGTACGTGAACGGGGAGAAGGGAACGTACGGCTGGTACGTCACTGTGGCGGGCATCGACTGGGACGCGGTTGCGCCGATCAAGAAAGTCGCGGGTACGTTCTCTCTTTGCCGCACTCGCCCGCGCGGTTATACCCAAAACAAACCACGCGTTTTTATTTAGCCAGAGGCCGCGGCGGCGGCGGCGCGAGGCGTGGACCGTCTGCCCCCTGAACTATGGATTGTAATCGCAGATTATTGCGACGGCCATTCGTGGAGAGGACCCGTAAATAGGAAGGGTTGGCCGAAATACGAGATTACCCTGTACAAGGACGAATGGCGAACCCTAACCCTTTCGTACCGCGCGTATGTGGGGTTCCTGGATACCTGTTTTATTTCTCATTTTGATCCTTACGAGACGGAGGATGAGTGGGAGGCTAACGTGTACTCCGTCGATGCAGTCGAGAAATTAAAACGTTTATTTCTTTGTTAATGTGGATCGTCGGCGGGACATTGCGGTTCGAGCAAACTCGTTCTGAAAGAAAGGATCTCGTCGAAATTCTTCATGCACCGCTCGTCGCGCTTGACGGTCTGGTAGTTGATGTACAGGAACGAGAACGGTTCTTCGGTAGCGTAGCGGAACATTTCCATCCAGCACGGTTTGGCAAGGAACACGGGGTTCTCGGCGTAGATGACCTCGACTTCCTGCTGGTTCGGAATGCAGAAAAGAATGAGCGCGCTCCAGTTGGTGCGCACGGCTCTTGGGATTTCCTTGTACGCCTGCGACACCATAAGGATAGACGCCGAGTAGTGCCGATGGTTGGTGTTCAGTTTCTTGAACGGGTTGTTGTGCGCCAGGCTGAACAGCTGGCTGCCCACAAGATCGTCAAAAATGAAAAGGACGCGGTTGATAAGAAACCGGGGCGCCATCGGCAGCTGCGTCTTGTACCCTTCGAGGTAGTCGGTGACCGACTGCTGCTGATCCATCAGTGCGCGCAGAGTCGACTGGTCGTAGTCGTCAAGAAAACATTCTTCGGGCACGCGGCCGTTGAATTTCGGTTCTTCAGCCCACATCTCACGCGTTTCTTCGGCCTCGCGGCCGTATGCCGCCGGCGGAGGTTTGGCCACAATCGACCGTGGATCGTCGGGATCGTTGTTCAACCGGTCGACGAACCGTTTCAGTGTCGTGTTTTCGCACAGCAAATCCTGTTGGCGCACCCACAGCCATTTATCGTCCGACTTGATCGTGGGCGAGAACACAAAAATGTTGTGGAAAAAGTTGGCGTAGAACACGACAAAATTGACCAGCGTCGTCGTCTTCCCGCTCCCTTTAGGCGCAATGAACCCAAGCGTAAACGGATGTTTCGGGAGGGTAGGGTGAGGCGGGTCGGGGAAATTGCCTTTAAGGACCTGCGGGATCTCGTTCACTTTTAAACATCTACGTTTACTTCCGTCACTTAAAGGTTTACGTTTCCCCATGTGGTTTACACCATGCCAGCACCATACATTATCCAAAGATCTTCTTGAACATATCGTCCCTAAGTTTCTCCGGGACCGGCGGCCGTTCCGTGCTCGTGGTTTTGGCGTTCCATTCCACCCACCGCTTTTCTTGTTCGTCAGCATCGATCGCCGGTTCGGGTGTGGGTTCTTGTTTCGGGCTGCGTTTCGGTTCTTTCGCCTTCATCTTCTTCTTCACTTCGCGCTTAAAGTCGCGCGTCACCTTATCGTCGATCAGTTTGCCCACAAGTTCCATTAGCTGGTCGTTCAGCGACGGTCCTTGAACTGGAGGTTGGACCTCAGGTTGGGTCTCCGTTTCCTTCTTCGCCTCTGCGGGGTCCGGCGCCGGGTCCTTCTCCGGCTCCTCAACCGATTCGATATCGGTGTTTTGGCGGACGGCTTGGTCCGCGTCCATCGTGACGGGAAACTGTTCAAGCACCGGTTTCCCGCCCATTTCGCTCAAATCCAAATCGCCTTCGGGAGCGCGTTCGGGCACGGTTTTCTGTGCGAACAAACGTTCCACTTTAGCGGACCGGCGTCGTTCCTGCGCCGCGGCTTTTTGCATCGCGTGGTCCTGCTTAAGTTTCTTGACCGTCTGTTCCTTTTCGGCTTTCTTCTGCTGTGCGGCCTGCGCTTTCTCTTCTGCCGTCTTGCGCTTGCGTTTCGGTCGTTCTTGACCACCTACGGGCGCTGCGGTCCCGCCGACGGGGGTCGAGTACAGGGTAGGTGCAGGTTTGCTCATTTTTTGGGGATTGGGGATGGGGAAACCGCAAAAACCGCGAGCTATTTATCCTTTCACGGTCCGTGTGCGCGTCCACGCGACGCGGGCCGGCCTGCCGCCTGGGTCGGCGACGTGTTGCTGGACCCGCTGCTGGAGAAATCGCTGCTCCCCATTTCGCTTCCGTCGCTGCGGTACACCACAGCGGTCTTTTTTCGGGACGCGATCGCTGCTGCACGCGTACTGCGTCGCGGTGCAGGACCGGAAGGACCCGCTTGCGACGACGGACCTCGATCGACGCCTTTCCCTTTTCCAGCGGTTTTCCGCCCGGCAACGTTTGCCTTGAACCGTTGCAGAAGACGGATCCATTGCTCGTGCCCGAACGTCGTCCCCAAGCGGACGGGCGCAGCAAACCCGCGATGGTTATGAACACGTTTCAAAACGACCGTGCGCGCTTCTTGACCGTTGTCGTACAGTTCGGTTCGTGGCAGAAGGCTGAGCCTGTACGTTCCTGCAGGAACACCAGCAGTTCCTGAAGGTATCGTGACGTACGCTGGAATCCGTGCGCCTTCGGCCGTGCTGATGAAGGAATAGTACGTGTCGTTGTCAGAATGACCTGCCGGCAACACGCCCATTAGATTCACCGTCGGCACGTCCGTTGTTGGCGGTTGTGGAGACGGTGGACGGTTGTACACCGGGTTGGTGTACGCGGCCTGCAAATGGGGCGGGAGACCCGTTCCGAACGGTTGCGCCATTTGTGGGCTTGACGACGTCCTCGACGATCTCGAGGACTCGTACTCGGAAAGCGCTTTTCTCAGATCGGCAGCGAGCGCTGGATCGGTGTCTACATCCATCGGAGCGGGGGAAGGAGGTTCAGACCATCCCTCTACCGGGGTCGGCGGTTCGGTCCACGCTCGACGCTCGCCGAATAGTCCTTCCATCGGTTCTGCATCGTCCGTGTACGCGCCAGGAAGACCAGCCACGACATGCGGCGCAGGTGCCCCAGGAAACGAGCTGGCGGATGCAGGAGCGTTCCCTCCATGAAGCGTCGTACTGGATTGTCCGTACGGGTCAGGCACGGTTGCTGTAACCGCGGACAGAGGTTCCTGCACCGCGTTGGTCCCTGAGCTCGTTGCTTGTTCTTCGGCCGCAGCACGGCCATCGTTCGCCATCTGTTGCAGTAAAGCACTGATATCAAGCAGAACTTCTTGCTGTGGTCCTACGTTTTCGTTTATCCATCGATTGAGGGTCGCTAAATAAGTTTCGATTCGTGTTCCTTGATCTTGAAGCGATTTTGTTGTCATGAACGTATTTTCTAGCTGGCCGGCGTTCACCAGCAAAAGCAGGTACTGTAACTTGTTCTTCATATCTTCAAGCAAGGCCGTGTGACCGCCGACGTTAAGATGTACGTTTCCCAGCCTTGTTATTTCTTTTTCTACCGTGGCCGTGATCGTTTCCATCAGGTTCCTTTGCTGTCGCGAGAGCAACTGAACCCCCGTCCCCAAGTTTTGGTTGACGTGTTGGTCCAGTTCCTGGACCGCGTCCAGCGTGAACCGCGCGGCTTTATCCGCTTTTTCCTGCGTTGACGCCATCCCTTTCGATGCTGCCCTTGCAAATACTTCTAGCCTTTCCTTTAACCGGTCGTCGACTTGGTTCAGCAGGTCAACCACTTCATCGACGCGGTCGTCCGCCTGCGACGGCATTTCCCCGATTTTCTTTTCAAATTTTTGTACGACGCGTTCCACTTGCCCTTGTGTATGTCTAATAAAACCTAGCGTTTCTGCTGGAGTTAATCGCTGAGTAACGTTTTCTGCGTCCTTTGCCCGATCACCGGCTTCGGCTTTCATGGCCTTAACGGTTTGCTGCAGCTGTTCTTTGATGAACCGTTTCAGTTCGTTTATGAACGACGTATACTCCGCTTGCTTTAACCCGCCCGACTGTGCTGGATTAAGCGCTTCGGGCGCCCGGTCAAGTACTTGCTCGAGTTTGTTCGCTGTTTCTTCCATCTGCGTAAACCGGTCCACGGTTTGCGGGACCGGCGCATTGGCAACAATCTGCTTGCCTCCTCCTCCTCCTCCTCCTCCTCCTCGTTGTTGCGGTCCTTCTTTGCTGCGCGCTTGTTTCTCGTAGAAAAACGGGATCGGGTTCGGTTGAACGGGTCTTCCGTTTGCCCCGCGCAAACTGACGGGCCGGTTAGCCACGTCCTGGAACCCTTGCGGGTCGAACCACGGGTACCCGCCCTTATCGTCAATCACATCCACCACGCGCGGCGTGTTCCCGCCGCGGGGCAGCGCATGGCTTCCGCCTTTGGGCACGCCTTGCTTTACAGTAGCGACCAAATTGTGCCAGCTCAGTTGGGGGATGGCTCCCACAAGAGGTTCGTGCACAACGTCAGGCGCGCGCACGTCGTGGACGTCCCACCCGTACTGCGTCTTGAACCCGTCGCGTTTCATGTTCCGCGTCTGCACTTTTGCCAGCGTGCCGACGACCGTGCCCTGCGATCGCGGGTACACGTCCACGATCTTGAACCCGAACTCGGACGATTTGATTTCGCGGCCGCACTGCGTGCTGCCCACGGGGCCAGGGATGCCGGCATGGTACCTTAACTCGTTCTGCGCGAAATGGCGCGCGTGGACAAGCGGGGTCAACCCCATATGTATTTGCGGGATACAGTACGCTTGCATACATTATGTCTTAATTGTCGATCCATACCCAGGACCGGACGCGGTGGTATCTTATAGCCAGCAGGTGTACGGTGGGACGCCCTGTGCGCGAGAAAGTGTTAACCCGTGTGGGGTCAAAAAACGACAACCAAAGAAGGACGCACATTCTTCCACCGATTCGCCTGCGAAAACATCCGGTGCGCACAGGTTCTGCACGAGATAAAACTGACCCGTCCTGATCTCCGCCAGCGCGGCTTCGAACTTGCGTTTGTGCGCGTGGCGCCAGTGTTTGTCCACCATGTCGAAGATCATCTGCCACAGCTCCGCGGGAAGACGGGGCGGCATGGCGGAACGTTTGGCCCGACGCGTCAAGTCCGCGTTTGTTTTTTGGCGCTCGCAAAAAAGGACGGGCAAATTTAAAAAACGGGGCGAGGCGCGCACATCTCTTTTTATTTGTAAGCTTCCTCCCTCCATGGGCAACCGCGGCCCGATGACCCCGACGCGTCTGCCGGCAGTCCCGTTCGGGTCCGTGTTGCAGGACCACGCACGACGGCTGGCCACGTTCGTGGCCACGACACAAAGAACACGGTCTGGTCCTTTACTCGCCCGCGGTCGCGACAGACTTCTTGTTTGCTTGCACCACATCATCGACCGGCCGCGTCCTATGGACCGCGTGCAAGAGTTCATGTTTTTTCTCGACGACTGGTACTTCAAGACCGAAATCGAAGGAGGAATATGTTCCCGCGGAACCCTCATCACGCACCCGAGCCCTTGCCCGGCATGTAAAGTCTTCTGGTCCGTGAAAGCCGTTTTCGGGCTGCGGGCGATGTTCCCGGAAATCAGGACAGATGCCGCGGCGGCGTATATCTACACCTTGTGGAAACACCAATGGATCCGGACTCCCGTCGTCGTCAATTTCCCCGGCGAACGCCGTAAAGTTTACTCATTGGCGCGTATTCTAGCCGAAATCCTCGCTCTCCACTACGACGTCCTATAGACCACGTACGTTCTGCCGCCTTACGCCCCATGACCCTTTCCCCGCCATCCATTCGCGCCGTCGCGTGACCCATTTATCCTCGTGCCGCGTCAAGTCCGCTAACTGCTGGAACAACGCGTTTAGGCTTGTACGTTTCCGGATCGTGCGCGCCAGCGGGATCGTGTACGGCATCTCGATGCCTTCGGCCAGAAGAAGGCGGAGCGCGATGTACGCGAGGGGCGGGAAGTACTTGCGACCGTTCAGTTTTTCCTTGAACCGGTTGAACGCGGCATGCAGCTTAACGAAATTCGCCTGCACGTTGATTAAAGTGTCGCGTTTTAGCCGCCACCGCGGCCCGCCGAGTTCGTTGATGATGTTGGGGATATGCGTGTAGTATTTCTGGCACCGGCCGTCCCGTTTAAGGATCTTGCGGACGTTGTTCCAGAGCCGGTTGGTCGAACATGTACGGACATTGATCGATGCGCGGACAAGATCCAGCACGCGTGCGGGGACTACAGGTTTGATCGTGTCCGTATAGTGCAGTCCCCATTCGTCCTTCTCGTACCGAAACGACAGTTGCGAGCCTACAAGGTGTGCGAGGACCGACCGGAACCGTTGCGTCCGCGAGTAGATGTGGATCCGTTGTTTTTGCCATGCGTACTGCTTTTCGTCTTTATAGTCGAGAACGTACTCGTCGTCGTTCATTTCGAGGATTCGTACTTGTCCGCCGCGGGTTCTTTTATACGTTAGGTTCGGTACCGCACGTTGATGGTTAAAATTGTGTTGGCGTCGAACGCAGGTGATTGAGCTATGTTCAAGTCCAACACGTTCGTTCCGTTATGCGATAACATAGTGGTTACAACTAGATCGTCAGTTCCGCTGGAAGCGGCGACAAAGGGTATATACGTGTCCAGATAGCTAAGCACCGTGTTACCGTTGAAAAACGTATTGGCATTTGCAATAAAGATGCTTCCAACCGTGTCGTGCGCGACCGGGAACGGTAGCCCGCCAATAAAAAAAGGGTTGTTCACGTTGCCCGTTCTTGAATTGATTGTAATTTGGCACTGGATATCAACCATGTTCCCGATCCGTGTGTACACCGCTTCCGATACCGTAGGCGGTATCGCGGTATAATCGGCTCCCGCTTGTGAAATGGCGGGCGTCCATGTCCCTTCTTCATAGACGAAGAAATCCGTTCCGTTGGTTGATAACCCGTTGGCGTTAATTGTTGCTCTGACCGTTCCGTCGGTTGCTAGCCGCAAGTCGTGCCCTCCTGCCGCGTGCAGTGTTAACCCTGTGGCTGCTGAACTTGATTCCACGAATCCTTCGCTGGGACCGTACAACGCGTCGGTGTTGCCATTCCCAGTAACTCCAGCAATAAAGTATGCCGTCCCTGTACTGTTGTGCGCTAGGAAACAGGATGCCGCCGTCGTTCCACCGTTTGAATTGATAACCGTAATTACCTGGTTTGCGGTATTGGTACTTGACTGGCATCTGATTTCGTTGGCCGTCTCAACGATTCCGGTACCGTTGGGACTTAGCACTATGTTTCCGTTGGTGTTGGTTGTTGATACCGTATTACCGTCCAATTGAAGGTTGTCAACATTCATTTTTGTAGCCACGACGGTTCCCGTCCCGTTCGGCAACAAATTAATATCGTTGTTGCTCGTGGTCGTTATTGCGATGCCGCCGGAAGCAGCAATCGTGTTCGTCGCTTGACCGATAGCGAGTCCCGGCACGGCGATACCACCATCTGCTTGGACGAGTTTGGTCGTCGACGTTTTGCCTGTGCCATTAGGCGTCAGAATCAAGTCCCCGTTCGTGTTCGTTGTAGAAATCGTGTTCCCGTCCACCTGCACATTGTCGACCGCAGCTTTAACCGTGTTCAACCCGTTTGCGTCAAACTGTGCTACTTGTGTTACTCCGTTGTACACTTTGGTCGCGCTCGTATTGTTGAAATTAATCAGCGTTTCCGAATTCTGGTCCGGGTTAATGGCGACAGGTACCCCTGGTTTTAGTGCCAGCAGCTGCACGACATCGCTTGCGTTGGTTCCCAGCACGTCGTGCGGTGTTCCCGCCAGTTCCTTGGCGCGCAAGTACTGCGCGTTCTCGAGAGTCAGTGAAGTAGTTATCGACGCATTGTTAATGGTCACTGTCCCGCTTCCTCCATCGGCCTGAATCGTCAAATCACCGTCGCTCGTATCGATCACGCCCGTTGAAAGGTTGACCGTATCCGTCGCCCCGGCTGCAACCGACGTGGCCGCAACGGTCACGCCCGAGATCGCTCCTCCCGTAATGCTCACTGAACTGCTGTTCAAATCGTTGATCGTTGTTTCCCCCGTGCTCCGCACCACTTGGATGGGCGTGCCCTGCACGGTATTAGCATCGTTGTACCGCCGTAAACTTAACGTTCCTCCTTCGGACGCTAGGGCGTTATCCATTCCCCAATTGAATAAGTTGTTCCCGTTCGACGCGTTCGTTATGGCGTACTCGACGCTTCCTCCTCCGTTTGTGGGCGCACTGACGTTGGCGCCCGCCGCACCAACAACTGCACGGACCGTATCGTTGGTCGCCAGCCTTAGTTCGGTCGCTCCTGCCGCATGTACCGTCAGGCCCGCCGCGCCGTTGCTCGATTCCACAAATCCTTGACCTGCACCGTAGAACGCGTTCGTGTTGCCGCTGCTCGTAATACCGCTTATAAGAACGGCGTTGCTGTCGTTAACGGCAAGGAACCCTGCTGCCGCCGTCGTTCCGCTGTTCGTGTTCTGCGACACGATCAGCTGGTTCGCCGCATTCGCCGTTTCGCTGCGAAGTTCGTTATGCGCAACGACCCTGCCCGTTCCGTCCGCAAGCAAATTCAAGTCCCCGTTCGTGCTTGTAGATGAAATATCGTTGCCGTCGATCCGCACGTTGTCAACGTCAAGTTGCGTAAACGACGCGCTGCCGCCCGTTAACCCGTTAACAGTGACCGTCCCGCTTCCTCCATCGGCCTGAATCGTCAAATCACCGTCGCTCGTATCGATCACGCCCGTTGACAGGTTGACCGTATCCGTCGCCCCCGCCTTTACTCCTGGATTCGCGACCAGTCCGTCAGCAACCGACGCGGTGGTGATCGTCGTCCCGTCAATGACGTTAAGGATCTTTTCCAAAGGATCGCTGACCGATACGTAAACCGATGTGCCTGTTCCTACAGCCTCATTCTCCAGAACAAGCGATCTCGCGGGCAGCCCGCCTCCGCTCCAGTTTGAACCTGTAATGCCAAGGATACCTATATCCCCGGCATCGTTGGAAAGCGCGACGGATGCGAGGGAGTTCGCGCCTGCATTCGAGTTGACAACCACGGCTCCTGCGAGCCCGTTAGTGTTTCCCGTAATCAACACGGGAACCCCGGCGCTGGTTCCTACTTCGAGTTTGGTCGTTCCTCCTTGCCTCATTCGAACCTTTTTTGTGGCCGGAACGTCAATGTCCAGTCCTTCGGTCGCGCTCCCCATTTCGAGGTACCCGCGCTTCGCGCCATGGACACCCGTATTCCCTGATCCTGTTAGACCTAGCGACACCGTGTCGCCCGCATCGTTCGTCCCTGCCCATTGTGCCGTGGCCGCCGTGCCCCCGCTTTGGTTTTCTACTGAAACAGCAACGTTCGCGTTCTGGCTGTCGACAACGGCAATGTCGCTTCCTGCGCGAACGCTGGACCCCGCGGCGGGTTCAAGCAAAAGGTTGCCTGCCGTCGTCGAAACCGTGTTCCCGTCCACCTGAACGTTATCGACATTCACTTTCAGCGCAACGACTGTCCCTGTCCCGTTCGGCAGCAAATTGATATCGTTGTTCCCCGTGGTCGTTATCGCCATCCCGCCGCTTGCCGCAATAACGTTGGTCGATTGACCGAGCGCGAGGCCAGGCACTGCGATTCCTGCATCGGCCTGCACGATTTTGGATGTGGTCGTTCGTCCCGTTCCGTTAGGTGTCAGTACCAAGTTCCCGTTCGTGTTGGTCGTTGAAATGGTGTTGCCGTCCAGGAACAAGTTGTCCACGGCCAGGCTCGTCAACACTCCGCTGATCCCGCCTGCGGCCGTCAGCGTTCCATCGACGGTCATATCGCCGGCAACGTGCGCGTCGCCAGTAACTTCAAGATCGTTAATGACAGTATCGTCCTCGTCTTCATTAGCAAGCGTCTTGCCGCAGCACGCGTCGACGCCAGACCCGGATTTCGACATTGTAGGTATATTATACGTCTGCACACAGTATACATAAAATGGTCCATGACACTCGCTACGATCTTAGAAAAGATCGGTACACTGACACTCGATTCAAATGGCTCTTCTCGCCCTGGACAGGAGCAGATCCCTCGCGCGGACTGTACCGCCGTAGCAGTTCTGTTCGTCGAGCTCGACATGGACTGGCTGCTCGCCGACTGTTTACCCCTCGCCCGAAGTTCACCGGAACCCCTTACTACGCCGCTGCAGATCCCGGTGCTGTGGATTCCGCTGCCCAAGAAGAAGAAACGAAAGAAGAGAAAACGGTGGAAGAGCACTACTACGTTCCACCCCGACCGACCATAAGACCGATCTATTCCGACGATCAAGAAGCGGCACTCCACAAATGGGAACAGGCAGTGGCCGCTTTCGATCAGCCTCATCTCCAGATCTATCCTGCCACACATGAAGACGTCAATACCAAACGCCCTGAAAACGAAGATCAGTACCACGGACACCCTGCTTCCCGTCCCCTCCCACAGGAGGCATCTAAATACGATCAGTCGCAGGTCGTACCCCAAGTCCGGCCCGAACACCGTATCCATGCAACGTTCAGCGCTGAATCTTACCTAGATTACCGGCGCCCGTACGTCGACGGATGGATCATCGTTCCCCAACTGTCGGATAAGAACTTTTCCGTGTACCGCCAAGGCAGCGCGGTCATCATGGCCATACGCGGCACGGTTCTCACCGAACCGGCCGATCTCGGCAACGATCTCCTTATCACTTTAAATGTCCAAAAGTTTCTTTTGCCTCGCGTCACTCGCGCCGAACAACGGCTGCAGGAAATTTTGGAAGAGTACCCTGGCATCGACAAACTGCAGTTCACCGGTCATTCCCTCGGCGGTGCTGTAGCCTGCGAACTCGCTCGAATGCATGCCAGCGAAGCTATAGTGTTCAACAGCGCTGCGCCACCGACGTCGCCTGTACGCACGCGCTCCCCCGGCATTTTCGCATACCATATCGTTTTCGATCTTATCAGCGCATGGAACATAAACAACCGGCTCATCGATAAAGGATACCGACCATTTGATCCTCTTGCAACGGGTGCAATTAAAATAATTGACACACTGGTTGGATTCTTCCTGCCAGTTGTTGGAACAGGACTTGGATTATTCGCTGGTTCATTAGAAATCGGAACAGCTATTTTAGGACACAGCATGGAGAATTTTTTCACATGGGGACCAACCCATAAAAGAGTTGTTGTATCACAAGGAGGATATTCTGCTTCGTACGGAGCGTATGAACCTGAAGGAAGTCGAGAAACAACGTACAGACCACCAACACCTGAAGAATTAGCAAAAGCAACAAATATCACAGATCCTTTATCAAATGTTCATACTACAACCGAAGAAAATCAGCTGTGGGAGATCTGGAGTGATGGTTTAACAGATGAGAGTTCAAAAATACTTCATGTAGCAGAAATTTCCACAGGTCAGGGATACAACCTACCTCCTATTCCAGGTTCATTCCAAACTGATGGACATGGACATGCATTGAATAATCAGTATAATCAAGAAACGGACAAAGAATGGAAAAAGTTGTATCCTAATCCTTACCAATGAATGTTGGTTCAACCAGCATAATCCAGGAAACACTTAAAATCGTTTTCGTTTTCTTAAACGGACACTTCCCTCTTATACCCTAACCGTCCTTACTTGCTGAAGCGCGGCCAACGCTTCCACCACCCCCAAAAACACGACGTCGTCATCGTCGTGTCCATCGCCCCTCTTATACCCGGCACCGCAACATGGCGGTCATCGCACGTCCACGCCCCCGGCCCAAACGAGGCACCCTGACAACTCCCTCCGCGACCCGCTCATGTCGCGATAGATCTGACCCGCGATGATGAGCGGGTCACACCACCGACCGCCGCCGTGCCCGCTGCCGTACCTCCCCGAACCCGCTTGTCCGCCACTCCTCCCGCAACCCGCTCAACACTTCCCGCAGCTCGGGCGGGACCCGGCTCTCCAGGTAGTGCCGCCAGTTTTCGGGCGGTGTCACCCACTCCAGGTTTTCCACCCGGTTGTCCGACTTGTTGAAGTTCTTGTGATTCACCTCAATTTGGCCGGGGAGTGCGGGCGGCAGGAACGTTTCGGCGACAAGGCGGTGGACGCGGCGGAGCTTGCCCGCGACCTGCGCTCTCATGTAACCCTCACCGTCGCAACAGCCAAACGTCCGGCCTCCCAGCCGGTGCTGCACCCGGCCTTTGCTCGAGATCTTGACCCCCCGGTGCACGGGGTGGATCTGCCACTCCTCGCCCGGCAGGTCCGTCTGTGGCGTGTACCGCCAGAGATACCCATACGCCGTTTGTTGGTGCTCCCTCGCGGCTCCTCGGATCGTGCTCCGGTTCCACCCGGGGTTCGCCTCGCATGCTGCTTTTGACGACGGCCACGAGCGAATGTAGCAGCCGGTGCCCGAAAGCTGGTCGATGGCGCGGGTTGCGGGCATCGTGTGTGAGGATGAACGTAAAAAAGTGTCGGTCATCCCAACCAAATCCCCAGCCCAGCTTTTGTTGTGGACGGTGTTATCCCTAACCCCGCGTGGCGTTGTTTGTCCCACCCGAAACAGTTTAGCCCAGTTCCGTTGGTGGCCTAGCGCTCCCTAACCCACCTGCCGTTGTTTGTCCCTCTTTTCCCGAAGCAGTTTAGCCCGGTTCCGTTCGTGGTCCTAGGTTCCCTAACCCGCGTCGTGGGTTAGGTTTTTTCCCGAATTCCGTTAAATTAAACCTGCTTTTCGCCGGAACGTGCGCAAACATGGAACCCATTCTTGTCCCTGACCCCGACCGGTTCGTTCTTTTCCCGATCCGGTACCACGACGTGTGGCAAATGTACAAGACCGCCGAAGCCGCGTTCTGGACTGCAGAAGAAGTCGATCTCAAGACGGATATCCTTCACTGGGAAACAGCGCTTACCGAAAACGAACGCCGGTTTATTTCGTTTGTTCTTGCTTTCTTCGCCGCCGCTGACGGGATCGTCAACGAAAACTTGGCTCAACGGTTCATGCATGAAGTCCAATGGCCCGAGGCCCGGTGTTTCTACGGGTTCCAGATCATGATCGAAAACGTTCATTCGGAAATGTACTCTCTCATGATCAATACTTTGATCAAGGATCCCGCAGAACGCCGTCGCCTCTTCCACGGGATCGATACCTTCCCCTCCATCCGCAAAAAAGCCGAATGGGCTCAAGAATGGATTGATGACAGTCTTGATTTCTCGTGCCGCCTCGTCGCTTTTGCTTGCGTCGAAGGCATATTTTTCTCGGGCGCATTCGCTTCCATCTTCTGGCTCAAGAAACGCGGGCTTATGCCCGGCCTTTCCTTTTCCAACGAACTCATTTCGCGCGACGAAGGCATGCACTGCGATTTCGCGTGCTTGATTTACTCTAAACTACAGCATACCGCTCCGGCCGACACCCTTAAAATCGTCACTGAAGCCGTTCATCTCGAACAGGCGTTCTGGAAAGAAGCTTTGTCCGTTGCACTCATTGGAATGAACGAACGTCAAATGAACGAGTACATCGAATTCGTGGCCGACCGTTTACTCGTGTCCCTGCGTCTTCCCCGCCACTACCTTACCAAAAACCCCTTCGATTTCATGGAACTCATTTCGCTCCAGGGAAAAACGAATTTCTTTGAGAAGAGGGTGGGCGAGTACCAGAAATCCGGCGTGCTTTCGCAAAGCGGTCACGGTTTCGATTTTGTACTGGACGCAGACTTTTAGTTATATTGTATGACCGAATACCACATCGAGACTTTGCGCCATGTCTCAGCACTATAAATGGTACCCCGCGTCGGAAGATTCGGTTATTCCGTACAACGCCAAGTACTCGTACCCGAGCCAAGGCACGAAATGTACAAAGACCACGCCCCGTATCCCGCCCAAGAACGGGGCCACGTTCACGCCGACGGGTGGTAACCCTTACATCCGCTTGGAATTTCCCGCTAATGGGTACATCCATCCGGGGAACACGTGCATTGAGTTCGAGGTGTTGCTTGTTAATTACGGGACAACGACGGACGGGTCCAAAGTCTGGTTTCAGAACAACATTGCTTCAACTTTCGATCGCGGTCGTCTTATGTACGGATCAACACCGGTTGAAGAGCTGCTCGACTTGAAAGGAATCGTGCGCAACTTGACCGAATGGACGGCAACGAGGGAATACGATCAAACTTCCGTTGCCCAGGGGATCGGCTCTTACGATCAACAGCCCGATCCGTACACCCTCACTGTTGCCACGACCCCCGCCGTGAACGTTAACGCTAACGTCACTAATCTCGTCAATGTCAGGCGGTCCCGCATTCAAGGCGCCGACCATAACTCTGTCCTGCAGGTCATGGTGCCCAACAACAGCTCTAACAGTACCGGTATCGTCCCTGGCGCCTACTCCCGCGTCCGGTACCAGATCCCTATCCCCTTCGGTTTGTTCCAACAGACAAAATTGATTCCTACCAAATTCATGGCGTCCCAGTTCGCTATTGAACTTTACCTTGCTAATCCTTCGGACTGTATCATGGCCGTCGCCGGATCCTCTACTGGCTCGCCTCCCACCTACATTCTCGAGAACGTCAACCTCATCCCTGAAGTTCTTGAATTCGACGATGTTTACGATGAAGCGTTCCTTAAAGCTCTTCGTTCAGGCGGTGTGCCTCTAAAGTTTGCCACCTGGCACATGTTCGAGTTCTCCATTGGCGGCCAGTCATCTCTCAACCTCCAGATCCAGGAACGTGCTCGGTCCCTGAAGTGTCTTTTCGCGTGCCAGAAACGGTCTCCCAGCGACTACACGAAAGATATGGGCGCAACCTTGTTCTCCAGCAGCGATCTTTCCACTTCTTCCGTCATGACCGATTACTGGTGGCGCATCGGGAACCGATACTTCCCGTCAAGTCCCGTCATTTGCGCTACCGCTAATGCTACAGGCACCTTCGCTCAAGGCGCTGAGCCGTACGTTGAACTCGAGAAAGCGCTTCAAGTCGTTGGCGATTACCGCCTTTCAACAGCTGTCAACAAGACGCGATGGGCCATGCCTTTTGATGCTAATGGAACCGAAAGCGATTACCAGCACTACATTACCGATTACCTCGCCGACGGCCGACCCGTATACGCCGCTGCTCCCGCGCTAAACCAAGGTCCTCTCGGCGCCTCCGCTAACGGACCCGCTTGTTTCGCCGCTGCTATTTCGCTCGAAGCAAGCAACGGACTCGAAATTTCGGGATTGAACGCCGAAGAACAAAGCGATATTTCGTTCATTGCTCATTACGCTAGTGCTACTGGAACGGCGTCTGGTAACCAGGCGGCTGGATTTCTTATGCGCGTTTACACTTATTTCGATAAGATGATCATCCTTAGAGAGAACAACATGATGCAGTTGATCGAGTAAAAAGTACGATACGTATTCGTAAACAACCATGTCGGGATTTGGTGTTGATACCACGTACGAGTACAACGAGTGGGAAATCAATTCGGGCACCGCAGGGAATATCTTATACCCCGACACCAGTCGTGCTGCGTTCGTGCGCGGGTCACGACCCATCAGGAACATCGCTGCATTCAAAGCCATTGAAGTGTCTATACCGTTCAGCTACTACGTCTTCTGGGCCGCAGGCGAAAACGGGGTTGGAAACAATACTTTTTTACTTGACGATGGCGCCCCAGGATCCCCAACCACAGTTACCATTACCCCCGGAAACTATTCCGCTTCCCAAATGGCAACTGAGCTCGGCGTGCGGTTGACGGCTGCAAGCAGCGCTGCAGTGTCCTACACCGTCTCTTTCAACGACCGTACCGGCTCGTTCGTCATTACCGCCAGCGCCGGCAACTTCTCCCTTATTTTCAACGACAACCCTCTTTTCCTCGTCGACGGCCGCGATATCGGTCAAACAACGCCCCGCCGCTGGCTAGGATTCAATGCGGGCACCATTACCAGCTCGGCGTCTGTTCTTGTTGCCCCCAACGCCGCCCAGCTTTCAGGCCCAAACTTTTTGTACTTGTGCAGTCTCGCGTTGGGCGGATTGAACAACGATACTTTGTACATCAATTCCCAGGAAGGGTCGGGTCCCGTTATTGCTAAAATCCCCGTCACCGTCAATCCCGGAGGCATCATCACCTGGCAGGAAGTCCAAGTCAATCATTTGTTTGATATCAACCATTCCACCGTCGTCAACAGCGACTTCTCTATTCAATGGGGCGATTTCTCTAACCCGTCCTTTGTGGATTTAAGAGGACAAGCCTTTGATGCAAAACTAGAATTCCTGACCGATCAACGCACAGTCAGCACCGGCGTGTCCGGGTCCGCTTCACGGTTTGCACAGGCGGGGCCCCTATAGACATACCCTTTTTTCGTAGAAAATATACCTACCTTCGTTCCTACATTCTCCACCACGGGACGTTCCGGTACACGATACCTGCCCTGTCCCGAGTCTCCACCGTCCCCATCTTCTCGTCTTTCCTCACAATCTGAATCGGCGCTCGCGCTCTACCCATGCCCGTAACGCCCTCGGCGCCCCGAAGAACCATAGGTTTTTGCCGTTCGCGCGCCGGTTCTTTCGGGTTCGCCGTAACAACAACGATTCCTGTCGTTCCGTCCTTGCGTGCCCGCGTTTTCTTGCCAGACATGTTTAACCTGTGCCTCGTACATTCTGCTGCTCTACGACACTGCCCCGCCCCCGCCCC
>Ga0081540_1001048_pt1 | contig 24669 bp, 25 predicted proteins | sample TabmetS2T1R1_FD_71024 | JGI IMG/M metagenome (GOLD analysis project Ga0081540, IMG submission 71024) | Tabebuia heterophylla rhizosphere microbial communities from the University of Puerto Rico - S2T1R1 | ecosystem: Host-associated > Plants > Roots > Rhizosphere ... | reverse complement strand
GACCTGGTGGTGGACGAGCAGGTTCTTCCAGTGCGCGTCGCCGACCACGGGCCACGCCCGCGGTGCCCCCTCGCCGCCGCGGTGGTGGCGGAAGTCGCCCGGGTCCGGCCCGAGCTGTTCGGCGACATCGTTGGCCGGCGGCTTCCAGGACGGCGGTGCGAGCTTGTCGAGCCACTCGAGGGTGTCCTCGAGGATCCCGGGCTCGTCGTCGTTGACCCAGACGCCGGCGGTGATGTGCATGGCGCTGACCAGCACCATCCCCTCGCTGACACCCGCCTCGCGCACCGCCTGCTCGACGTCGTCGGTGATGCGCACGAACTGGCGCCGCTCGGGGGTCTGGAAGGTCATGTAGCGCGTGTGCGTTCGCATGGCCCTGCAGGCTATGGGCGTGGGAGCATGAGCCGCATGGACCTGGGGCTTGTGGGCAAGGTGTGCGTCGTCACCGGAGCGTCGAGCGGGATCGGGCTCGCGGTGGCGCGGCGGCTGTGCGACGAGGGCGCGCGGGTGCTCTTCGTCGGGCGCAGCGAGGAGTCCCTGGCCGCGGTCTCGGGCTCGTGCGGCGGCGAGTACCTCGCGGCCGACGTCACCGATCCCGAGGTCGACGAGCGCGTGATCGCGACCTGCGCCGAGCAGATGGGCGGCATCGACGTGCTCGTCAACAACGCCGGCACGAGCTACGCCAGATCGCTGGACGACCTGACCGACGACGACTGGCGCGGCCAGTACGAGCTCAACGTGCTGGCGCCGATGCGGCTGATGCGCGCCGCCGCACCGCGGATGGCCGCTCGCGGTGGCGGGCGCATCGTCAACGTGTGCTCGAGCGCGGGCAAGCGCCCATCGCTGACCAACGCGGCCTACTCGGTGACCAAGGCGGCCGAGCTCTCGCTCTCGCGTGTCTTCGCCGACCGCTACGCGGGCGACAACGTGCTCGTCAACGCGGTGGCCCCGGGCGCGGTCGCCTCGCCGCTGTGGATGGCGGACGGCGGACTCGCCGACCAGAACGCGCGGGCCAAGGGCATCTCGCGCGAGGAGGCGGTGGCCGCGCAGGCGGGCAAGATGCCGCTCGGCCGCTTCGCCCAGCCCGACGAGATCGCCGACGTGGTGGTCTTCCTGTGCAGCGAGCGCGCGAGCGTCGTCACCGGCGCCGCCTGGTCGGCCGACGGCGGGGCGGTGGCGATCATCATCTGAGGCGGCGAAGCCGTCGGTCCCGGGCGGCTGGATGGCGGCCTCCGATCAGGACGCGGGCCGCGATGCCCCGCGGAGCGCTCTCGCCAGCCGCGCCACGCCTTCGTCGAGCGCCTCGGGGCCGGCGGCCGCGTAGGTCAGGCGCAGGAACGGCGCGGGCGGCTCGGCCGGGAACCACGGGCGCCCGGGGAAGACGATGACGCCCTCGGCGGCAGCCGCCGCCGACACGGCCACGTCGTCGCTGCCCTCCGGCAGCGCGACCCACAGATGCAGGCCGCCGGCGGGCATGGCGGTGATCTCGAGCTCGGGCGCGTGGCGGGCGAGGGCGGCGGCGAGCGCGTCGCGCCGCAGGCCCAGCTCGGTGCGCAGCCGCCGGCGGTGGCGGCGCCACGCGGGGGAGGAGACGATCTCGAGCGCGGCCTCCTGCAGCGGGCCGGAGACGAAGAAGTCGTCGACGATGCGCGCGCCGCGCAGGCGCGCGCCGGCGGCGCCGCGGGCGCCGACCGCCGCGACGCGCAGCCCCGGCGCGGCCGACTTGGTCAGCGAGCGCACGTAGACGACGTGGCCGTCGCGGTCGTCGGCGGCCAGCGGCGGCGGCGCGTCGCCGTCGATGGCCAGGTCGCGCGACCAGTCGTCCTCGATGAGGAACGCGCCCGCTTCGGCGACCGCATCGAGGACCGCCGCGCGCCGGCCCGGTTCGAGCGTCGCTCCGTTGGGATTGGCGTACAGCGGCTGGCTGAAGAACACGCGCGCGCCGGTGCGCCGCAGGACGGCCGCGAGGTGCTCGGGACGCACGCCGCCCGCATCGCTGGGGACGGGGACGACGCGCAGCCCGGCCGCGCGGGCGGCGATGATGGCGCCGACGTAGGTCGGGGACTCGACGAGCACCGGGTCGCCGGGCGAGGCCATGGCGCGGAAGGTGGTCGACAGGGCGGCCTGGCCACCCGGGCAGACGACCATGTCGTGGGCGCGCAGCGCGCCGCCCGCCTGGCGGGCGAACCACGCGCGCAGCTCCTCGCGCCCCTCGACCGGGCCGCGCTCCCAGGCGTCGGCGCGCCGGGCGGCTCGGGCCAGGGCGCCGCCGACGGCGGCCGTCGGGCGCAGCCCGAACTCCAGGTAGCCGCTGGAGAGCGGGATGGCGCCGCCGCGCGGGAGGGCGAGGAGCTCCTGCAAAGGCGACTCGTCGACCGCCCGTTCGCCGAGCGCGACGGCCTGCCAGGAGAGGTCGGGCGGCGCCGCGACCACGCCGGCGCGCGCGGCCACGAAGGTGCCGCGCCCGGGTCGCGGCTCGACGACGCCCTCGGCCGCGAGGACCGCGATCGCGCGCTGGACGGTCACCGGCGAGGCGCGATGGCGCGCCATCAGGTCGCGGACCGACGGGAGGCGGTCGCCCGGCGCGCCGGCGCGGGCAGCGGCACGCAGATCGTCGATGACGCGGCCGTGTCCGTTACCATTCGGCATGAGAGATGCGAGTAACGCTATCGCCACCCGAGCGGTAACGCCAGTGGGCGGCGAAGAGGTCGCGCGGGCCAAGCCCGGCCGTGTCGCAACGGCGACCTCGCGCGTTCCGGCCGGCCTGCTGCTCGGCTCGCTCGGGATCCTCGGCTTCTCGTTCTCGCTGCCTGCGACGCGGCTGGCCGTCGAGGACCTCAACCCGTGGGTCGTCGCGTTCGGTCGCGCCACCGTCGCCGCGGCGCTCGCCGCCGTCTACCTCGCCATCACTCACGCGCAGCGGCCCACGCGCGAGCAGGTCAAGTCGCTGGCGATCGTCGCGGCGGGCGTCGTCGTCGGCTTTCCACTGCTGACCTCGCTCGCCCTCGAGGTGCAGACCGCCGCCCACGGCGCGGTGGTCATCGCGATCCTGCCCGCCGCCACGGCGGTCGCCGCCGTCGCCCGCGCGCACGAGCACCCGAGCCGCGCCTTCTGGCTGGCCGCGGGGGCAGGCCTCGTCGCGGTGCTCGCCTTCGTCATCGCTCAGGAGGGCGCCTCGGGGCCGCAGCTCGGCGACCTCTTCCTGCTCTGCGCCGTCGTCCTGTGCGCGATCGGCTACGCCGAGGGCGGCGCGCTGAGCCGCACGCTCGGGGGCCCGGCCACCATCTGCTGGGCGCTGGTGCTGAGCTGGCCGCTCACCGCGACGACCACGGCGGTCGCCGTCGCGCTCACCGGCCTGCACGCGGGCACCACCGCGTGGCTGGGCTTCGTCTACGTGGCCACGGTCTCGATGTTCCTGGGCTTCTTCGCCTGGTACGCGGGCCTCGCCCGCGGCGGGGTCGCGAAGATCGGGCAGGTCCAGCTCGCCCAGCCGGTGCTCAGCCTCGCCTGGGCGGCTGCGCTGCTCGGCGAGCACGTCGGCCCGGCCACGCTTCTGACCGCTGTCGCGGTCCTCGCGTGCGTGGCAGCGACCCAGCGAGCACGCTGACTACGATGCGGCGGTGTCCGTGAACACCGCCGCCGTCGGCAAGGAGTACGCGCCGGTCACCTACGCCGTGGGCCGCGAGAAGATCCGCGAGTACGCCCATGCGGTGGGGGAGACCAACCCGCTGCACCTCGACCTCGACGCTGCGCGCGCCGCCGGCTTCCGCGACGTGGTGGCGCCGCCGATGTTCGCGTCGGTCTACTGCTCGGGCGCGATCGGCCCGGCGATGTTCGACCCCGACGTCGGCATCGACTTCTCGCGCCTGGTGCACTCCGGTCAGGAGTTCACCTGGGGGCCGCTGGTGGTCGCCGGCGACGAGGTGACGACGAAGCTGACGGTCAAGGACATCTCCGAGCGCGCCGGCTCGGGCTTCTACGTCTTCGAGTCGGTCACGACCAACCAGGACGGCGACGTCGTGTGCGTCGGCACGTGGTCGAACATCGTGAGGGGAGCCTGAGGCGATGCAGCAAGGCGACGCCATCCCGCAGTTGAAGGTCACGCCCGACCGCTACCTCACCGTCCGCTACGCCGGGGCGTCGGGCGACTTCAACCCGATCCACATCGACGAGGAGTTCGCCAAGCAGGTCGGCCTGCCGGGCCGGATCCTCCACGGCCTCTGGACGATGGCCCAGGTGGCCCGCGCGCACACCGAGGCCGGCGGCGGGCCGCAGAGCCTCAAGCGCCTGCAGGTCCAGTTTCGCGGCATGGGCCTTCCCGAGCACGAGATCACTGTGAGCGGCACCGTCCACGAGGTGCGCGACGGCGTCGCGGTGGTGCACACGATCGCCGAGCAGGACGGCAAGGCGATCATCCGCAACGCCGAAGCCGAGCTGCGCCTGTAAGGCCGCTGGACGCCACCGGGCCGGTCGGGCCGCGGGGCTGGAGGACCTGCGCGGGCAACCCTCGCGACCGCGGTTCCTACAATCGGCGGTGGTGCTCACCCCGCGCCAACAGCTGATCCTGCGCAAGGTCGTCGAGCTGCACACGACGACCGGCCAGCCCGTGGGCTCGAAGACCCTCGCCGTCGATCCCGAGCTCGACTGCGGCCCGTCGACGATCCGCAACGAGCTGTCGATCCTCGAGGAGCGCGGGCTGCTCGCCCATCCGCACACGAGCGCGGGGCGCGTCCCCACCGACTCGGGGCACCGCTTCTACGTCGATCAGCTGCTGCCGGTCGCCGCCGGCGGGCGCAGCCTCGAGCTCCAGCTCGTGCGCCGCGAGGTGGACGAGGCGATGCGCGTCACCACCGAGACGCTCTCGCAGGTCACGAACCTGCTGGCGATCGTCTCCGCGCCGCCGATCGACACCGCGACCGTGCGCCACGTCGAGGTCCTGCTGCTGCAACCGCAGGTCCTCATGGTCGTGGTCATCACCTCCACCGGCGGCGTCACGAAGAAGGTGTTCACCTTCGAGCGCCCGATCGACCAGGGGCTGGCGGCGTGGGCCGGGGCCTACCTCAACGAGCGCCTGGAGGGCGTCAGCCTCGGCGCCCGCATGCTGCACAGCCGGATCTCGGACTCCTCGCACAACGCGACCGAGCGCGAGTTCCTCGAGCGCCTCATGCCCGCGTTCACCGCGCTGGCCGACACCGCCGACGACACCCTCTACGTCGACGGCGCCGCGCGGCTGCTCGGCGAGCACCGCTTCCAGGACCTCAGCCAGATCAACGAGCTCATGGGCATCCTCGAGCGCCGAGTCGCGCTCCTGAACGTCCTGCGCGCCGCGCTGGGCCGCGGCGACGTGCTGGTGCGCATCGGCAGCGAGAACGAGCTGCCGGCGATGCGCTCGCTGGCGCTCGTCGCCTCCGGCTACGGCCTGCCCACCCGCGACCTCGGCACGGTCTCGGTCATCGGCCCGGTGCGCATGGACTACGCCGCGACCATCCGCACCGTGCGCGAGGCCGCGCGCCAGCTGTCGCGCTTCATCGAGGACGTCTACGAGTGATGGCGAGCACCCGTCCACGAGATCCCTACGAGGTCCTCGGCGTCTCCCGCGACGCCGGCGACGCCGAGATCAAGAAGGCCTTCCGCCGTCTGGCGCGCGAGCTGCACCCCGACGTCAACAAGCACGATCCCGGGGCCGAGGAGAAGTTCAAGGAGGCCGCCGAGGCCTACGAGATCCTCTCCGACGCCGAGCGCCGCGCGACCTACGACCGCTACGGCCACGACGGCCTGCGCTCGGGCGGCTTCTCGCCGAACTTCGAAGGGTTCGGGTCGATCACCGATCTCTTCGACGCCTTCTTCGGCAGCGCGTTCGGCGCGGCCGCGCGCAGCGGCCCGATGCAGGGCGGCGACATCGCCGTCACCGCGCAGGTCACGCTCGAGCAGGCAGCGGCCGGCGCCGAGATCGAGCTCAGCTTCGAGGCGATCGACGCCTGCGAGCGCTGCCACGGCAACGGCGCCGAGCCGGGCACCCCGATCGTCACCTGCGATCGCTGCGGCGGCGCGGGCGTGCTGCAGGCGGTGAGCCGCTCGCCCTTCGGGCAGGTCATGCGCCAGGTGCCCTGCGACGTCTGCGGCGGCGACGGGCGCATCGCCGAGCAGCCGTGCTCGCGCTGCGACGGACGCGGCCGCGAGGTCCGCCGGCGCACGCTGCGCGTCGACGTCCCCGCGGGGATCGCCGATGGCCAGCGCATCCGCCTCTCCGGCCGCGGCCACGCGGGCGAGCGCGGCGGCCCGCCCGGCGACCTCTACGTCCTGGTCGACGTCGCGCCCGACGACCGCTTCGTCCGCGACGGCGACGACCTCGTGACCGCGCTCGACGTGCCGGCGCCACTGGCAGCGCTCGGCACCACCCTGCGCGCACCGTCGCTCGACGGCGAGGTCGACGTCGAGATCGAGCCCGGCACCCAGCCGGGGACCATCGTCACCGTGTCGGGCAAGGGCATGCCGCGCCTGCGCCGGCCCGGCCGCAGCGGCAACCTGCGCGTGGTGGTCAACGTCGTCATCCCGCGCAAGCTCGACAAGGAGCAGCGGCGCCTGGCCCAGGAGCTCGCCGACTCGATGACCGAGGACAACCTGCGCGTCGAGGAGTCGCTGTTCGGCAAGCTCAAGCGGCTCCTGGGCTAGGGGTCCGATGATCCGCCTCGCGGTCCGCGTCCGCCGCGACCAGGCCGAGCTCGTGCTCGCCGAGCTCCTCGAGCTGGCGCCGGGCGGGGTGGAGGAGCGCGACGACGGCGACGTCGTCGAGTACGCGGTCTACGGCGCGCCCGGCGAGCTGCCGGAGCTCCCGGCGGTGCGGGCGGCGGCGGGCGACGCGCTCGTCGAGGTCGCCGCGACCCAGGTCGCCGACGACTGGGACGAGCGCTGGAAGGCGTTCCACGCCCCAGTCGAGCTCGGGTCGCTGCGCGTCCGGCCTCCGTGGGAGCCCGCGCGCGGGAGGGCGATCGACGTCGTCATCGATCCCGGCCAGGCCTTCGGGACGGGCGGCCACGCCACCACCCGGTTGTGCCTGGAGCTGCTCTGCGACCTCGAGCCCGGCGGCGCGCTGGTCGACGTCGGGTGCGGGTCGGGCGTCCTGGCGATCGCCGCCGCGCGCCTGGGCTGGGCGCCGGTGCTCGGCATCGACCACGACCGCGAGGCGGTGCGCGCGACGGTCGAGAACGCCGCCGCCAACGACGTCGAGGTCGAGGCTCGCCGCCACGACCTCAACCACGACGGCCCGGCGCCGTCGGCGCCCACGGTCCTTGCCAACCTCCTGCGCCCCCTGCTCCTGCGCGTCGCGCACGACGGGTTCTCCGGCGGGACGCCCGAGGTGCTCGTCGCCGGCGGCCTGCTGGCCCACGAGGGCGAGGAGGTCGCCGGCGCCTTCGCGCGCCACGGGCTGCGCGAGGCCGACCGCCGCCGCGAGGGCGACTGGATCGCGCTGCTGCTGCGCAGAAGTTGACCGGAGGGGATTCCCGACCGCCGGAGTAGGTGTTAGGGTTCCCTAATACATGGTGCCCTTCTCGCTGCTGGCCCGGTACGGCTGCACCTCGCACGCGTCGCTGGCGCTGGCGCTCTCGGCGGAGTTCGGGCCGGTGTGGACCGACCGCGCGGACGACGCGCTGGAAGAGCTGGCGGCATGGCTCGCCGATGCCCGCCACGATCGCCCGGAGGACCAGTTGCGCGTTGCGGCGCAGGTCGTCGGCGTCAGGCTGGAGGCGCTCACGCTCGACACGGCGATCGACGACCTCCTGCTCGACCGCGTCGTCGTCGGCCGGGCCGGCCACCCGCTGCTCGTCGCCGTCGCGACGGTCGAGGCGGCGCGCCGCGCGGGCCTGCAGCTCGGCGTGGTCGCCGGGATCGACGGCGCCTTCGTCGCCCACTGCGAGCTGCCCGATCCGCTCATCGTCGATGCTGCCAGCGGCCGCGTGCTCGACGCCCGCCGCCTCGGGTCGCCGGTGGCGTGGCAATGCTCGCACCAGGTCGTCGCGCGCATCCTCAACCGCATCGGCGAGCGCGGCGACCGAGTCGGGCACGTCGTCTGGGCGCTGCGCGCGGCCGAGCTGCGGCTCGCCCTGCCGTTCGAGGGCAGCGCGCGCGAGCGCCTGGAGGCCGATCTGCGGCGGGTCCGCGCGCGGCTGAACTAGAGGATCCGGCGGGCCCAGCTGAACTCGTGCGCTCGCCAGCTGTCGAACAGCGGTGAGACGAACACGCCCTGCGTGCTCGAGTGGATCATCCAGTCGCGGCTGAGTGCGATGCCCTCGTGGACGATGCGCTTCTCGGTCGCGCGCTGCCAGATGCGGCCGGGGCCGAAGAAGAGCAGGTCGCCAGGGTGCACCTCGGCCAGCGTGAGCCGCTGCGAGCGTGGGATCTCGGCGGCCTGCTGCGCCGCCGTCCGCCCGCCGATGCGCGCCAGCCCGGTCTGCTTGTAGACGCGCCAGGCCAGGCCCGAGCAGTCATAGCCGCCGTGGGCCTGCCAGCCGCCGGTGCGGTCCAGGACGCCGCCCCAGACGTAGGGCATGCCGATCCGCTGCACGGCGACGCGCAGGGCGCTCAGCGTCCGCGGTCCGTATCGCGGAAGGACGAAGCGCGCGAGCGTGGCGCGGACCGCCTGGACCGGGGTACCGTCGAACGCCAGGACGCGGGCCAGCGAGTAGGCCGCGTCGGCGCGCGTGATCGGGTCCCACGGGTAGAGCTCGAGCCGCTCGCGCGAGACGGGCTGATCCAAGCGCAGGCCCAGGAGGCGGGCGACGACCTCGGTGCCGAAGCGCGGGGGCGGCAGCAGCCCGGCGTGCCGAGCTTGAGCCTGCACGGCCTGCGCGACGTCGGCGAGGCCGAGCTGCGCGACGAGCAGCCGGTCGAAGCCGGCAAGGCTCACGCGGCCGGTGGGCACAGGTACGCGGGCGATCGCCATCCGGTCGGCGAGGGCGTGCAGAGCGCCCTGCAGCTCGGCTCCGGCAACCGGCCGCTCGCCGTGAAACGCGCCGTCGCTGAGCGGCGCCATCAGGCCCGCCTGGGTCACCGCGCGCTGGTCGCGGCGGTCCCAGCTGCCGGTGGCCGCGGCCGCGGGCGCGGCGAGCGCGAGCACGGCGATCGCTGTCGTGAGCAGGACGCGCATGCCTCTGCCTTCGGCAATGCCCGCGGCCGTCTTGAGTTGCGCCGTCGCCGGTTGTCGGCCGATCGTCAGTTGGCGCTGCGCCCGCGAGCAGAGATACTCGGGAGGAACCTTCCGGGGGCCAGATCCCACGGGGGCTGGATCGGACGGGCCGGGGCCCGCGGTACGCGGGCCCCGGCCCCCAGTCCCGCGCCGGTTCGTCCATCGCTGTGGAGCAGCCCGGTGCCCGTCGTATCCTTGAGTGGGTGCAGCTGGCCGATCGAGTCAAGCAGGACCTGACCGTCGCAATGAAGGCGCGGGAGAAGGAGCGCGTGTCCGCGCTGCGTCTCGTGCTGTCCGAGCTGCAGAAGGCCGCCAAGGACGGCGACGGCGACGAGGTGGCCGTGCTTCGGCGCGAGCGCAAGCGCCGCCACGAGTCGGCCGCGGCGTTCCGCGAGGGAGGCCGGCCCGAGCTGGCCGAGGCCGAGGAGGCCGAGGCGCAGGTCATCGAGGGCTACCTGCCCTCCGAGCTCTCCGACGACGAGCTGCGCGCGATCGTCGCCGACGCGGTCGCGGAGACCGGCGCGAGCTCGCCGCGCGACATGGGCCAGGTCATGAAGGCATCGATGGCGCGGGTGGCCGGCCGCGCCGACGGCAAGCGCGTCTCCGCGCTGGCCCAGGAGGCGCTCCGCAGCTGATGCGCCGCCAGATCGAGGTCGCCAACGAGGTCGCAGCTGCGCTCAGCGGCTCCAACGATCAGATCCTGCGGGCTCTCGAGGGCCACGTGGACTGCAAGCTGTTCCTGCGCGGCAACGTGATCACGCTCGACGGCGACGCCGAGGCGGTGGCCGCCGCCGCCGTCGTCGTGCGCGAGCTCTCAGAGCTCATCGAGCAGGGGCACGAGATCGCCGAGGGCACCATCGCGGCTGTCACCGACGCACTCGACCAGCACGAGTCGCCCGCCGAGGTGCTCGAGGACGTCGTCTGGCGCCACCGCTCCACCCGCGTCGCGCCGAAGACCGTCAACCAGAAGCGCTACGTCGACTCGATCCGCCGCAACACGATCACCTTCGGCATCGGGCCGGCCGGCACCGGCAAGACCTTCCTCGCCGTCGCGATGGCGGCCGCCGCACTGAGCCGCCGGGAGGTCAACCGCATCATCCTGACTCGCCCCGCGGTCGAGGCCGGCGAGCGCCTGGGCTTCCTGCCCGGCGACCTCATGGCGAAGATCGACCCGTACCTGCGGCCGCTCTTCGACGCGCTGCACGACATGATCGACCCCGAGAAGGTCGCCACCCACCTCGAGCGCAACGTCATCGAGGTGGCGCCGCTGGCCTTCATGCGCGGCCGCACGCTCAACGACTCGTTCGTGATCCTCGACGAGGCGCAGAACACGAGCCCCGAGCAGATGAAGATGTTCCTGACGCGCCTGGGCTTCAACTCGAAGATGGTCATCACGGGCGACATCACCCAGATCGACCTGCCGCGCGACCAGCGCTCCGGGCTCGTCGTGGTGAGCGAGATCCTCAAGAGCGTCGAGGGCGTCGAGTTCGTCCGCTTCGGCGGCGCCGACGTCGTTCGCCATCGCCTCGTGCAGCGCATCGTCGAGGCCTACGACGAGCACGCCGAGCGCTCGGCCCCCGAGCTGCGCCCGGCCAAGCCCGACCGCCGCCGCGCATAGTGGGCGACCACTGATGCTCGACGTCGAGGTCATCGGCGACGGCGGGCCGGACGCGCCGCCGCGCGCAGAGGTGGAGAGGCTCTTGGGCATCGCCTTCGGGTCGGTGGGCGTCGCCGACGGCCACGTGGCGGTCGAGTACGTCGGATCGGACCGCATCGCCGCGCTCAACCAGCAGTTCCGCGGCAAGCCGGGGCCGACCGACGTGCTCTCGTTCCCGATGGACGGCGACGGGCCCGCCCTCGGCCCGCGCGAGCTGGGCGACATCGTCATCTGCCCCGAGCACACCGCTGACCTGCGCGAGGCCGTGCTGCACGGCGCGCTGCATCTCACGGGGATGGACCACGAGACCGACGAGGGCGAGATGCTCGCCCTGCAGGCGGAGCTCCTGAACTGGTGACTGCGAGGTCGGGCTTCGTCGCGCTGGCCGGCCGACCGAACGTCGGCAAGTCCACGCTCGTCAACGGGATGGTCGGGCGCAAGGTGGCGATCGTCTCCGACAAGCCGCAGACCACCCGCCGCGCGATCCGCGGCGTCGCCACCACCGAGGACGCTCAGGTCGTCCTCGTGGACCTCCCCGGCGTCCAGCGCCCGCGCGATGCGCTGACCGAGCGCATGCAACGCCGCGTCGAGTCAGAGCTGGGCGAGTCCGACGCGGCGCTGTTCGTCATCAGCGGCGAGGAGGGCGTGGGGCCGGGCGATCGCTGGATCGCGGGCGTCCTGCGCGGCGCCGGCGTCCCCGTGGTGCTCGCAGTCAACAAGATCGACCGCCTCGACCGCCCCCGCACCGTCCAGGTGCTGTCCGACGCCGCCGAGCTCGACGTGGGCGACGACATCTTCCCGGTCAGCGCGCGCACCGGCAGCGGAGTGGCCGCCCTGCGCGAGCACCTCGCCCGGCTCATGCCCGAAGGCGAGTTCCTCTTCCCGCCCGAAGAGCGCTCCGACCAGCCCCTCGAGGTCCTGCTGGCCGAGCTCGTCCGCGAGCAGATCCTGCGCCGCACCTTCCAGGAGGTCCCGCACGCGGTCGAGGTGGTCGTCGACGAGCTCGAGGAGCGCGCCGACCTCACAATCGTCCGCGCGCTCGTCTGGGTCGAGACCGAGTCCCAGAAGGGGATCCTGATCGGCGCCGGAGGGCGCATGATCAAGGGCGTCGGGACCGCCGCCCGCCGCGAGCTCGAGCGCGAGCTGGGCACCCGCGTGCACCTCGAGCTGTCGGTGCGCGTGCGCCGCGGATGGCGCGCCGACGAGGCGCTGCTGGACCGTCTCGGCATCGAGTGACCTGGCCATCCGTCTGGCCCGGTTAACAAATCGCCGGGTCCGACCGATAACCCGCCTATATGAGCGGCGTGCCCGAGATGCTCGCGACACGTGCGCTGGAGGCCATGCCGAGCGGGATCGCCGTCGCCGACGCGCTCGCCGACGGCCTCCCGCTGGTCTACGTGAACCCCGCCTTCGAGCGCCTCACCGGCGTTCCGCCCTACCGCGCCCTCGGCGCGCCGTGCGCGAATGCCCTCGGCGGCTCTCCAGGTCCGCGCGCCCTCGAGGCGCTCCAGGCCGGCGAGACCTGGCGTGACGTCCTGCCGCTGCGCCTGCCCGACGGCACCGCCGCGCAGATCGACGTCGCCCTCGCGCCGGTGCGCGACGGGTCCGGGCGCCTCGTCCAGGTCATCGCGACGGTCGACGACTCGGGCTCGCGGGCGACGCCGGTCAGCGCGCTCAACGAGGCCGAGGAGCGCTACCGCGGCCTGATCGAGCACATCCCGGCCGTCACCTACATCGCCGACTTCGACGAGGCCGGCACGCTGCGCTGGATCAGCCCGCAGGTCGAGGCGCTGCTCGGCCACCAGCCCGAGGCGTTCCTGAACGACACCCACCTCTGGGAGAGGCTGATCCATCCCGAGGACCGCCTGCGCGTCATGAACGAGATCGCGCGCGTGTTCCGCGAGGAGCGCGAGTTCGACTGCGAGTTCCGCATGGTCGCCGCCGACGGGCGCCAGCTGCACGTGTGGGAGCGCGACGCGATCGTCCGCGACCTCGAGGGCCGCCCGCTGCTCACCCAGGGGGTGCTCGTCGACGTCACCCAGCTGCACTCGGCCGAGGAGGCGCTGCGCGCCGAGCGCGACCGCGCGCAGAGCTACCTCGACGTCGCCGGCGCCATCATGCTCGCGCTGGACCGCGACGGGCGCGTCGCCATGCTCAACCGCGCCGGCCACGAGCTGCTCGGCTACCGCGACGGCGAGCTCGTCGGCGCCGACTGGTTCGAGACCTGCCTGCCGCCCGCCGACCGCGTCGAGTGGCGCGCGATCTTCGACCAGATGATCGCCGGGTCGGTGCCCGCCCGCGAGCATGGCGAGACCGGGCTGCTCACCAACGATGGCCAGGTGCGGATCGTCGAGTGGCGCAACCGCGCGCTCCTCGACGACGACGGCCGCATCACCGCGATCCTGAGCTCCGGGCTCGACGTCACCGAGCGCCGCGACGCCGAGGAGAAGATCGCCCACCTCGCCTACCACGACACGCTGACGGGCCTGCCGAATCGCGCCCTGCTGCGCGAGCACCTCGACCCGGCGCTGGCCCGCGCACGGCGCGCCGGCCGCTCGGTCGCCCTGATGTACCTCGACCTCGACGACTTCAAGGCGGTCAACGACTCGTTCGGCCACGACGCCGGCGACGAGCTGCTCTGCCAGATCGCCGAGCGCCTGCGCAGCCGCCAGCGCGCCAGCGACGTCCTCGCCCGCCAGAGCGGCGACGAGTTCATGCTCCTGCTCACCGACATCGCGGGCGATCCCGGCGAGGCCACGGTCTCCGCCGCCGGGGGCATGCTCGAGACGCTCTCGGAGCCGTTCCGAGTCGGAAACGAGTCCTTCCACGTCAGCGGCTCGATCGGCATCAGCATCTTCCCGCGCGACGCCGACGACGCCGACACGCTCCTGCGCCACGCCGACGCCGCGATGTACGAGGCCAAGGCCGACGGCCGCAGCGGCGTCATGCGCTACGAGCAGCGCCCCACCGCGTCGGCCGACCGGCTCTCGCTCACCACGCGCCTGCGCCACGCGGTCGAGCGCGGCGACCTGCGCCTGCACTGGCAGCCGATCGTCGCTCCGGCGGACGGCTCGCTGTACGCCGTCGAGGCGCTCGTTCGCTGGCTGGACCCCGCCCGCGGGTTGGTCGCGCCGGCGGAGTTCATCCCGATCGCCGAGGACACCGGGCTCATCGAGGAGATCGGCGCCTGGGTGGTCGACGCGATCGCCCATCAGCGCGCCGCGTGGCGCGCGCAGGGCGCCGACCCGCGCGTGCACCTCAACGTCTCCCCGCGCGAGCTGCGCTACAGCTACTTCGCCGACAGGATGCTCGACCGCATCGCCAGCCACGGCCAGGGGCTGGACGGCATGACGATCGAGATCACCGAGACCGTGGCCATGCGCGAGCGCGAGCGCACCGAGCCGATGCTGCGCCAGCTCGCCGAGGCGGGCGCGCGCATCGCGATCGACGACTTCGGGTCGGGCTACTCCTCGCTGACGCGGCTGCGCGAGCTGCCGGTGAGCGTCCTCAAGCTCGACCGCGCCTTCCTGGCCGACGTGCCCGAGCGGCGCGAGGCGGCGGCGGTCGTCACCGCGGTCATCGAGCTGGCAGCCGCGCTGGACATGGCCGCGGTCGCCGAGGGCGTGGAGACCGAGGCCCAGCGGGCCTTCCTGGTGGCCCGCGGCTGCCCGCTGGCCCAGGGGTACCTCCTCGGCCGCCCCGCGCCCGCAGCGGAGCTCACGACGCTCGTCGTGGGCCCCGGCGCAGGGCTCGCCGCTCGCCCGGCGGGTGCCGAGCGGCCCACCTGGGCTGCGTAGGCGGGCCCCGCCCTCGATGTCCTAACGTTCGACCCAAGTGGAGATCGCCTACGACGAGCGTGGCCTCGTCCCGGTCGTCGTGCAGGACTGGCGGACGGGGGAGGTACTGACCCTGGCCTACGCCAACGCCGAAGCGGTGGCGCGCACGCGCGCGACCGGCGAGCTGCACCTGTGGAGCCGCTCGCGCGATGAGCTGTGGCACAAGGGCGCCACGTCGGGCAACGTCCAGCACGTCCGGGCGCTGCGGCTGGACTGCGACGGCGATGCGCTGCTGGCCCTCGTCGAGCCGGCCGGCCCGGCCTGCCACACCGGCGAGCGCACGTGCTTCCACAACGGCGAGGTCGAGCCGCGCGCGCCCCACGAGGCGCTGCCCGCACTCGAGCGCACGCTGGCCGATCGCGCTGCCAAGCGCCCCGGCGGCTCGTACACCGTCGAGCTGCTCGCCGACCCGCCACGGATCGGCGCCAAGGTCCAGGAGGAGGCCGAGGAGGTCTCGCGCGCGGCGCGGGAGGAGACCGACGACCGCGTCGACGAGGAGGCGGCGGACGTCCTGTACCACCTGACCGTGCTGCTGCACTCGCGCGGGCGCGCCCTGGCCGACGCCGAGGAGGTCCTCAATGGCCGTCGCCGCTGATCCTCGCGCGCTGCGCGTCGAGCCCACGCTCGAGGAGGTACGCGAGCTCGCGCACGAGCACAACCTCGTCGCGCTGCGCCACAGCTTCATCGACGACCTCGAGACGCCGGTCAGCGCCTTCCTGAAGCTGCGCGGCCGCGACCCGGAGTATCCGGCCTTCCTGCTCGAGTCGGCCGAGCAGGGCCAGCGCGTCGGGCGCTTCAGCTTCATCGGCGTGCGCCCACGCAAGGTCGTGCGCTGGTCGCTGGGCGACCCCGGCGATCCCTACGCGCTGGCCGCCGCCGAGGTCGGCGCGTTCAGCCAGGCGCCGTTCCCCGAGGCGCCGCCGTTCGCGGGCGGCGCGGTGGGCTTCTTCGGCTACGACCTCGTCCGCACCGTCGAGCCGCTGGCCGACCCGAACCCCGACGTCGTCGGGCTGCCGGACATGGCGCTCATGCTCTCCGACGTGCTCGTGGTCTTCGACCACCTCAAGCACACGATCACCATCCTCGTCAACGTCTACGCCGAGGACGGCGAGATCGACGCCGCCTACGCCGACGCGCTGGCCACGGTGGCCAAGGCGCGCCGGCTGCTGGCCGGCCCGGTGCCCGAGATCGCGCCCACGCCGGCGCGCGATCGCCCGACGTTCAGCTCGAACATGCCGCGCGAGAGCTTCGAGGCGATGGTCGCGCGGATCGTCGAGTACGTGCACGCGGGCGACGCCTTCCAGGTGGTGCCCTCGCAGCGCTGGAGCGCCGAGCTCGACGCCGACCCGTTCTCCGTCTACCGCGGGCTTCGGGTCGTCAACCCGAGCCCGTACATGTACTTCCTGGACTTCCTGGACTTCCAGATCGCGGGGGCCTCGCCCGAGCCCCTGCTGACGGTGAGCGGCCGGCACGTGTCCACCCGTCCGATCGCGGGCACGCGCCCGCGCGGCGCCGACGCCGCCGAGGACGCGGCCATCGCCGAGGGCCTGCTCGCCGACGAGAAGGAGCGCGCCGAGCACGTCATGCTCGTCGACCTCGGGCGCAACGACCTCGGGCGCGTATGCGAGTACGGGACGGTCGAGGTCGACACCTTCATGGCGGTGGAGACCTACTCGCACGTGATGCACATCGTCTCGTCGGTCTCGGGAACGCTGCGCGAGGAGGTCGGGGCGATGGACGCCTTGCGCTCGGTGCTTCCGGCGGGCACGCTCTCCGGCGCTCCCAAGGTGCGCGCGATGCAGATCATCGACGAGCTCGAGCCGGTCAAGCGCGGTGGCTACGGCGGCGCGATCGGCTGGCTGGGCTACACGGGCGACCTGGACACCTGCATCCACATCCGCACCGTGGTCGTCAAGGACGGCGTCGCCCACGTGCAGGCAGGCGGCGGCACGGTCGCCGACGCCAAGCCCGCCTACGAGTTCGAGGAGTCCGCCGCGAAGGCCAAGGCGGTGCTGCGGGCGGTGGAGATGGCGCTGGAGCAGCCCGACTGGCCATGAGGGTGCTCATGGTCGACAACTACGACTCGTTCACCTACAACCTGGTCCAGTACCTGGGCGAGCTCGGGTGCGACCTCGAGGTGGTGCGCAACGACCGCGCGGAGGTCGACGAGCTGCTCGAGGGCGGCTTCGAGCGCGCCGTGGTCTCGCCCGGTCCATGCACGCCCAACGAGGCGGGGATCTCGATCGACGTCATGCGCCGCTTCCCGCAGGCCGGCGTGCCGACCCTCGGCGTCTGTCTCGGGCACCAGTCGCTCGCGCAGGCGTTCGGCGGCAAGGTGATCCGCCACGTCCCCGTCCACGGCAAGACGACGACGATCGAGCACGACGGGCGCACGATCTTCGACGGGCTGCCCTCGCCGCTCACCGTCGGGCGCTACCACTCGCTGGTGGTCGACGACGACGTGCCGGGCTGCTTCGAGGTGTCGGCGAGCGGCGGCGGGGTCATCATGGGCCTGCGCCATCGGGAGCTTCCTGCGGAGGGCGTCCAGTTCCACCCAGAGTCGGTGCTCACCGACGACGGCAAGCAGCTGCTGGCGAACTTCCTTGCGGGTGCCGGAGGCGGCCACGTGGCCGCCGGAGGCGGGTCCCGCTCTCGGGATCGTGCCTAACCAGATCCTGACCCGGGCGATCGACGCGCTGGCGTCGGGCCGCGACCTGCGCCAGGAGGAGACCTCGGCCGTCCTGGCCGAGATCATGTCCGGCGAGGTCTCCGAGACGCAGATCGCGGGCTTCCTCATCGCGCTGCGGACCAAGGGGGAGACCGAGGAGGAGCTCGCCGGCCTCGCGGCCACCATGCGCGCCAAGGCCGCCGCCGTGCCGTGCTCGCGCGACGACCTGGTGGACACCGCCGGCACCGGCGGCGGGCGGAGCACGTTCAACGTCTCGACGACCGCCGCGCTCATCGCCGCCGGCGCGGGCTGCGCCCTGGCCAAGCACGGCAACCGGTCGGCCACCAGCCTGTCGGGCTCGGCCGACGTGCTCGAGGCGCTCGGCGCGCGGATCGACCTCGGGCCGTCCGACGTCGCGCGCTGCATCGACGGCGCCGGCTTCGGCTTCATGTTCGCCCCGACCCACCACCAGGCGACCCGCTTCGTCATCCCCGTGCGCCGCGCGCTGGCCGTCCGCACGATCTTCAACTTCCTCGGCCCGCTGACCAACCCCGCCGGCGCTCGGCGCCAGCTCATCGGCGTCTCGGACCCCGCCTACCTGGGGCGGATGGCGGGCGCGCTGGCACGTTTGGGCGTCGACCGGGCGTTGGTAGTGTCCAGCGAGGATGGTCTCGACGAGATGAGCACGTCGGCCCCGACCCAGGTCGTCGAGGTCAACGGCGACGCCATCGAGCGCTACGTGGTCACGCCGCAGGACGTCGGCGTCGACACCACCACACCCGACGAGGTGACGGGCGGAACGCCCGACGACAACGCGCGGACGACCCGCGCCATCCTCGACGGCGAGCCCGGAGCCCCGCGCGAGATCGCGCTGCTCAACGCCGGCGCGGCGATCTACGCCGGAGGCGCCGCCGGCAGCCTGCGCGACGGCGTCGAGGCCGCGCGCGAGGCGGTCGACTCGGGCGCCGCCCGGCGCACCCTGGACAGCTACGTCGAGCTCTCCCGTGAGCTGGCCGCCGCATGAGCGTGCTGGAGAGGATCGTCGACGCCACGCGCGAGGACGTCGCCCGCCGTCGTCAGGCGGTGCCGCTGTCCGAGCTCGAGCAGCAGGCCGCGCGCACCCGGGAGGACCGGCCCTTCTCCGAGGCGCTGACCCGCCCGGGCATCTCGGTGATCGCCGAGCACAAGCGGCGCTCCCCCAGCGCGGGCGAGATCCGCGCCGGCTCGACGGTCAGGGAGATCGCCGAGGCCTACGAGCGGGGCGGCGCCGCGGCGTTGTCGATCCTCACCGAGCAGCGCCACTTCGGCGGCTCGCTGGACGACCTGCGCGAGGCGCTTTCGGCGAGTGAGCTGCCGATCCTGCGCAAGGACTTCATCGTCGACTCCTACCAGGTCTACGAGTCGGCGGTGGCCGGCGCCGATGCGATCCTGCTCATCGTCGCCGCCCTGCGCGACGATGACCTCGCACTGCTCTACAACGAGGCCGGGGCGCTGGACCTCGACGTGCTCGTCGAGGTCCACGACGAGCACGAGCTCGAGCGCGCGCTGGAGATCGTCGATGCCGACGTCATCGGCATCAACAACCGCGACCTCGTCGACTTCTCGGTCGACGTCGAGCGCACCTACGAGCTGCTCTCCGACGTGCCGGCGGGCAAGACCGTGGTCAGCGAGTCGGGCTTCAATACGCGCGAGCAGCTCGACGACCTCGAGCGCGTGGGCGTCGACGCGGTGCTGATCGGCGAGGCGCTGATGCGAGCGCCCGACGTGGAGGCCGCGACACGCGAGCTCGCCGCCCAGGAGGGCGCGGACCCCGACGCCCCGTGATCCTCCCGCGCGGCTTTAGGAATCCTGAACAGAGGTTGATACGGGGTTAAGCCCGGGATCGGATCCTCATCGGCATGCAGCAACGCAGGTTCCTGCTCGTGGGCCTGGTCTCGGTCGTACTCGGCGCGGCGGCCGCCGTGGGCATCGTGGAGGGCTTCTCGCTCGGGGGCGGGCACACGAAGACGATCGTCGAGGAGGCGCCGCTGGCCTCTCATGACGACACCAGCAGCAGCAGCGACGGTACGGGCCTCACCGCGCGCGACATCTACAAGCGCGACGCGCCTGGCGTGGTCTACATCAAGGCCCATGTCGTGCAGCGCAGCCAGTCGCCATTCGACTTCGGGCCGCCCCAGGAGCAGCAGGGCGAGGCCACCGGCTCGGGCTTCGTGATCGACAAGGACGGCACGATCGTCACCAACGCGCACGTCATCAACGGCGCGCGCAAGGTCACCGTCCAGTTCGCCAACAAGCGCCAGGTCACCGCGAAGATCCTCGGCAAGGACGAGTCGACCGACCTGGCCCTCCTCAAGGTCGATCCGTCCGGCCTGGACCTCACGCCGCTGCAGCTCGGCAGCTCCGCCAACGTCCAGGTCGGCGACCCCGCGGTGGCGATCGGCAACCCGTTCGGCCTCGAGCGCACGTTGACCACCGGCGTCATCTCGGCCGTGCACCGCCCGATCCAGGCGCCCAACGGCTTCCGGATCGACGACGCGATCCAGACGGACGCGCCGATCAACCCCGGCAACTCCGGCGGCCCGCTCATCGACGCCACCGGCAAGGTCATCGGCATCAACTCGCAGATCGAGACGGGCGGCAGCGGCAACGGCAGCGTCGGCATCGGCTTCGCCGTCCCGATCGACACGGCCAAGAAGATCATCCCCGAGCTCAAGAAGTCCGGGCGCGTCGACCGCGGCTACCTCGGCGTGTCCACCGCGACGATCGACAAGTCGCTGGAGGGCCTCGATCTCCCGGTCAAGTCCGGCGCGCTCGTCCAGAGCGTCACACCCGGCAGCCCGGCCGACAAGGCGGGCCTGCGCCCGGGCGACATCAGCGCCAGTGTCAACGGCAGCCCGATCCAGCTCGGCGGCGACATCATCGTCGAGGTCGACGGCAAGCCCATCCACAGCGACGACGACCTGGCCGCCGCGATCGCCGGGCGCAGACCGGGCGACAAGGTCAGCATCACCTTCAAGCGCGACGGCAAGACCAAGACCGTCGCGGTCACGCTCGCCGACCGCCCGGCGGCGGCCGACGCGACGACTTCCGCCACGACGCCCTAGGGGGTGGCGAGGCCAGCCACGTGGCCGGCTGAGGCGGGCCCCCCGCTCGCGCCGGCGACATGGTCTCCCCACGCCATACGATGGGGGGAGCATGGCGAGCGCTCCCCGCATCAAGCTGTGCGGCATCACGTCGCTCGACGACGCCCAGCTCGCGGTCGACGCCGGCGCCTGGGCCGTCGGCTGCATCCTGTGGCCCGACTCGCCGCGCGCGTGCGATCCCGCGGAAGCGGGGCGGATCGCCTCCGCGGTGCACCGCCGCGCGCACGTCTGCGGCGTGTTCGTCAACGCCCACCTCGACGAGGTCACCGAGCTCGTCGACGCCCTTGGCCTCTCGATGGTGCAGCTGCACGGCGACGAGGGGCCGGCCTACTGCGGCGAGGTCGCGCGGCGCACGGGGGCGAAGGTCATCAAGGCCGCGGCGGTGAGCACCCAGGCCGACGTCCGCGCGCTCGAGACCTTCCACACCGACTTCCACATGCTCGACGCCCATCGCCCGGGCATGCGCGGCGGGACGGGCGAGACCTTCGACTGGGAGCTGGTGCGCGCCCGGCGCTCGTCGATCCCGCTGATCCTCAGCGGCGGCCTGCGCTCCGAGAACGTCACCGAGGCGATCGCTGCCACGCGCCCGTTCGCGGTCGACACCGCCAGCGGGACCGAGTCCTCGCCGGGGGTCAAGGACCCGGCGAAGGTGGCGGCGTTCGTCGAGGCGGTGCATTCCACGGCGGTCGAGGTTCTCGAGCGGCCGGAGGCCGATCGTCGGTCTCAGGAATCGGACCCGCCCACCCTGGAGGCCCCGCGGAGGTGACCCCCCTCGTCGAGCACCGCTTCGGCCCCTACGGCGGCCAGTACGTCCCCGAGACGCTCATGCCGGCGCTCTTCGAGCTCGAGGAGGCGTGGGTCGCCGCGCGCGAGGACCCGGGCTACCGCGCCGAGCTCGACGGGCTGCTGCGCGACTACGTCGGGCGCCCGTCGCCGCTGTACCGCGCGCGCCGGCTCAGCGAGGTCGCCGGCCGCTCGATCTACCTCAAGCGCGAGGACCTCAACCACACCGGCGCCCACAAGATCAACAACGCGATCGGCCAGGCGCTGCTGGCCAAGCGCATGGGCAAGCGGCGGGTCATCGCCGAGACCGGCGCCGGCCAGCACGGGGTGGCCAGCGCGACGGCGTGCGCGCTGCTGGACCTCGAGTGCGTGGTCTACATGGGCGTCGAGGACGTCCGCCGCCAGGCGCCCAACGTCCAGCGCATGGGCCTGCTCGGCGCGACGGTCTGCCCGGTCGAGGCGGGCGCACGCACCCTGAAGGAGGCGACCTCCGAGGCGATCCGCGACTGGGTGACCAACGTCGCCACCACGCACTACATCATCGGCTCGGCGGTCGGACCGGCGCCGTACCCCGCGATGGTGCGCGACCTGCAGCGGGTCATCGGCGACGAGGCGCGCGCCCAGCTGCTGGAGAAGGAGCGGCGGCTGCCCGACCGCGTCATCGCCTGCGTGGGCGGCGGCTCCAACGCCATCGGGATCTTCGTGCCGTTCGCCGGCGACGAGGACGTGCAGCTCGTCGGCGTCGAGGCCGGCGGCCAGGCGCTCGAGCCAGGCAAGCACGGAGCGCCGCTGACGATGGGCGGGCGCGCGGGCGTGCTGCACGGCTCGCTGTCGGCGGTGCTCCAGGACGAGATGGGCCAGATCCTCGAGGCGCACTCGATCTCGGCCGGTCTCGACTACCCGGGGGTCGGGCCCGAGCACGCGCACCTGCGCGACACCGGGCGGGCCAGCTACCTGGCGGTCAGCGACGCACAGGCCCTCGAGACCTTCAAGCGCGTCACGCGTCTGGAGGGCATCATCCCGGCGCTCGAGACGGCCCACGCGCTGCACTACGCCTTGCAGCCGGACGACTCGACGCTCGACCTCGTCTGCTGCTCGGGCCGCGGGGACAAGGACCTCGCTGAAGTGCTCGGGGAGGCGTAGTGCGCGCGACGGTCACCGGCGCCGAGGCGATCGCCGCCGCCTTCAGCGGCGACGGGCGCCGCGCCGCGCTCATGCCGTACATGATGGGCGGCTTCCCCGACGTGGACGCCTCGCTGCGGATCGCCGAGGCCTACGCCGACGGCGGCGCCGATCTCGTCGAGCTCGGGATCCCGTTCACCGACCCTCTGGCCGACGGCCCGGTCATCCAGGCGGCGGGCACCGCCGCGCTGCGCGCGGGCGTGAGCACACACGAGGTGCTGGCCATCAGCCGCGCGATCGCCGACCGCGTGCCGGTGGTCGCAATGGCCTACGCGAACCTCGTGCTCGCGCGCGGCCTGGAGCGCTTCATCGACGAGCTCGTGAGCAACGGGATCGCGGGCCTGATCGTGCCCGACATGCCGCTGGAGGAGAGCGATCCGGTGCGCGAGGCCTGCGAGCGCGCGGGCCTGGCGCTCGTGCCGCTCGTGGCGCCGACGACACCCGACGAGCGGATGGCCCGGATCGGCGAGCGCGCCCGCGGCTTCCTCTACGCGGTCTCGCTGACCGGGACGACCGGGGAGCGCGAGGCCCTGGCCGACACCTTCGCCGACCTCGTCGCGCGGGCGAAGGCGGCCAGCGCGGTCCCGGTCGCGCTGGGCTTCGGCATCGGCACGCCCGAGCAGGCGCGCCAGGCCGTCGACGCCGGCGCCGACGGGGTCATCGTGGGAAGCCGCCTCGTGCGCGCGGCGGCCGAGGCGGACGATCCTGCGGCCGCCGTGCACGCGCTGGTCGAGCAGTTCGCCGCCGCCCTGCGATAGGTTGCCGGGGGCATGGGACTCGTTGCCGCGACCACCTTCGGCCTCATGGTGTGGATCGTCCTCTGGGCGCTGGGGATCAAGGCGTTCGATGCGTTCCTGATCACCGTGCTGGTCGTGCTCGTCGGCGCCACCGTGCGCATGTTGGCGCCGTATCTGCCGGGCAACCGCGGCGGCTGATCCACCGGTCTCGCACGTTGTGCGTTGCGCGATGTCTTCGGACTTCGCTAGATTCGCTCACCCATTCGGTATCGCTTTCCTTGAGGAGGGAAACTTGCGAGTACGTTCACTGGCAGCCTCGGGCTGCCTCGTGACCGCCCTTGCGTTCGGCGTCGCGGCCTGCGGTGGCAGCGACAACAACGACAACGGCGGTGGTGGCGGGGGCGGCAGCGCCAGCACGGGCAGCACGTCGCTGACCATCTATTCCAGCCTTCCGCTGCAGGGCGATTCCCGCCCGCAGTCGGAGTCGGTCGTCAACGGCGAGAAGATGGCGCTCGAGGAGGCCGGCGGGAAGGTCGGCAACTTCACGATCAAGTACGTGAGCCTCGACGACGCGACCGCTGCTGCGGGCAAGTGGGATCCGGGCCAGACCTCGTCCGACGCCCGCAAGGCCGCGCAGGACAAGAGCACGATCGTCTACCTGGGCGAGTTCAACTCGGGAGCGACGGCGATCTCGCTGCCGGTCCTCAACGAGGCGAACATCCTGCAGGTCTCGCCGTCGAACACCTACGTCGGCCTGACCCGCGCGGAGGGCGCCGACAAGGGCGAGCCCGACAAGTACTACCCGTCGGGCAAGCGCACCTACGGACGCGTGGTCCCCGCCGACCACATCCAGGCCGCCGCGCAGGTGACCTACCAGAAGGATGAGGGCTGCAAGAAGACCTACATCCTCAACGACAAGGAGGTCTACGGGAAGGGCATCGCGGTCCAGGTCGAGAACATCGGCAAGGCCCAGGGCCTTCAGATCGCCGGCAACGACGGCATCGACACCAAGGCCGCGAACTTCCGCTCGCTGGCGACGAAGATCAAGAGCTCTGGCGCGGACTGCATGTTCTTCGGCGGCATCACCCAGAACAAGGGCGTCCAGGTCTTCAAGGACGTCCACGCCGCCAACCCGACGATGAAGCTGTTCGGGCCCGACGGCGTCGCCGAGTCGCCCTTCGCGAGCAAGCTCGGCTCGTCCGTCGAGAAGATGACCTACATCACCAACCCGACCCTGGACCCGAAGCTCTACCCGCCGGCGGCCCAGGACTTCTTCAAGAAGTTCAAGGAGACCTACAACCGCGATCCGTACCCCTACGCGATCTACGGCTACGAGGCGATGAAGGTCGCCCTGCTGGCGATCCAGAACGCCGGTGACAAGGGCAACGACCGCCAGGCGGTGATCGACGCGTTCTTCAAGATCAAGGACCGCGACTCCGTTCTTGGCAAGTACTCGATCGACGAGAACGGCGACACGACGCT
>Ga0081540_1001047_pt1 | contig 24672 bp, 26 predicted proteins | sample TabmetS2T1R1_FD_71024 | JGI IMG/M metagenome (GOLD analysis project Ga0081540, IMG submission 71024) | Tabebuia heterophylla rhizosphere microbial communities from the University of Puerto Rico - S2T1R1 | ecosystem: Host-associated > Plants > Roots > Rhizosphere ... | reverse complement strand
GGGTCTACGGGCTCTTCGCTGCCGGGTACTCGCTCATCTACCGGCTCACCGGGATCGTCCACTTCGCGTTCGGCGACCTCGTCGGGCTCGGGATCTTCACGACGCTGCTCGTCTTCGCGGGCACCACGCCGGTCAGCCAGGGCGGAGCGCACGAGCCGAAGTTCATCTTCGCCCTGATCGTCGGGCTCGCGGTGTGCGTGCTCGCGGGCGCGGCGACCTACGTCGGCCTCGTCCAGCCGTACCTCAGCCGCGGGTCGACGATCGGCTGGGTCGCGGGCACGGCGGCCGTTGCCTTTGCGATCCGCGCGCTGATCGGCGCCGTCTTCCAGCGTTCGAGCTACGTCTTCCCCGACCCGCTGCCATTCCACCGCGTCGGCACCGCCGGGTTCGTGCACATCGGCGGCGCGCAGGTGCAGGCCCGGGCGTTCTTCGTCGCGGGGCTCGCGATCGCGCTGGCGCTCGGATCGGCGTGGTTCCTGGAGCGGACGCGCTACGGCCGGGCTCTGCGGGCCGTCGCGGACGACCCGGAAGGCGCCCGCGTCGTCGGAGTGCCGGTGGAGCTGCTGATCACGCTCGCGTTCGCGCTCGTCGGGGCGCTGGCGATGGTGGCCGCGATCGCCGCCGCCCCCGGCGAGGCGGTCAACGCGAACACCGGGACGCTGCTCGGGCTGAAGGGGCTGGTGGCCGCGCTGGCGGTGCGCTTCGGGCCTCCGCTCAAGGCCTTCACGGCCGGGCTCGTGCTCGGGGTCGTCGAGTCGGCGATCGCGAACGTCCACCTCGGCGGCTGGCAGCTCGGGCCGTCGTACCGCGAGGTGCTGCCGCTCCTCGCCGTGCTGCTGCTGATCTCGCTCTGGCCGTCGCGCGAGGCGCTGGAGGAACGCGAGTGAACGCGCTCGGCCAGACCGCCGTCGAGCTACGGCGCGCCGCCGGCGAGGCGCGGACACGCTGGAACACGCCGGCGTGGCTCGCGCTGGGCGTGCTCGCCGTCGCGGCAGCTGTGCCTTTCCTGTCGCTCCCCGGGGTGCGGGTCGACGCACTCGCCGACACCGCCTACCTCGCCCTCGCGGCAACCGCCCTGGGGCTGATCGTCGGGCCGGCCGGCCTGCCGTCGCTCGGCACGGGCGCGTTCATGGCGATCGGCGCGTTCACCTCCGCGCTGCTCGTCGCGCGCTCGGGGTGGCCGCTGGAGCCCGCCGCGCTCGCCGGGACCGCCGCCGCTCTCGTCGCCGGGCTGATCTCGGGCGGCGTCGTCCGCCTGCGCCGGACCTTCGTCGCCGTCAGCACCTGGTTGCTCGCGTGGCTCGTGTGGCTCTTCCTGCTCGCCTTCCCGTCCGTGTCCGGCGGCTCGCAAGGGCTGATCCTGCCGCCGAAGTCGCTGCTGGGGCTCGACGCGACCCCGACCGTGCACTTCGAGGTCGCACTCGCGCTGACGGCGCTCACCGCGCTTGCGGTCGTCGCGCTCAGGAGGGGTGCCCCGGGCCTCGAGCTGTCGGCGCTCCGGCAGGAGCCTGGGCTGGCCACCTCGCTCGGCGTGCGGCTGGAGCGGCGCCGCCTCGGCGCGTTCGCCGCGAGCGCCGCAGTCGCCGGGCTGGCCGGCTCGCTCTCGGTGCACCTGCAGGCGGTCGCCGACCCCGCCGGGTACGACCCGTTCCTCTCGTTCAAGCTGCTCGTCGCCGTGCTCCTCGGCGGTGCGGCCGCGACCCTCGGCCCGGCGACCGGCGTCGTCATCCTCGGCCTGATCGGGCTCCTCGCGGGGCCCCTCGCCCGCGTGCTGCAGCTGCCGATCGAGCGCTTCGACGCCGCCGTGGCGGCGCTGCTGCTCGTCTTCGTGCTGGCACTCGGGGGTGAAGGCGTCCTGCCGCGGCTGCTCCAGCTGCTGAGCCGCGAGGAGCGGCCGGCGCGGGCGCCGGCGGCACACGCCGCTCCTGCCGCCGGTCCCGCGGAGCCGGTGCTGGCAGCTGCGGACCTGCGCAAGGTCTTCGGCGGCGTCGTCGCGGTCGACGGGCTCTCGCTCGAGCTGCGCCGGGGCGAGGCGGCCGCGCTGATCGGGCCGAACGGGTCGGGCAAGACGACCGCGCTGCGGCTGCTCTCCGGTGCGTCTCCGCCCGACGCCGGCACGATCGCGCTGGGCGCGACCGACGTCACGACCGCGCCGACCGCGGAACGCGTCCGCCTGGGCATCGCGCGGACGCTGCAGTCGACGGCGGTCTTCCCGGAGCTGACCGCGCTCGAGAACGTGCTCGTCGGCCGCGCAACACGACGCCGCTACGGCGGCCTCGCCCGCACGGCGCTCGCGACTCCGAAGGCGCGGCGGGAGGACAGCGAGGCCGTGGCCGCGGCGCTCGAGGCGCTGGCGCTGATCGGGCTCACGGACGCGGCGGACACGAAGACGCTCGAGCTGACCACCTCGCAGCGCCGCCTCGTCGCGCTGGCCTCGGCGTTGGCGACCGCGCCGCAGGTACTGCTCGTCGACGAGCTGGCCGCCGGTGCGGGAGCAGACGAGCTCGACTCCATCACGCATGCGATCGGCCGCGTCCGCGAGCGCGGCGTCGCGCTCCTCGTCGTCGAGCACAACCTCGGCCTCGTCCGGCGGATCGCCGACCGCGTTCTGGTCCTCGCGACGGGCTCCGTCGTGGCCGAAGGATCGGTGGCCGAGGTCGCGGCGAGCGGGGTCGTCCAGGAGGCATATCTCGGAACCGCACGGCTGTAGGGTTCCGCTCGTGCGTCGGGGTCTGTTCCTCCTGGTGGGCTTGGCCCTGCTCGCAGCCGGGTGCGGCAAGAGCTCGAGCAGCAGTGACCTCGGCAAACTGACCGTGGCCGTCGACGTCCCGGTGACGGGGAGCCCGTACGTCGCGCAGACCATTCGCCAGGGCCTCGAGCTCGCGACCGCGAACCTGAACGCGGGCGGCGGCGTCCGGGCGGGCGAGAAGAGCTACCGGATCGACGTCAAGCTCTACGACAACCACCTCTCCGCGCGGCAGGCGGTCGAGAACGCGCGGCGCGCGCTGGACACGAACGCGATCGCGATCGTCACCGACGGAACCGGCGTGAACGCCACGTGGCAGATCGCCGAGCGCGAGGGCGTGCCGATCTGCATCACCTACGACGGCGGCTCCGGCCTCGTCGACGCCGAGACGCGCCCCAACGTGTTCCGGATCGCGCCGACGAACCACGGCATCGCGTTCCGCTACGCCGAATACCTGATTCCGAAGAAGCTGAAGGTCGCCCTGCTCTCCGACGACAGCGCGTACGGGAGCGAGGGGGCGGCAGACCTCGAGCGTGCGTTCTCGGAGAACCCGGAGGCAGTCGCGACGAAGCTGACTCTCCCCGCCGGCCAATCCGACCTCACGCCGCAGATCCTGCGCGTCAAGCGCTCCGGGGCGACGGCGCTGCTGGTCTGGGGCCAGCCGCCGACGATCGCGGCCGTGCTCTCGGCGGCGCGCAGCAGCGGCTGGGACGTTCCGGTCTACGCGCCGCCGACCGGCGCCGACCCGTTCATCCGCCAGCAGCTCGCCGACCACCCGGAGTGGGTCGACGGTCTCACCTTCGCCTCCGGCCGCATGACCGCCGAGGTCGGGACGGCGCCCTTCGAGAGCTTCCAGTCGCAGTACGAGTCGACCTACGGCGCCGACAAGGTCGGGGTCAAGACCTCAGCGGGCGAGCCGGTCATCCAGCCGCCGGAGTTCGCGATGTACGCCTACGACTTCGCGCACGTGCTGACGGCGGCGATCATCCGCGCAGCCTCGACCGACCCGAAGAAGATCACCGCCGCGCTGAACCAGGTGACCACGCAGGGCGCCAACGGCGACGAGCGTGGGTTCAACGAGCACAACCACGAAGGAGTGGTCGACGATGACGTCTACTTCGCCCGCTTCCACGACATGACGTTCGCGCCGGTTCCCGACGACCCCCTGTCCTCGACCCTCCCCGTGATCCCGCAGACCGGTTGAGACGCGCGCTGCTCGGAGCCGTCGCTGCAGCGCTCTGCGCGGCGGCAACGGCTGCGGCCGCGCCGCCGAGCCAGGACGTCGTTCTCCCCGGGCCGGTGCCGTACCCCACGCCGAACCCCCCACTCGCCGGCAAGACCGCGATCACGGGCGGTTTCACGCGCTATGTCTTCCACATCAGGAACAACGAGCGTGTCCTCGTCGGGGTCGACGAGACGGGCTCGCCGTCGTCGGTGCGGGTGCGGCAGCGGCTGGACGTCGGTGGCAGGGGCGACTACCAGTTCGCCATCTCGGCGCCGATCGAGGACGTCCTGCGCGGGCCGGGCTCCGACTCCGAGCCGGGCCTCCGCGCCGACCAGGTGCTCTGGGCCGGGTTCTCACCGGGGCGCAAGGTGCTCGCGGCGGATGTCACGCTTCGGCCCGGCGACGCGGCGCAGTACCTCCCGGTCCGGCTCGGGCTCGAGCACACGGGCGACGGCGTCACGTTGACGGTCACGAACGCGACGGTGACTCCGGAGTTCGAGTATGCGGGTACGACCCGACAGAGGCAGATCGCGTCGCTGCTCGACCGCACTCGGCGCTTCGCGCGCGCGGGTGAGCGCCTCATCGCCGGCTATGCGACCTTCTACGGCCGCGTGCGCCAGCGCGCGCAGAAGGCGCAGATCGAAGCGCCGCTTCGCGTCGAGGGCGAGCTGCGCGCCGGGTCGGGCAAGCCCGTGCGCTTTTCGAGGATGCTCGGGGACGGTGAGCCGCTCGCGCTGCAGGTGCACGCTCGCGGCGAGGGCACTCCGCACGTGATGCTGACCGCGAAGCCGGTCCCCGTCGAGCGGCTCCTGCGCCCGCCGGGTTCCGCGCCTACCTGGACGGTGGCGGTGAAGCGGCGGACGCTCCCGGGGCCGTTTCTGCTCGAGCGGCTGCTGCAGTCGCGTATGCGGCTCGTCCGTGCCGATCAGTACCAGACGTTCCTCGCGAATCCCGACGCCGACGGGCGCAGCCGCAGCGTCTATGTCTACGAGACCGCGAAGGCACCGCGACAGCAGGCCGCGGCGGTACCGTCCGGTGACGACGAGGGCGGCGGCCCACTCGTGATCCTCCTGGCGATCGGCGGCGCAATCGTCGCTGCCGGTGCCGGCCTGGTCGCCTGGGCCCACAGCTAGAGGAACGCACAGCGATGTAGCGAAACGCGCCGTCGTGGCTGACCAGCCGGACGGCATCGTCCTGCGGCGCCATCGCGACCTCCAGGGCCGCAGGTGGCACCCGTGGCTGCGGCGTGGCTTGCTGGGCCTGATCGCGCTCGTGCTCGTGCTGGCGCTCTTCGACGTCTTCGGCCAGGGGTCGTCGACGACCCAGGCGGAGGCCGACGCAGCGACGTTGTCGGTCACGGCGCCTGGCGCCGTGCGCGGCGGGCTCCTCTTCCAGGCACGCATCACGACCGAGGTGCACACGGAGCTCAGGGACGCGACGCTGGTCCTCAACCAGGCCTGGATCAACGGGCTGACCGTCAACACGATCGAGCCGAGCCCGCTGAACGAGGCAAGTCGCGACGGCAACCTGGTGTTCGACCTGGGCCACCTCCCCGCCGGCTCGAAGCACGTTCTCTACCTCGACTACCAGATCAACCCGACCACCGTTGGCTCGAGAACGCTGCGGCTCGAGCTCCGGGACGGTGAGACGCCCGTGACCTCCCTCGAGCGCACGCTGAGGATCTTCCCGTAATGGACATCGTCCTCCGCGCCGCGCTCGCGTTCTGGCTCATCTTCTTCCTCACGCGGATCGTCGGTCGCCGCGAGCTCTCGGCCGTGGGGCCGTTCGACCTGATCATGCTGATCGTGCTCGGCGACCTCGTGCAGCAGGGCGTGACGCAGAGCGACTACTCGGTCACCGGGCTCGTGCTCGCGGCGGGGACGATCGCGATCCTCCAGGTGGGCGTCTCCTACGTCAACTACCGCTTCAAGCGGCTACGACCGCTGCTGGAAGGCGAGCCGATCGTGCTGGTCGACGACGGGCGGGTGCTCGAGCGCAACCTCGGCCGAGAGCGCCTGACGCGCGCGGAGCTGGAGGAGCAGGCGCGGCAGAGCCAGATCGGCTCGCTCGACAACGTGCGCTGGGCCGTGCTCGAGGCGAGCGGCCAGATCAGCTTCATCCCGAAACAGTGAGTAGGAAGTAGTCTCGCCCGTCGTGCCGCTGTACCTGACCGAGGCCGAGGTCGCCGAGCTTCTGACCCCGGAGGATGCGCTGGCGGCGGTCGAGGGGTGCTTCCGGCGGTTGGCCGCAGGTGAGGTCGAGAACGTGCCGCGGCAGCGGACGCGCTTCGAGGACGGCTTCCTGGCGGTGATGTGGGCGGTGGACCTAGAGCTCGGCCTGGCCGGGCTGAAGTCGTACGCGGCGGGCTCCGAGGGGACGCACTTCGTCGTGCTGCTCTTCGACACGGAGACGACGCAGCCGGTCGCGGTGATCGAGGCCGACAAGCTCGGACAGCTGCGCACGGGTGCGGCCAGCGGTGTCGCTGCGAAGTACCTCGCACGGGCGGGCGCGACGTCGCTCGGCGTAATCGGCTGCGGCTGGCAGGCGCGCAGCCAGGTGGCGGCCATCCGCGCCGCGCTGCCGTCGCTCGAGACCGTTGTCGCCTACTGCCGCAGCGAGGAGCGGCTGGCCGACTTCTGCGCGGAGGTCGGCGCCGAGGCGGGCGAGAGCCACCGCGACGCCGCGGCGCAGGACGTCGTCGTCACGGTGACGACGTCGAAGGACCCGGTCGTGCGGGGCGAGTGGCTCGGCCCCGGCGCGCTCGTCTGTGCGGTGGGTGCGAACCACCCGAGCCGCCGCGAGCTCGACAACGTGGTGCTCGAGCGCGCCGCCTTCGTCTGCTGCGACTCGATCGAGAACGCGAAGCGCGAGTCCGGCGACCTGATCGAGCCGGTCGCGGCCCGTGTGCTCGACTGGCTCGAGGTGCACGAGCTGCAGGAGGTCGTCGCCGGTGAGCTGCCTGGGCGGCAGGCGGACGACGACGTCGTCGTCTTCAAGTCGAATGGCCTTGCCGCCTGGGACGTGGCCATCGGCGCCCTCGCGCTCGACCGCGCCCGCGAGCGCGGCATCGGTACCTCGCTCTAGCTGAGCCGTTCGCGCGCCGGGGCGACGGTGCTCTCGCCGAGCGCGTGGATCACTTCCGGCCGGTCGAGCAGCCGTGCGACCTCTTGCTCCGAGGCGCGGTTCCGCACGTACGGATCCTGCAGCACCTCGTCCAGCGAGCGGCCGCGCTCGTGCTCGCGGACCACGTACGCCGCCAGCCGCTCTTCCTGGGAGGAGCGGGCGAACAGGAAAGAGAACGGGTTGCGCAGGAAGCTGCTCAGCCTCGAGCCCACGACCTCGATCCTATCCATGCGCGGTAGAGTCGAGCCGTGAGGAAGTCCTCCTCCGTCCGCTTCGCCGAGCGCGAGGTGCAGGGCGTCGACGACGCCGGAGAGCCGGAGCGGATCGTGATCTGGATCGAGCGGCTTCCGGGAGCGCTGTGGGCCGTCGGCCGGGCGGTCAACCCGCAGTACCGGCCGACCGACGAGGCGCGCAAGCACGACTACGTCTTCCAGGGCTACGAGCTGAGCGACGCGCTCGACGCGGCGAACGAGACGCTGGAGGACGATGCGCGCGTGTCCGAGCAGGACGGGCGGGCAGAGAAGATCAGGCCGTTCGTGCGCGACGAGCTGCTGCGCCCGCTCGAGCGGTGGTTCTTCGGCAGGTAGCGCTTCGGGCGGAGCTCGCGGCGACGCTGCGGCGGATGGAGGCCGTGGGCCTCGTGCGCGGGACTGAAGGGAACGTCAGCGCTCGTGCAGGTGAGCTCGTCGCCGTCTCGCCGACGTCTCTGCCCTACGACACGCTCCGGCCCGAGGACGTCTCGCTCGTCACGGCGGAGGGCGAGCTCGTCGAGGGCCGCGAGCCTAGCGTCGAGCTGCCGCTGCACCTGGCCGTGCTCGCGGCGCGGCCGGATGTCGGCGCGGTCGTCCACACGCACTCGCCGCGCGCGACCGCTCGGCCGAGCGTGCCGGTCGCCGAGGGTGCGTCCGGGACCGCCGAGCTCGGCGCGGCGGTCGTGGCCGCGGCCGCCGACGGCGACGCGGTCGTGATGCTCGGCCACGGGCCGGTTTGCTTCGGCGCCGATCTGGCCGCTGCGTTGGAGCGTGCGGTCGCGCTCGAGGAAGCGGCGCGCCGCTACAGGTCCGGCAGCGAGCCCTCGACGTAGGGCACCAGGCCGCCGGGCTCGAAGCGCTCGTACGCAATGTCCGGGTCGGTGGTCTCGGCCTCGACGCCTGCGCCGTGCCGAATCGCCGCCTCGTCGACGGTGTAGGCGCCCCAGTCCGGGCCGACCGAGCGGTCGCGTGCGCCGACCGCGAGCAGGACGCAGCCCGACTCGCCGGCGCCGATGATCGTGTGCTCGGTGCCCGCCGGGCAGTGCAGGAAATCCCATTGCCGCAGCGGTCGCTCCTCGCCTTCGACGATCGCGAGCGCCTCGCCGGCGAGCACCAGGAAGTCCTCCTGATCGTTCTCGAAGTGGTACATGCCCGTCGGCTCGCCCGGCCCGAGCACCGTCACGTTGATCCCCAGCTGCTCGAAGTCCAGTGCGCCCTCGAAGCCCGCTCCCTCGAACTCGCAGAGGAGACCGCGACCCTCGCGGGCCCACCACTGCGCCTCCCGTCCGTTCAGGACGAACCAGCCCTGGCCCTTCGGCACGAGCCCGTTCTCGGTCTGGACGAGCTCCGCCTCCGGGACGGTCATTTCGGCCACTCGAGGTCGGCGTTCGGGATCGGGTCGCCGTGCGGGTCGTGCGTCGGGTAGCCGAGCGCGCTGTCGATCCGCGCCTCGAGCTCCTCGGAGAGCACGTGCTCCAGCCGTTCCGCCTCGTCGTGGACGTCGTCGACGTGCAGGCCGAGCGTGTGCGCGAGGTAGAGCTCGAGCAGCCGGTGGTGGCGGATGACCTCGACCGCGACCTTCTCGCCCGCGGGAGTCAGCCGCACTCCGCGGTACGGCGCGTGCTCGACGAGGTCGAGCGCCGCGAGCTTCTTCACCATCGCGCTCGCCGAGGCGGGCGAGACCTGCTGCTCGCGCGCGATCGCCGTGACCGTGACCCGGCCGCCGTTCGCCTGCAGGTGGTAGAGCTTCTTCAGGTAGTCCTGGATCGCGTCGCTCAGCGGCGGCTTCGGCACCGGACCAGCGTACCGCGCTAGTGCGGTAGCCTCTTCGCGCTCCATGGAGATCCGCCTCGGCCACAGCCCCGATCCCGACGACGCGTTCATGTTCTGGGCCCTCGCCTCCGGTGAGGTCGACCCGCGCCGCTTCGAGTTCGAGCACGTCCTGCGCGACATCCAGACGCTGAACACCTGGGCGCTCGACGGCAAGCTCGAGGTCAGCGCGATCTCCCTCGCGGCGTATCCGCTCGTGCAGGACCGGTACGTGCTGCTGCCGCACGGCGCCTCGATGGGCTCGGGCTACGGGCCGATCGTGGTCGCGCGTGAGGAGCTGTCGCTGGCCGATGCGCGCGACGTCGAGATCGCCGTCCCGGGCGAGCTGACGACCGCGTTCCTCGTGCTGCGCATGTGCCTCGGGCAGTTCCGCTACCGCGCCGTCCCGTTCGACCAGATCATCGAGGAGGTGCAGTCGGGCCGCGCCGCCGCCGGACTGCTGATCCACGAGGGCCAGCTCACGTACGAGTCGCAGGGCCTGAAGAAGGTCGTCGACCTCGGCGAGTGGTGGCTGCTGGAGACCGGCCTGCCGCTGCCGCTCGGCGCGAACGTGGCGCGCCGCGACCTCGGCACCGAGAACCTGTTCGAGCTGTCCGACGTGCTGCGCGAGTCGATCCAGGCCGGGCTCGACAACCGCGAGGAGGCGATGGAGTACGCGCTGCAGTTCGGGCGGGGGCTCGACACCGAGCTCGCCGACCGCTTCGTCGGCATGTACGTGAACGAGCTGACGTGCGACTACGGCGACGAGGGCCGCCAGGCCGTGCGCGAGCTGCTGACGCGCGCCGAGGCGCTCGGCACGTACGAGCACGCCGTTCGGGTCGAGTTCGTCGGTTAGCTTTGGCGCGGTGTCCCGCGCTGTCGTCCTCTCCGCAGTCCGCACGCCCGTAGGCCGCTACGGCGGCGCGCTCTCCGGCGAGCGGCCGGACGACCTTGCGGCACTCGTGATCGGCGAAGCCGTTTCGCGAGCCGGAGTGAACGCGGGCGAGATCGAGGACGTCTACTTCGGAGCCGCCAACCAGGCCGGCGAGGACAACCGCAACGTCGCTCGCATGGCCGCGCTGCTCGCGGGGCTCCCGGAGTCGGTCGCGGGCGTGACGGTGAACCGGCTCTGCGCGTCCGGGCTCTCCGCGGTCGTCGGCGCGTGCCACGCAGTGGCGGCCGGCGACGGCGAGCTCTTCGTCGCGGGCGGGGTCGAGTCGATGTCGCGCGCGCCGCTCGTGATGGCGAAGCCGGAGCGGGCGTTCCCGCGCGGCGACCAGACCGCCTGGGACACGACCCTCGGCTGGCGCTTCCCAAACCCGCGCCTCGAGGCGAAGTTCCCGCTCGAGTCGATGGGCGAGACGGGCGAGAACGTCGCAGAGCAGTACGGCATCTCGCGGGAGGAGCAGGACGCGTTCGCGCTGCAGTCGCAGCGACGCTGGGCCGCCGCAGACGAGGCAGGGCGCTTCGCCGACGAGCTCGTTTCGGTCGGAGACGTGACGCGCGACGAGCACCCGCGCGCCGACACGGACCAGGAAAAGCTTGCGGCGCTGAAGCCCGCGTTCCGCGAGGGCGGCAGCGTCACCGCCGGCAACTCGAGCGGGATCAACGACGGCGCCGCGGCGCTCGTGATCGCGTCCGAGGAGAAGGCTCGCGAGCTCGGCGCGGAGCGGCTGGGTGCGTTCGTGGGCTCGGCGGTCGCGGGCGTCGACCCGCGCGTGATGGGCATCGGGCCGGTTCCAGCTGTGCGGAAGCTGCTCTCGCGCGCGGGTGTCGAGGTCGGCGACATCGACCTCGTCGAGCTGAACGAGGCCTTCGCTTCGCAGAGCCTGGTCGTGATCCGCGAGCTCGGGCTCGACCCCGAACGCGTGAACGTGAACGGCGGCGCGATCGCGCTCGGCCATCCGCTCGGAATGAGCGGCGCGCGGCTCGTGGTCTCGCTCCTGCACGAGCTACGGCGCCGCGAGGGCCGCTACGGCCTTGCGACGCTCTGTGTGGGGGTGGGCCAGGGCCAGGCGGCCCTGTTCGAGCGATGAGCGTCGTCGAGCGCTACCTCGCGCTCGCGCTGAGGCTCGGCAAGCACGACGAGGATCTCGTCGACTCCTTCGCCGGCCCGGAGGAGCTCGCGCAGCGCGTGGAGGCCGAGGGCCCGCGCGATCCGGCGGCGCTCGCGGAGGACGCGGAGGCGCTGCTCGCCGAGCTCGGCGATGACCCGTGGCTCGAGGCGCAGGCGCGGGCGCTGTGGGCGAACGCGCGGAAGCTGGCCGGCGAGCGCTTCGAGTACGCCGAGGAGGGACGGCTGATCTACGGCATCGAGCCGCGCTGGCACGACGAGGAGGCCTTCGGCCGGGCGGCCGGGCTGCTCGACGAGGCGCTCCCGGGGAACGGCGACCTCCGGGCGCGCTACGCGGAGTGGCTCGACCGAACCGCGATCCCACGGGAGCTCCTCGAGCAGGCGCTCTACGATGTCGCCGCCGAGCTGCGGCGGCTCACCCGGGAGCGCATCGGGCTCCCGGACGGCGAGGAGTTCGAGCTCGAGCTCGTCACGGGCGAACGGTGGCTCGGGTACGCCGAGTACCTGGGCGGCCTGCGCACGAAGATCTCGATCAACGTCGACCTGCCGCTTCCCGCGGCCGTGATCGTGCATCTCACCTCGCACGAGATCTACGGTGGCCACCACACACATCGCGCCTGGATCGAAGTCGAGCTCGTGCAGGGCCGGGGCGAGGTCGAACGGACGCTCGACCTCCTCTGGGCGCCCGAGGCCGTGATCTCGGAGGGCATCGCCGAGACCGGACCCGAGCTCGTCTCGGGGGACGGGCAGGAGCTCGCCGCCGAGGTGCTGGGTCGCCTCGGGTTCGAGTACGACGCGGAGGTGGGCTCGCGGGTCGTCGAGGCGCGGAACCTCCTCGCGCCGGTGGCTGCGAACGTCGCGATGCTGCTGCACGATCGCGGCGCGTCGCCCGAGGAGGCGCGCGAGTACGCGGCGGCCTGGTCGCTACAGCCCGACGAACGGGTCGACAAGCTGATCGATTCACAGGTGCGCAGCACGTCTCCCGTCTACGCGCACACGTACTGGCAGGGCTACGAGCTGGTCTCGGCGTTCGTGGGAGGGGATGCGGGCCGGTTCCGCGAGCTCCTCACCTCGCGCATCGTGCCGGCCGACCTCTCGACCTAGGGCTGGCGCACCTCTCCGGGCAGCAGCGACCACATCGTCGTGTCGACCCACTGCCGGGTCACGGGGAGCACGAACCCGGAGCGCGCAAGCCCCTCGCGCCGGAACCCGACCCGCTCGAGCACGCGCTCCGACGCGACGTTTCCCAGTGAGGTCCGCGCCTGCAGGCGTCCCAGCCCGAGGTCGCCGAGGACCCAATCCGCGACGAGCCGGACGGTCCGGGTCGCGTATCCTCGGCCGCGTCCGTCGGGGAAGAGGATGTAGCCGATCTCCGCGAAGCCGAACGGCTCGACGAGCCCGAACATCACGCGCGTCACGCCGACGCGCTCGTCGTGGCCCTCGGCGTCGATCGAGAAGGCGGCGTTCGTTCCGGCGCGCCACCACGCGAGCTGCTGCGCGAAGGCGCTCCTCGGCTCCGGCGGCTGCGGCGGGCCGCCCAGGAGCCAGCGCACGATCTCCGGATCCTCGAAGTGGCGCAGCGAGGCCGCGTCCCGAGCCTCGTCCGGAACCCTGAGGGTCACGACGCCGTCGCTCAGCGGCGGGTCGGGCGGTTGTAGTCCCGAAACGGTCAGTTCGTCGGCGGCCGGATGTAGATCGTGCCCTCGTGCTTGATGGGCACGAACGGCGCGCCGATCCGCATGATCACCGACTCGGCGTGCGCGAACAGCTCGTCCTCGATCGCTTCGGCGTCGCCCTGCACCGGTACCTCGATCCCCACCTCGTCCACCGGACGGGCGTCGAGGCCGGCTTCGCGCAACTCCTCTAGCAACCGGTCACGATCCGGGATCCGAGCGGCTTCGACCTCGACGTTGTCGCTCACGCAACCAGTATCCCCCATCGACCGGCCTGGCCGCCGCGGCGCTCAGCGCTGCACGTTGAACCAGGTGCCGCCCGGTCCGGTGTACGAGAAGCCTTCACCCCAGGTGGCGACGGTCTTGCCGGTGTTCGTCACGCCGATCTCGCCGTAGTCGCCGTAGACCTCCCCGAAGCCATCTGCGCCGACGTAGCCCGCCGCTCCCGCAGGAGCGTCCGAGATCTTGACGGGAGCCGACCAGGTCGTGCCGCCGTCGGCCGAGCTCCGATACCAGACGTTCCAGGCGTCGGGGTTGTCGCCGCCGGCCGTCTGCATGTACCAGATCCGCGCGCTCCCGCCGAACGACGCGAGCCGAGGCTGCGTCGCGTTCTCTCCGAGCACCGAGATCGGAACGCCCGCGCTCCAGGTGCGGCCTTCGTCCGAGGAGGCGGAGACGTAGACCTGCTGCGGCCCGCCTGCGGCACTCGGTCCTTCGTAGGCGAACACGAGGTGCCCTGGTGCATCGGAGACGACCGACGTCTGGCCGATGTAGAAGTCGGGCTTGCAGCCGTCCGCGATGCAGTTCTCTCCGACGGGCACCCTCGCGACGACCACGTTCTCCCAGGTCGCTCCGCCGTCGCGCGAGACGATCGCGTGGTGCCAGACCTCTCCCTCGACGGCTTTCGAGCCGGAGTACTGGAGGCTGCTCTCCGAGAAGACGACCGTCCCGTCGGAGAGCACGCGCGCGTCGTAGGCGTAGTAGTAGCGCTTCGAGTCGGACAGCTTCTGCTGCGTCCAGGTCACGCCGTAGTCGTGGGACTGCCCGACGTACAGGTCTCCGCCCTGAGGCCCGTTCCACGAGACGTAGATGTCCTTCCCGGACGCGCTGGCCGCGACCTCCGGCTTATCGGTCCACGAGACGCTGCCGTAGACGTGCACGGGCGCCGACCACGTCGCCCCGTGGTCGGTCGACTTCGTGAAGACGGTCGAGAACCCGTTGTGGCGGTCGCCGTTCAGGAAGACCGAGTACAGGGCGCCCGTGTTCGGCACCACCTCGATGGTCGGGTCGAACTGACCCTTGGACCCGAGGCACAGGCACAACGCGGTCTGCGGCCCGAACGTCGCTCCCCCGTCCGCCGAGCTCGTCAGCGCGATGAACGGCGAAGGGCACTGCTTGGCGCAGCCCGGCGGCTGCACGCCGTACCGTGTCGTGAGCAGGTAGACGTACGGCGCCGCCGGATCGGTCGCGACCGCCGGCTCCCAGTCGTCGGCCGTCGCATTCAGAAGTCGCGAGCCCACCCATCCCGGTGCCGGGCTTGTGGTCGGGGCTGCTTTCGCACCGAAGAGACCCCGTGTCCGCGCTTCGGCAAGCGCCTCCAGCCGCTCCGCGGTGACCTCGTCTTCCTCCTGGCCCTCGGGGTTCGCCCCGCGCGCGGGCGCCGCGCCGAGCGGCGCAGAGATCGTCGCCGTCCGCTGCGAGAGCGCAGCGCCAGTCGCGATCGCAAGCGCCGCAGCGAAGCTCAGAACCACAACCCACCGTTTGAGCAGGGGGACCCCCTTCGAATCGCGGCCGATCGTACGACCCCACCCGGGTCGAGTCAAACGGCGCCCAAGCGGTATCGTCCGGCGCGCATGGCGGTTGCTACCGAGCGCGAGTACGGGCTCTTCATCAACGGCGAGAGCACCGAGGCGTCGTCCGGAGAGACGCGCGAGCTCGTCGAGCCGGCGACGGGCGAGCCGCTCGCGACCGTCGCGACGGCGGGCGAGGGCGACGTCGACCGCGCCGTCGACGCGGCCCGTGCAGCGCTCGAAGGGCCGTGGGCGAAGACGCCGCCGACCGAGCGCTCCCGACTCCTGCACGCGCTCGCGGACGCGCTGGTCGCCAACCGCAAGGAGCTGGCCGAGCTCGAGACGCGGAACGTCGGCAAGGCGATCGGCTCGGTGAAGGCCGAGCTCGCGCAGGCGGTCGAGAACTTCCGCTTCTACGGCTCCGCGATCGCGTCGATCGGCGGGCGCTCGAACCCGCTCGGCGGCTCGCTGCTCTTCTACTCGCTGAAAGAGCCCGTCGGCGTCTGCGGACAGATCGTTCCCTGGAACTACCCGCTGATGATGACCACCTGGAAGCTCGCGCCTGCGCTCGCGGCCGGCTGCACGATCGTGTTGAAGCCCGACTCTGCGACGCCGCTCTCGGCCTTGCGGATGGCCGAGCTCGCCACCGAGGCCGGCTTCCCGCCGGGGACGATCAACGTCGTGCCCGGGCCGGGGCCGTCGGTCGGCGCGCACATCGTGCGGCACCCGGGGATCGAGAAGATCGCGTTCACCGGCTCCACCGCGACGGGGGCGGAGATCATGCGGCTCGCCTCCGACGGCGTCAAGCGCCTGATCCTCGAGCTCGGCGGCAAGAGCCCGAACATCGTCTTCGCCGACGCGGACCTCGATGACGCGATCCCGAGCTCGGTCTGGGCGATCTACTACTCGGCCGGCCAGAGCTGCGAGGCCCGCTCGCGCGTGCTGGTCGAGCGGTCGCTCTACGACGACTTCGTCTCCCGTTTCGCGGAGGCCGCCTCGAGCCTGAAGGTGGGCGACCCGCTCGAGGCGGAGACCCAGGTCGGGTCGCTGATCTCCGAAGAGCATCGCGAGCGCGTCCACGGGTACGTCGAAGCCGGGCGCGAGGAAGGCGCGGAGGTCGTCACCGGCGGCGAGCCGGCCGACGGCAAGGGCGCCTTTTACCCGCCGACGGTGCTCGCGCAGGTCGACAACTCGATGCGCGTGGCGCAGGAGGAGATCTTCGGGCCGGTCGTCACCGTGACCCCGTTCGAGGACGAGAAGGATGCGATCCGGATCGCGAACGACGTGCGCTACGGGCTGATGGCGACGGTCTGGACCGGCGATCCCGCCCGCGGGCACCGCATCGCGCGGCGGATCAAGGCCGGGACGGTCGGGATCAACATGCCGTTCACCGCCTTCCCGGGAATCCCGTTCGGCGGGTACAAGCAGTCCGGCTTCGGGCGCGAGCTCGGGCTCGAGACGCTCGACGCGTACCTCGAGACGAAGAGCGTGATCGTCTCGACGAGCCCGAAGCCGTTCAACCCGTTCGGACTCTGACGCGGTATCGCTGGCTCGTCCTCGCGGCGGGCACAGCAGCACAGACCTCGTTCTCGGCCGTGATCGTCGGCCTGCCGGTGCTCGCCCCGGCGCTCCGCGACGCGCACTCGCTGTCGCTGCTGCAGATCGGAGTGGTGCTCGACAGCCTCTGGATCGGGACACTGCTGACGCTGCTGCCCTGGGGGGTGCTCGCCGACCGGGTCGGCGAGCGGCTTGTGCTCGGCAGTGGCCTCCTCTTGTGCGCGGCCGCGCTCGTCGGCGCCGGCGACGCCGAGCGCTTCGAGCCGCTGATCCTGCTCGTCGGTCTCGCCGGAGCGGCCGGAGCGAGCGTGAACGCGGCGAGCGGCCGAGCCGTGATGCAGTGGTTTCCCGCGGCCGAAAGGGGCTTTGCGCTCGGTGTGCGCCAGACGGCGATCCCGATCGGCGGGCTCATCTCGGCGCTCGTGCTCCCCGCGCTGTCCCTCCGGGGCGCCTTCGTCTTCCTCGCCGGCCTCTGCGTCGCGGGCGCGCTCTTCGGCGTCGTCGTGATCCGAGAGCGAGAGGGTGCGGCCGAGGACGACGTGCTCGAGCCGAGGGGTCTCGGTACGACCCTGCGTGACCGCCAGCTGTGGCTGCTCTGCGGCGCGAGCAGCTTCTACCTGGTGGCACAGCTCGCGATCACCGGCTTCCTCGTGCTCTTCCTCCACGACGAGCGCGGGCTCTCGGCCGCGGCCGCGGCAGGTGTGCTCGCGGGCGTCCAGGTGGTTGCGGCGGCGATGCGGATCGGCGGCGGCCGCTGGTCGGACCGGCTCGGCTCGCGCGTGCGCCCTTTGCGGATCGTCGGCTTTGCGAGCGCGATCACGCTTGCGGTCGCCGCGGCGGTGCTCTCCGCACCGTTGGTCGTGCTCGTGCCGGCGTTCGTGCTCGCGGGTGGCCTCTCGATGGCCTGGAACGGGCTCTCCTTTACTGCCGCTGCCGAGATTGCGGGGCGGACCAGGGCCGGAGCCGCGCTCGGGATGCAGCAGAGCGCCCTCGCGGCGGCGGGTGCGGTCGTGCCGCCGGCCTTTGCTGTCGTGGTCGCGGCGAGCTCCTGGCGGCTCGGCTTCGCGGCCGCGGCGGCGTTCCCGCTAGCCGGGGTGGCGTTGCTGCGGCCGCTGCGGTCGTAGGGTTGGGCAGTGCGCGTCCTCCAGCGGCTCGACGAGCTCTACGCGATCGGCGGCGGCACGCGCCTCGCGTACTCGCCCGAGGAAGACGCGGCGCACGAGCTCGCGGCCGGGTGGATGCGGGACGCCGGGCTCGAGGTGGCGCAGGACGAGGTTGGCAACCTGTTCGGCCGCCGGGGTGCGGCGCGGGTCTGGAGCGGCTCCCATCTCGACACCGTCCCGAAGGGCGGCAAGTTCGACGGGGCGCTCGGCGTGGTCGCGGCGATCGAGGCAGCGGATCGGCTGCGCGACGCGGCGCTGGCCGTGGTCGCGTTCCGGGCCGAGGAGTCGGGGCCGATGGGCAGCCGGCGGCTGACGGAGTTTCCCGAAGCGTTCCTCGAGGTCCACATCGAGCAGGGGCCGATGCTGGAGTCACTCGACGAGCCGCTGGCCGTCGTGACGGCGATCGCCGGACAGGCGCGCGGGAGCGTGACGTTCGAGGGCCGGGCCGCCCACGCCGGCACGACACCGATGGACGAGCGGGCGGATGCGCTCGTCGAGGCGGCGGCGTTCGTCCTGCGGGTTCGAGACGCTGCACAGGGCGGGGCGCGGGCGACCGTCGGCGCGCTCGAGGTAGAGCCCGGCGCGATGAACGTCGTGCCGGCGAAGGTCACCGCAGCCGTCGATGCCCGGGCGGCGACCGCGGAGCAGCTCGACGCGCTCATCGACGCGATCGGCTTCGAGCCGGCGTGGCGTCAGGAGCCGATCGCGATGAGCGGGCCTCCACTCGAAGCGCTTCGCGCGGTGCTGCCGGATGCGCCAGAGCTCGTCTCGGGGGCCGGACACGATGCGATGGTGCTCGCGGCCGCGGGCGTTCCGACGGCGATGGTGTTCGTCAGGAGCCTGAACGGCGGCGTCAGCCACTCGCCGGAGGAGCTGTCGTCCGAAGGTGACGTGGAGCTCGGCGTCGAGGCGCTGACGGCGGCCCTCGGGCGGCTTGTCGCGGCTGTGGACGGATAGCGACGCGTTCGGCGCGCCCGCGCCACAGACACATGCGCGTTTCGGAGGTACGCTCGACCGCGGGTGGCGGGTGGAACGCTCTCTTCCCCACCCAAGGGCGGGGAATGAACCTAGAGACGGGCTACGTCTCGGTGATTCGCAGCGGCTGCGCGCCTTCCCACAGGGCCTTGCGGCCCAGCTCGGGCAGGCGCTCGACTCCCTCCGTCACGGTGGCGAAGTGGTTTCCGGCGAGCCGTCCCGCCTTGCTCGCGAACGCCGTGGGGCCGTAGGGGAACAGGATCTCCGTCTCGCTGACGCCACCCGGATAGAACAGCAGCTGCCCGGGCGCGGGATAGCACATCGCGTTCTCGGGGCCGAAGCCGACGGCCAGCTCGCCGAAGGGAATCCAGCACGACTCTCCGCTCCAGCGAGCATGGATGATCCGGCTCTCCAGCGGCAGCAGCCGCCGGAACGCCGCAACCGTCGCGGGCGCGGCGTCCTCCTCGAGGCGGCCCTCGAAGCGGAAGTCCCCGGAGACGATCTCGAGCACGGAGTCGAACCTACTTCATGGGAGCGCCCGCGCGAATCCAGGCGCCGAGCGCCGCCCGCTCTGCATCCGTCATCCCTGTCGCGTTTCCGAGCGGCATGGTCTTCGACTCGACCGCGACACGCTCGATTGCGTCCGCCTGCGCGTGCATCTCCTCCGCCGTGTCGAGCTTGATCCCGAGCGGCGCGGCCGCAACGAGCTTCGGTTGCTCCGAGTGACAAGGCACACACCGCTGCTGCACGATCGCCCGCGCTCGCGCGACGGAGACGCTTCCGCCCCCTGAAGTCGCCGCACCGGACTCGTCCGACGGCCGGATCGCGACCGCCACCGCCGCGATCGCGAGTGCCGCCGTGACGGGGATCCACCAGACCGTCCGCCCCGCGTGCCGCAGGTTGAAGAAGTGCCGGATCCAGGCGCCGATCACCATCAGCGCGACGAGCACGATCCACGCGTAGCTGTGGCCGTACGCGCTCGGGAAGTGGTTGCTGAGCATCGCGAAGACGACCGGCAGCGTCAGGTAGTTGTTGTGCACCGACCGCCGCTTGGCCTCGAGTGCGGGCGCAGGATCCGGCTCGCGGTGCTCCTCCTTGGCCCGGATCAGCTCGCGGTGCGCCGGGATGATCACGAAGAAGACGTTCGCGACCATGATCGTCCCGAGCATCGCCCCGACCTGGATGTACGCGGCGCGCGGCGAGAACAGCTCCGAGCAGCCCCAGGCGGCGAGCGTCGTCAGCGCCAGCACCGCCGCCGCGAGCTCGAGCTCGGCGCCGACCCGCCGGCAGAGCTGGTCGTAGACGACCCACGCCACGACGAGCAACGCGATGCTGACCACGATCGCCCAGCCCGTCCCGAGCGGCCCGCCGGGCTCGACGAGGTACGTGTCGGCGTTGAAGTAGTAGAGGACGACGAGCAGTGCGAAGCCGGAGAGCCACGTCGTGTACGCCTCCCACTTGAACCAATGGAGGACCTCGGGCAGCCGAGGAGGCGCCGGCATGTACTTCTCGACCCGGTAGAAGCCGCCGCCGTGGATCTCCCACGACTCGTTGTCGCGGAGGTGGTTGTCCAGCGCGACGAAGTAGAACGAGGTCCCGATCCAGACGATCCCCGCCATCACGTGCAGCCAGCGGGCGAGGAACTGGAGCCACTCGTTCGCGTAGGGGTCCATCAGCCGCGTTCCCAGCGATCGCGGGCGATCGCGACGAGCTCCGAAAGCGCCGTCTCGAGCTCCTCCTCGCGCGGCCGCTCGAGGCGCTCGCGCAGGACCTCGAGAATCTCCGCCTTCGGCCGCCGGTTCACGAACACGACGAAGCGGAAGCCGAACCTCTGCTCGTAGACCTCGTTCAGGCGGGCGAGCTCCGCTGCGACTACAGGCTCGGCCTCCGCGCCCTGCTCCGCCGCCGATCGCGCGGACAGCCCATCGGCGCCGATCGCCGGATGGGCGTTCAGCGCCTCGAGCTTCTCGGCCTCGTCGAGCTCACCGATCGCCTCCGGCGCGGCCTCGAGCGGGTCGTCGCGCTCGGCCAGCAACTCGACGAAGCGCGTACGCCCTTCGAACAGCTCCGCGAGCTGTTCCGTGCTCAGCTGCCGCGGTAGGTCGCGCATCCGAAGGACGACACGAGCAGCGGCACGTGGTGGTGGCCGTCCTCGAGCTCGAGCTCCAGCTCGACCCGGCGGAAGTACGGCGACGGCGGCTCGAACGCGAGGCGGTAGCGGCCGGGCTCGAGCCCCTCCGCCAACCTCGCCCGCCCGTCGTCGTCGGTCTCCGCGCTCGCGACGACCTCCTCGCCGCGCCGCAGCTCGACCCGCACGCCGCTTCCGGGTCGCCCGCGCTCGGTGTCGAGAACGTGCGTGGAGAGCGAGACGGCCACTGCGCGCGAACTCTACGACTCGCCCAGGCTGCGACGAAGCCACGCGAGCGCCTCCGCCCCTTGCCCGCGCTGGAACTCCCGAAGCGTCGGGAGGCCGGGCGGCGGTGGTAGCGGCGAGCGGTGGGCGAAGAATCCGGCGAGCCCGGCCAACACCGGTTGCACCCGCTCGGCGGGCACGTCACGGCCCAGGGGGTGCGACTCGAAGATCTCCCACGGGTGCGGGCCGCCTTGCATGGTGACGCTCGGGAGGAACAGCACGAGGTCGAGCCACAGGGCGCCGACGCACGCGTGCGGCCAGTCGACGAAGACGACTCGGTCGGCCGTGAGCAGGACGTTGTCGGCCCGCACGTCGCAATGGATCAGGGTCTCGCCGATCGCCCCGGCCGCCCACGACGACTCGAGCTCCCGCAGCTCGTCGAGGTGCGCCGCCGCCCACCCGTCGGCGGGCTCGTCGAGCGAGCGCCAGCCATGGAAGAGCTCGTCGAGCGCCTCGGCGACGGGCGGCGCTGCGACCGGCGCCGGTGTCAGGGCGCGGCACAGGTCGGTGAGCGCGTCCAGCACGCGGTCGAGCTCGTCCTTGCGCCACGGCAGCTCCGGCTCGCGCCCTTGCACGTTCTCGAAGACGAGCGCGACCCAGCCGTCGTGCTCCACGGAGAAGAGGAATCTCGGCGCCGGCGTCTCCGGCGGCAGCGCCGCCGCGATGGCGATCTCCTGGAGATGGAACTCCGGGGAGTCGGGGTTCGGCTCGGGGCCCACGGCCTTCGCGAAGAAGAGCCTGCCGTCCTCCAGCTCGAGCGTGGCCGCGAGGCCCGGCGAGAAGCCGCCGGGCCGGGTGACGGCCAGTGCGACCGGCGCGCCGAGCCGCTGCTCGATCGCGGCCCTGACCGCAAGCGGCAGTCGCTCCCACGGCAGCCGTTCGCCGCGGGCGGGCGGGAACGCCATTACGCGAACCGCGCCGCAAGGCGCCGGTGCTCGCGCGCGATCTCCTCTTCGTCGCCGCGCACGAGCCGGCTCTCGCGGACGACGTCCTCGCCGGAGACCACGAGGCGGTCGACGCGATGCGGCCCGCTGAAGACGAGCCCCGCGACCGGATCGTCGGCGCCTGCGAGCTCGAGCCCGTCCAGCCGCCACACCGCGAGGTCGGCGGACTTGCCCGGCTCGAGCGAACCGATGTCGTCCCGCTTCAGCACGGCCGCGCCGCCGCGCGTGCCGAGGCGCAACGCCTCGCGCGCGGTCAGCGCTTCCGGCCCGCCGCGGCCGCGCGCGACCAGCAGCGCCTGCTTGACCTCGAGGAAGAGGTCGCCGCGCTCGTTCGAGGCCGACCCGTCCACGCCCAGGCCGACGCGCACACCGGCGTCCAGCAGCCCGCGGACGGGCGCGACGCCTGCACCGAGCCGCAGGTTCGACGAGGGGCAGTGCGCGACGCCGGTCCCGGTCTCCCCGAAGCGCGCCAAGTCGGTTTCGTCGAGATGGACGCAGTGCGCGCACCAGACATCGCCGTCGAGCCAGCCCAGCCGCTCGAGGTACTCGACCGGGCGGCAGCCGTAGAGCTCCTGGCAGTACGCCTCCTCCTCCACCGTCTCGGCCAGGTGCGTGTGCAGCGTCAGGCCGAGCCGGCGGGCGAGCTCGGCCGACTCGCGCATCAGCTCGCCCGTCACCGAGAATGGTGAGCACGGCGCCACGACGAGCTCGGGGAAGCGCGAGGCGAGGCGTTCGGTCTCCTCCAGCACCGTCTCTGCGTCCTCGACGAGCGAGTCGGGCGGGAGGCCTCCAGCGGACTTGCCGAGGTCCATCGAGCCCCGTGAGGGCACCAGCCGCACGCCGAGCTCCCGTGCCGCGGTCATCTCGGCCTCGATCAGGTCGCCGGCGCCGCGCGGAAAGACGTAGTGGTGGTCGAAGACCGTCGTGCAGCCCGACAGCGCGAGCTCGGCGAGACCGGTCCTCGCCGCGACGTGCTCGGCTTCCTCGTCGAGCCGCGCCCACACCGGGTAGAGCGCCTCGAGCCAACCGAAGAGGTTCGACTCCTGGGCCCGCGCCCGCGTGAGGGTCTGGTACAGGTGGTGGTGCGTGTTGACGAGGCCGGGCGTGACGACGGCGCCGCCCAGGTCGACGCGCTCGTCCGCAGGTGGCTCGACACCGCCGCCGGTCGCGGCCACGACGCCGTCCTCGACTGCCACCCAGCCGTCCTCGTGCTCGGTCCCCGCGTCGTCCGTCACGACCACGTAGGCGTTGGCAAAAAGCCGCTTCATGCCCGCAGCGGGACGAGCTCGAAGCGGTCGACGTCGACCAGCCCGTGGTCGGTGAGCTTCAGGCTCGGGATCACCGAGAGCGCGAGGAAGGCCATCGTCTGGAACGGCGAGGGCAACGTGGAGCCGAGCTTCTCCGCCGCGTCGATGCACCCCCGGCTGGCCTCCACCACCCTGGCGAGCGGCGCGTCCGAGATGATCCCCGCGATCGGCAGCGCCAGCTCCGCGCGCACGCCGCGGTCCTCGACCACGACCACGCCGCCGCCGATCTCCGTCAGCCGGCCGACCGCGCGGGCCATGTCCTGGTCGTCCATCCCGACGACGACGATGTTGTGCGCGTCGTGGGAGAAGGTCGAGGCGAGCGCGCCGGAGCGCAGGCCGAACCCGCGCACGAGCCCGACCGCGTGCCGGCCGGTGCCGAGGTGCCGCTCGACGACGGCGATCTTGGCGAGGTCCCGGGTCGAGCTCGCGACCGCCTGCCCGTCGACCACCGTCGGCTCCTCGACGAGCCCTTCGGTCACGATCTGGTCGGGGATCACGCCGATCACCCGCGCCTTGCCGCCTTCCCACGGGATCGCGAAGTCGCTCGCGGCGACGTGGCGGATGCGGACCGTGTGCTTCACCCACTCGGGCACGTCGACGCGTTCGATCTCGCTCACCTCGCGGCCGCGCTTCAGCACCGTCTCCGGCACGAACGACTCGAGGTCGGGGAGCAGCAGCAGGTCGGCCTGGTAGCCGGGCGCAATCGCGCCCAGGTGGTCGAGCCCGTGCCACGTCGCCGGGTTGAGCGTGGCCATTACGAGCGCATCCTCGGGTGGGATCCCGGCCGCCACGGCGTCGCGGACCATCGTGTTGATGTGGCCGTCGTCGGCGATGTGCTCGGGCTCGCGGTCATCGGTGCAGAAGGCGATCCGCCCGGGGCCGAACTCGCGCGCGAGGGGGATCAGCGCCCGAAGGTTCCGCGCGGCCGAGGCCTCGCGGATCAGCAGCCACATCCCGGCGCGCAGGCGCTCGCGGCCCTCTTCGATCGTGAACGCCTCGTGGTCGGAGTAGATCCGGGCCGCCGCATAGGCGTTCAGGGTCTTCCCGATGACCCCGGGCGCGTGTCCATCGACGTGGTGCGCGCCCGGAAGCGCGAGCTTCGCGAGCTCGTGCTCGTCGCCGGAGACGACACCGGGAAAGTTCATCATCTCGGCGAGGCCGATCACCCGGCGACGGCGGAGCAGGCCCTCGAGGTCGCCCGGCGAGAACGGCCGCCGCGGCGACTCGAAGCTCGAGGCCGGCACGCACGACGAGGCCATGAAGTAGACGTCGAGCGGCAGGTCGCCGCAGATGTCGAGCAGCCAGTGCACGCCGTCCGTGCCGAGCACGTTCGCGATCTCGTGCGGGTCGACGACGACGGTAGTCGTGCCGAGCGGGAGCACCAGCTGCGCGAACTCGTCGACGAGCAGCTTCGTCGTCTCGAGGTGCATGTGCGCGTCCAGGAAGCCGGGGACGACGTAGCGGAGGGCCGCGTCGAGCTCCTCGGCGCCCTCGTAGTCGCCGAGGCCGGCGACGTGGCCGTCGACGATCGCGACGTCGGTCTCGAGCCACTCGCGCGTGAAGACGGAGAACACCCGGCCGCCGCGGACGACGAGGTCGGCCGGCTCGCCCCCCCGCCCCAC
>Ga0081540_1001046_pt1 | contig 24692 bp, 24 predicted proteins | sample TabmetS2T1R1_FD_71024 | JGI IMG/M metagenome (GOLD analysis project Ga0081540, IMG submission 71024) | Tabebuia heterophylla rhizosphere microbial communities from the University of Puerto Rico - S2T1R1 | ecosystem: Host-associated > Plants > Roots > Rhizosphere ... | reverse complement strand
GCGGGGGGGTGGTGGGGGGGGAGGGGGCCGGGGTGGCCACACGTACAGCGTCGCATGAGCGCTCCAACACCCCCCCCCCTAACCCCTCCCCACAAGGGGGAGGGGAACGCTCCGTGCCTGTAGCGCCGCCTCGCACTAGCCTCACACCTCGAACGTCGCCGTCACCGGCACGTGGTCCGAGGGCTGGACCCAGCCGCGCGCCTCGCGGGTGATCTTCAGATCCGAGACGCGGTCGGCGAGGGCAGGGCTGACCCAGATGTGATCGAGCCGGCGGCCCTTGTCGGCGGCCGCCCAGTCGGGGGCGCGATAGCTCCACCAGGTGTAGAGCTTGGTCGGCTCGGGCACGCGCTCGCGCATGATGTCGATCCAGCCGCCGGCCTGCCGCGCCGCGATCAGCTTCTCGCATTCGATCGGCGTGTGCGAGACGACCTTGATGAGCTGCTTGTGGCTCCACACGTCGTGCTCGAGCGGCGCGACGTTGAGATCGCCGACCAGGATGGCGCGCTCCTGCGCGGCCGGCTTGAACTCGATCCGCTCGCGCATCTCGTCGAGGAAGGCGAGCTTGTGCGCGAATTTCGGATTGACCTCCGGGTCCGGTTCGTCGCCGCCGGCCGGCACGTAGAAATTATGCAGGTTGATCGGATCGCTGAGTCTGGCACGCTCGCCGAGCGTCACCACCACGTGGCGGCAATCGCCCTTGCCGCAGAAATTCTCGACGCGGAAATTCTCGATCGGCAGCCGCGAGACCACGGCGACCCCGTGATAGCCCTTCTGCCCCGAGAGGGCGATGTGCTCGTAGCCGAGCTTGCGGAAGCGCTTGAGCGGGAATGCGTCGTCCGGGCACTTGGTCTCCTGCAGGCACAACAGGTCGGGCTGGTGCGCGCGCAGAAACCGACCCACCATGTTGATGCGCAGGCGGACCGAGTTGATGTTCCAGGTGGTGATTTTGAGCTGCATGCGGGCGTACGATAATGGTGATGGCCGGGCTTGTCAGTGCAAGTCGGATATATCCGACTTGCACCACATAATCAGATTGCGCAACTCGGGCGAGCCCGAGTTGCGGTGCCATCAGCACTTTGTTCGCAGAGAAAATAAGAACGGATCGCAGCCGGCGCTACTGTATCATGCGCTCGTAGTCGATCTTGAACAGGCTCGGATCCGGCTTCTTGCTGGAGTCGAGGTTGTAGACCGCGACCGAAGTGTCAAAGCCCTGCGGGTCCCTCACTGTCCACTGCTTGAGCTGGGAATCCTTGGCGCCGAACATGATCATGAGCCGGGACGTGCCGACCAGCGCCTGGTTCTCCTCGATCACTACCGTCACGAACGTATCGTCGGCCGACACGGTGACCAGATTGGTGTCGCGCAGGATGTCGATGCGGTCGGCGAGCAGGTAGCGCAGCGGCGTCTGCGACAGCTGATAGAGCTCCTGCGTATTCAGGTTGCGGTCGCGCACCGCCACCGACGTGCCGTCGGCGATGACGTCGATCGGACTCGGCGGATTGTATTCGAACCGCACGCGGCCCGGCTTCTGGATGTAGAACGTGCCGTCGGTGCGGCCTCCGTCCGGACCGATCTGGACGAAATCGCCGACCAGCTGCTGCACGCCCGTGAGGTACCCGCTGACGCGGTCAGCGAGCGCGCGCTGGGTACTGTCGAATGCGGCCGAGGAGTCGGCCGCCGGTCGGGTCCGGTTGAAAATGTTTGGAGCGGAGAAGGGAAGCCTGAACTCTTGCTTGGGCGGCGCTGCCGGAGTGTCGGACTTCGGCTGCGGAGCCAGCGATTGTGCGCTCGCTGTCAGCGTTGCCCCCAAACCCCAGATCATCGCCCCCACGGCCAACGCGGTCACGCCTGCGCGGCGCATATCATCCCCCGCTTTGTGATTTCCCCTGCCGTCGGATTAATCGTCGGCTGTGGCTATTTCACGTCGTGATTCGGCGCGGCGCGTAGGCAAACCATACAGTCACGGGAACGTCGCGACGACCTCGATCTCGCCGACGATGGCGGCGTTGAAGGCGGCGAGGTCCTCCGCCGGAATCCAGTATTCCCGGTGGTCGCGGCCGCCAGCCTCCTGCACTGAATAGCGTGCAAGGAAATCGCTGCGCACGTGAAAGCGCGTAACGAAGCGCGCGCCGCTCGCCGGGACGTTCCAGTCGCGCGCGATCTTGACCGCGTAGTCCTCGCTCAACACCGGATAGAAGATCGGCTGGTCGGGCAGGCGCGGGGGAAATTCCCGCATGCCGCTTGCGCGGATCAGATCAAGCTCTTTCGGTCCGACCGGACGCCACAGAGTGACGGTGTCCACCGCGCTGCGACTACTGCAGCATCCGCTCGTAATTGATCTTGAACAGGCTCGGGTCCGGCTTCTTGCTGGAGTCGAGGTTGTAGACAGCCACGGTGGTGTCAAAACCCTGCGGGTCCGTCACCGTCCATTGCTTGAGCTGAAAATCCTTCGCGCCGAACATGATCATCAGCCGGTGCGTGCCGACCAGCGCCTGCTTCTCCTCGATCGCCACCGACACGAACACGTCGTCGGCCGACACGCCGACCACGTGGGTGTCGCGCAGCAGGTCGATGCGGTCGGACAGCAGGAAGCGCAGCGGCGTTTGCGACAGCGGGTAGAGATCCTGGGTCGCCAGCTTGCGGTCGCGCACGACCACCGACTGCCCGTCGGCGATGACGTCGATCGGGCTCGGCGGATTGTACTCGAAGCGCACGCGGCCCGGCTTCTGGATGTAGAACTTGCCCTCGGTGCGGCGGCCGTCCGGTCCGATCTGAACGAAATCGCCGGTCAGGATCTGCACGCCGGAGAGGTAGCCGCTGACGCGGTCGGCGAGGGCACGCTGGCTGGCGTCGAACGCCTGGGTGTCGCTCGCGTCCGGTGCGGATTTCTTGCCGAAAATGCTCGGCAGGGTAATCGGGCCGATCTTGATGCCTTCCCTGGCCGGCGCCGCGGCGGTCGGCGGCAGCGTGCCGGTCTTGGGCTGCGGGGCGGGAACCGGCAACGGCACGGATTGGGCGGTCGCGGCAACCGTTCCGACCCCCAAGCCCCAGATCAGCACCCCGGCCACGGCCGTCAGGCCCGCACGGCCCATGTTATTCTCCGCCTTATGATTTTCCCACTTTCGGCCGTGTTAATCGCCGGCTGTGGCGATTTCACGTCCTGATTCGACCACATCAGCCCCTAACGCTACGTTCAATACCGCTCGCCGCCCTCTTCGCCAATCAGGATTTCGCGCTTGCCGGCGTGATTGGCCTGCCCGACCACGCCTTCCTGTTCCATCCGCTCCATCAGCGAGGCGGCGCGATTGTAGCCGATCTGCAGCCGGCGCTGGATATAGCTGGTCGAGGCCTTGCGGTCGCGCATCACGATCTGCACTGCCTGCTGATAGAGGTCGGTGGCGTCGCCGGCCTGGCCCATGCCGGTCGCGTCAAAGATCGGATTGCCGTCCTCATCCTCGTCCGGCGCCGTGGTGACCGCTTCGAGATATTGTGGCGCGCCCTGCGCTTTGAGGTGGCGCACGACCTTCTCGACCTCCTCGTCGGAGCAGAACGGTCCGTGCACGCGGCTGATGCGTCCGCCGCCCGCCATGTAGAGCATGTCGCCCTGGCCGAGCAGCTGCTCGGCGCCCTGCTCGCCCAGGATGGTGCGGCTGTCGATCTTGGAGGTGACCTGGAAGGAAATGCGGGTCGGGAAGTTCGCCTTGATCGTGCCGGTGATGACGTCGACCGACGGGCGCTGGGTGGCAAGGATGACGTGGATGCCGGCGGCGCGCGCCATCTGAGCGAGCCGCTGGATCGCGCCTTCGATGTCCTTGCCGGCGACCATCATCAGGTCGGCCATCTCGTCGACGATGACGACGATGTAGGGCAGCGACTCGATCTCGAACTCTTCCTTCTCGTAGATCGCCTCGCCGCTGTCGCGGTCGTAGCCGGTATGCACCGTGCGCGACAGCGTCTCGCCCTTCTGCTTGGCCTCGGCGACGCGCGCGTTGTAGCCGTCGATGTTGCGAACGCCGAGCTTCGACATCTTCTTGTAGCGCTCTTCCATCTCGCGCACCGCCCACTTGAGCGCGACGACCGCCTTCTTCGGATCGGTGACGACGGGCGTGAGGAGGTGCGGGATGTTGTCGTAGACCGACAGCTCGAGCATCTTCGGGTCGACCATGATCAGCCGGCACTGGTCGGGCGTGAGCCGATACAGCAGGCTCAAGATCATGGTGTTGATGGCGACCGACTTGCCCGAGCCGGTGGTGCCGGCGATCAGCAGGTGCGGCATGCGCGAGAGGTCGACGATCACCGGCTCGCCGCCGATGGTCTTGCCGAGGCAGAGCGGCAGCTTGGCCTGCGTCTTGGTGTATTCGTCGGCGGCGAGGAGCTCGCGCAGATAGACTTTCTCGCGCGTCGGGTTGGGCAGCTCGATGCCGATTGCGTTGCGGCCCGACACCACCGCGACGCGCGCCGAGAGCGCGCTCATCGAGCGGGCGATGTCGTCGGCGAGGCCGATCACGCGCGACGACTTGATGCCGGGCGCCGGCTCGAGCTCGTAGAGCGTGACCACCGGGCCCGGCCGCGCATTGATGATCTCGCCGCGCACACCGAAATCGCCGAGCACGCTCTCGAGCGTGGTCGCGTTCTCCTGGATCTGGTCCATGCTCGGCGCCGAGCGGTCGGAGGCGCGCGGCGCCGCGAGCAGGCCGAGCGCGGGCAGCGTGAAGCTGCCGGACTTGCGCCCGGGTGGCGCCGTCACCTTCACCTTGCGCTTGACCGGCGGCTCCTCTTCCTCGTCCTCCTCCTCGTCGTCGCTCTCCTCGTCCTCCTCGTCCTCCTCCGCCGCGTGGCGGTCGACGGCATCGAAGCGTGGCTCCTCGCGCCGCGGCTTCAGCGCGACCGTGCCATGCCCGCGGTCGCGCAGGAATGGCAGGGTAAGGAGGCGCAGGATGCGTGCCTTGAGGCTCAGGAAGCCGTGCACCAGCCAGCCGATCGAGATCGAGCCGCCCTCGCGGCCTTCCTGTTCGTCGCTTTCCTCGTCCTCCTCGTCCTCGTCCGGCGCGGCAAAGCCGTAGCCCGACGCCACCACCAGCATGGTCGCCGAGGAGAAGCCGAGGATGACGGCGATGATCAGCCGGCCAACGCCGTGCAGCGGGCCGCCGAACAGCCACGCCGGCAGGCGCACGATCGCGTCGCCGACCACGCCGCCGAGGCCGGTCGGCAGCGGCCAGGTCGCGGTCTTGGCGAGACACGAGGCGAAGCCCGCCGCGAGCAGAGCGCCGATGATCCAGAGCGCAAGGCGGAAGCCCTCGCGGTCGAGCCGGCGATGCGTGAACAGCCGCCAGCCCCAGATCGCGACCGGCGCAAGCAAGGCGAGCGACGCGAGCCCGAACAGCTGCATCAGCAGGTCGGCGGTGACGGCGCCGCCGGTGCCGAGCAGGTTGCGCACCTTCGCGCTGGTGGCGTGGCTGAAGCTCGGATCGGTGACCGACCAGGTCGCGAGTGCAATCACGGCCGCTGCAGTGAGCGCGATAAGCACGAGCCCGCCGATCTCCCGGATGCGGCGACGGATCGCTGCGCCGATGTCGTCCGGCAGGAGGTCCCGTACGCTCAGGCTGCGGTTCATCGCGGGCATGGGCGCGCCCTATCCGAGCACGGCGACCAGGCGATGCAGCGCCTCGGCCGTCGTCTCCTTGTCGTGCACCATGGCGACGCGAATGTAGTTCGCGCCGGGATTCGATCCGTCGGCCTGGTCGCGTGCGACATAGCGGCCGGGCAGCACGCGCACGCCGGCCTCGCGCCACAGCTTGAGCGTCGCCGCCTCGCTGCCGCCGACCGCCGACACGTCGAGCCAGAGGAAGAATCCGCCCGACGGGCGCTTGTAGCCGTAGCGGTCGCCGATGATCTGGTCGGCGAGGTCGAACTTGGCCGAATAGAGCGCGCGGTTGGCCTCGACATGGGCCTCGTCGCCATAGGCGGCGACCGCGACCTCCTGCGCCGGGATCGGCACCTGCGGCGCCGCGACCGCGCGCAGGTCGAGGAACGGTTTCATGAACCGGCGGTCGCCGGCGGCGAAGCCGATGCGCAGGCCGGGCAGGCTCGAGCGCTTCGACAGCGAATGGAACACGACCACGTTCGCGAAGTCGGGCGCGCTGGCCGCCAGCATGCCGGCCGGCGGCGCGCCGCGATTGTAGATCTCGCAATAGCACTCGTCGGCGAAAACCATGAAGCCGAACCGCCGCGCCAGCGCGACCAGCCGCTCGAGATAGGCGGCATCGGCGACGGAGCCCTGCGGATTGGCGGGCGAGGCGATGTAGAACGCGACCGTGCGCGCCAGCAGCTTGTCGTCGAGCGCGTCGAGGTCGGGCAGGAAGCCGTGCTCGGCGGTCGACGGCAGGTAGACGGGCTCGCAGCTTGCGGTGACGGCGCCGGCCGCATAGACCGCGTAGAACGGATTGGGGATCAGCATGGCCGGCGGGCCGGCGCGCGGCGGAACGAAGCGGGCGGCGGCGACAGCGGCGAGGAACAGGCCCTCGCGCGTGCCGGACAGCACCAGGACCTCGCTCGCCGGATCGACCGGGCGCGGCAGGCGGTACCGGCGGTCGAGCCAGGACGCGGCGGCCGTGCGGAACCGCTCGGTGCCCTGGTTGGGCGGATAGCGGCCGAAATCCTTGAGGTTCGCCTGGAGGATCGGGCCGACGAACTCGGGGATGGGGTGCTGCGGCTCCCCGACCCCCAGGTTGATGACGGGCTGGCCCGGCGTGACGTTGGCGATCAGCTCGTTCAGCCGCACGAACGGCGAACGCTGATCGACCGTCCGCCCGGCCGAGGGAGCAATCTGGCGTTCGGCAATGGTCATGGACATTCGATACACGGATACGCGGCCGCTGCTCAAGTGAACGCCTTTTGGCCGGCACGGGAACCCAAGCCGGCCGGAAGCGCTGCGGCCGTCACCCTAAGGGAGGTGTGGTTAAGGGGTGATTAACCATCGGTTCTTCGGGAGATATCAGCGGTGCGTCAACGGCAATTTCGGCGGCCGGCACGTGCTTGTCTTCGTTACGAGGCCGCCAGCTTGCGCCGTGCCTTGTCGACGAAGTTGCGGATTTCGGGCGATGCATCCTGTCCGAACCGCGTGACCAATTCCTCGAACGCGGCTCTTGCGGCGTCGCGCATCTCCGGCTGCTTGTCGAAGAAGGACCCGGTGTCGAACAAGGCGGCGGCGGCAAACAGGCGCTGATGATCCGTGCCGTCGGCGAACCGTGCGGCCACCTTTCGCAGCCAGCCGACGCCGGATTGTGCCGCGCCACCCTGCAGCTCGATCGTTCCGGCGAGATACATGGCGCGCGCCGTCACCTCTTCCGTCACTTCGCTGGGCTGCCATTGCTCGGTGATCTTCAGCACCGCCTTGAACAAGGTGTGCGCCGGCTGCCGGTGTCCCTTCTGCGCCAGCTGTGCTCCGCCTTCCACGATGGCATGCAGTGCATCCGCCGCCCACGGTGCGTTGGCCATGCTCGCGAGCTCCGCCAATGCCTGATTGTACACTTCGAACGCAGCCTCCGGCTGACTGAGCGAAAGTCGGGCCGACGCGAGATTGATACGCGTCGAGACCGAGACTCGATCGGCGCCATGCGGGTTGCGCATCGTCAGGATTCGTTCAAGCCCTTTCACGGCGGTTTGGAAGCGACCCTCCGCCAGATCGCGCGTATACGCGGTGTACATGGCCTCGCGCGCGATGGCGTCCATCTCGTCGGGATTGAAGGGAGCGGCAGAGGCGACTTTCTGCGTATCCCGTGTGACGACCGCAACGGGTTTGGTGTACCTGACCCCTTCGCGGGCCGCTGCCTGCGGCGCCCAATCGCGTTTGAATTCGCTGACCAAGTCGTCGAACGGATCGTTCGTCGGTTTCAGGTGCTCACGCTCGAAGCCGAGCGGCCAGTGGCTGGTTTCGTCCGCGGCATGCGGAAAGATGAAGGCTCTGACCATGTCGGTGCCGTAGAGCACCTGCAGGAAGCGCGGATCGGCGAACGCCCAAACGACCGCGCCGCGCTGGCGTTGCGGACGCGATGCGAACGCGGCAGGAATACCGCGCAGGTCCTGGACGAATGTCTGGTCGGGCGGCGGTTGGTAAGGATTGGCGTCGGCCCGGGATTGAAAGACACGATTGAACGCCGCGGTCCCGGCGCGCAAACCGGCCGCATCGATGCGGTAGATGACGCCTTCTCCATCGAGCGCACGCGGCTGCGGCGGAGCATTCCATTCGTTGGTGGCAAACCACGCGGCGATTCCAGGCTCGTAGGTGAAGTCGAGCAGTGCCGTGATGACCTCGTAGTGCTGCGCGAGGGCCCATGCAATCCGCACGAAACCAGGATTGCGCAAGCCCATCCCCTCGCGATGGAAGCCGGAGAACAGCGACCGTCCCGGCGCATCGAGGAGCTGCCGAAGCTCGTGGTGATATGGATCGAGCCAGGCGAAGCGCGCGCCGGCGTCTTGCCGCGCGGCCTCATAGCGCGCCAACATCATCAACGTGAATTGGTGAAACAGCGCATCGGCCTTCTTGTGCTCGTTCTGCCACTCACCATAGAAGGCCTCTGACGCAATCTCGTGCTTCGCTGCGAAGCGAAAGCTCCCCGGATAGAGATTTTCGAGCTCAATGCTCCGACCGTCCACAACCAGGCGATGGACGGGTCGCCGACGGATCTGGCCACGATAGAGCCATTGGTCGGGCTGGTGGTCATGCCGGATTTTCTCCAGCACGTCCCCGAGATTTGCGCAGCGGACGATCTGCAGACTCATGACGGCCGCGGAGCGTTCATGTTCGCGCGAAACGCGCCCAATGATCTACCAGAACAGTCGATACCACCACCCCATTCATGACGGCATGCACCTCGCGGCATCCACGTCGCGTGGAACCTCGCTGTCGTGTGGCATCCGGCCACATGGCGGTCCTGTCGCATCCTCCCAGCTAGGGCACAGGAGGCGACGGCTCATCTCCCGATGAGTTCCCACGATCCAAGGGAAATCCCAAGAGAGGGAGAGCGCCCATGATCAGTGTCCATTCGACCGCTCCGCATCCGAGTGCGCCCGGTCGCACCGCGCCGGAAGCTCATGCACCGGTGTATGACGGCCTGCACCCACGCATCTATGCGATCATCATCGCGCTCGCCGTGTGGCTGCTCATGTCCGCATGGCTGTTCTTCGGCGGCCTCGGCTATGACGACATGCTGCTCACGGTGGTGACCGGCCTGTTCGTGGTCTCGATCGGCATCCCGGTCTTGCTGTGGCTGACCTGGCGACGCAATGCCGACCATGGTGACGATGGCCCGGCGCCGTCATTCCGCGACTGGCGCTCCGGCGAGTTTGCGACCTGGACCGGTCGTCACGTCGCGAGCGGCGCGGCGATCGAAACGCTGCTGCCGATCGCCGCGGTGGCGTTCGGCATGACGGCGATCGGCCTGGTGTTCGTCTTCACGGCGACTTGAGCCCCGAAAGGAGAGAGGCCTCGGATTGCTCCGAGGCCTCTCAACGGAGGGGGCGGTGCCGGGTCTCCGCCCCAACCGCATCAGTATTCATTGGAGCATGATCTTTTCCGAAAACCGGTGACCACTTTTCGGGATCATGCTCTGGACTTGGGTCCGGCGTCGCCGCCTCACTCGATGCCGCGGGGAGGAAAAGTCCGCGGCACCGCGCAAGGCGACGGCGCCGAAGCTGGTTAGTGGATCGTCTCCCCGTGCAGGGCGAGATCCAGGCCGTCGCGCTCGACTTCGGGCTTCACGCGCAGGCCGATGATCAGGTCGATCACCTTGAGGATGATCAGGGTCGCCACCGCGCAGTAGATCAGCGTGATGGCAACGCCGTAGAACTGGATCAGCACCTGGCCCGGATTGCCGTCGATCAGACCGGCCTTCGCGGGCGTCTCGCCGCTCGCCGGGTTGATCGCCGCGCGGGCGAGCACGCCGGTGAGCATGGCGCCGACGATGCCGCCGATCGCGTGCACGCCGAAGGCGTCAAGCGAGTCGTCGTAGCCGACCATCTTCTTCAGGCTGGTGGAGGCCCAGTAGCAGATGACGCCGGCGGCGATGCCGATCACCAGCGCGCCGATCGGATCGACGAAGCCCGAGGCCGGCGTGATGGCGACAAGGCCGGCGACTGCGCCGGAGATGATGCCGAGCACGCTCGGCTTGCCGCGCGTCATCCACTCCGCGAACATCCAGGCGAGCGCCGCCATCGCGGTGGCGATCTGGGTGACGGCCATGGCCATGCCGGCATTGCCGTTGGCGGCAACCGCCGAGCCGGCGTTGAAGCCGAACCAGCCGACCCACAGCAGCGATGCGCCGACCAGGCTGTAGACCAGGTTATAGGGCGCCATGTTGTCGGTGCCGAAGCCCTGGCGCTTGCCCATCACGATCGCCGCCATCAGGCCGGCGACGCCGGCGTTGATGTGCACCACGGTGCCGCCGGCGAAGTCGAGCACGCCCCAGGACGACAGGAAGCCGTCGCCGTGCCAGACCCAATGCGCGATCGGGCAATAGACCAGCAGGCTCCACGCGCCCATGAACCACAGCAGCGCCGAGAACTTCATGCGGTCGGCGAACGCGCCGCAGATCAGCGCCGGGGTGATGATGGCGAAGGTGAGCTGGTACATCGCGTAGACCGGCTCGGGGATCGTCTTGGCAAGGTCGTTGACCGTGCCGGTTCCCATGCCCGTCAGGAAGAACTGCGACATGCCGCCGATGTAGGCCGAGCCGCTGGTGAAGGCGAGGCTGTAGCCGATGATGGTCCAGAGGATCGTCACCAGGCAGGTGACGGCGAAGCTCTGCATCGCGGTGGCGAGCACGTTCTTCTTGCGGACCATGCCGCAGTAGAACAGCGCGAGGCCCGGGATGGTCATCATCAGGACCAGCGCGGTCGAGGTGAGCATCCAGGCCGTATCACCGGTATCGAGTTTCGGCGCGGCCGGGGCCGCTTCCTCGGCGAACGCCGGCTCGAACAGCGCGGCGGCGACGAGGGCGATCAGGCCCGCGCGATACAACAACTTGGAATTCATGGGGTCACTCCTGTCCAAAAGCTTCTTGGTTGGGCGCGCGCGTCACAGCGCGGCGTCGTCGGTTTCGCCAGTGCGGATGCGCACCGCCGTGTCGAGTCCGAAGACGAAGATCTTGCCGTCACCGATCTGGCCGGTCTTGGCCGCGCTGGTGATGGTGCTGATGACCTTGTCGACTTGGTTCGAAGCCACAGCGACTTCGATCTTGAGTTTGGGCAGGAAGCTCACTGCATATTCGGCGCCCCGGTAAATTTCCGTGTGGCCCTTCTGACGCCCGTACCCTTTGACCTCGGTGACGGTCATGCCGTGCACGCCAACCCCGGTCAGAGCGTCGCGGACCTCGTCGAGCTTGAATGGCTTGATGATGGCCATGACGATTTTCATCGGTCTGTCCCCGCTTGGGCCCGTTCTGGCAATTGCAGATTGGGCGTCTCACATGGCCTTTGCTCTGCGAACCACCCGTCCACAGACCCCGGCCAGGGGACCTGGAATCAAACGCCGTGCCAGTCGCGGGCGCGAGGCTTAACGTGCTGGTAACTTTTGCGAATTGCGACAGGGAAAGGCCGACCCTGGGGAATTCCCGGGGTCGGCCGCGTCAGCTCGCCGCACGTTTGCCCGCTAATTCAGCAATAACGGTGCGATAGTGCCGTTGCTGCATAATAAATGTGCAGTGAGTGGGCGGGCGCATATTTCTGAACGGGTGGGTACCCCCGCCCGAATGGGACATGCACCAATCAAACAGGCGCCCTGTGGCCGAAACGCATCACGCGTGGATCGATTCGCCATGCTGGGTGATGTCGAGGCCCTGCACCTCTGCCTCCGTATTCACCCGCAGAGGCTGGAAGAAGCCGATCACCTTCAACAGCACGAAGGTCACCGCCCCGCACCAGCCGATGGTGACGGCCACCCCGAGCAGCTGGATCAGCACCTGCTGCGGGTTGCCCTCGATCAGGCCGGCGGTCTCGCCGACCGACGCGGCGGCGAACACGCCACACAGCAGCGTGCCGGTCGCCCCGCCGACGCCGTGCACGCCGAACACGTCGAGCGAGTCATCGTATTTGAGGCGCTGTTTGAGCGCGGTGCAGGCGAAGTAGCAGATCGCGCCGGCGCACAGGCCGATGACCACCGCCGCCCATGGCATGACAAAGCCCGAGGCCGGGGTGATGGTGCCGAGCCCCGCGACCGCGCCGGAGATCATGCCGAGCACCGAGGGCTTCCGGCGCTGCCACCACTCGAGCGCCATCCAGGTCAGCGCGCCGGTCGAGGCGGCGAGATGCGTCGCGACGATCGCCATGGTCGCGCGCGAGCCGGCGGTCAGCGCCGAGCCGCCGTTGAAGCCGAACCAGCCGACCCAGAGGAGCCCGGTGCCGATCACCGCCATCGACAAGTCATAGGGCGCGAGATTGTCGCTGCCGTAGCCGCGCCGCGCGCCGAGCACCAGTGCGCAGACGAGACCGGCGATGCCGGCGTTGATGTGCACCACGGTGCCGCCGGCGAAGTCGAGCACGCCGGCCGTCTGCAGGAATCCGCCGCCCCACACCCAATGCGCGATCGGCACATAGACGAACAGGAGCCAGCCGGCCGCGAACCACAGGAACGCCGAGAACCGCATGCGGTCGGCGACCGCGCCCGCCACCAGCGCGACGGTGATGATCGCGAAGGTCATCTGGTAGATCATGAACAGGCTTTCGGGGATGGTCTTGGCCAGCGGGCTGATCGCGTCCATGCCCATGCCCTTGAGCGCGAAACGTTCGAGCGTGCCGATGACGGGCGCATCGCCGACGAACGTCAGCGTGTAGCCGATCAGCACCCAGAGCAGCGTGACCAGGCACGTCGCGGCAAGGCTCTGCGCCATGGTCGCGAGCACGTTCTTCTTGCGCACCATGCCGGCGTAAAACAGCGCCAGGCCGGGGATCGTCATCATCAGCACGATGCCGGTCGCGACGATCATCCAGGCGGTATCGGCGCCGTCGATCTTCGGCGCGGCGGCTTCGGCGAAGGCCGGCGTTGCCAACGCGGCCGTGATGACGATGATGATGCTGTGCACGATGCCGCGCAGCGACACGAGTGTCGTCATGGCGTTCCCCTCCCCGGAATTCTTCTTAAAGCGCGTCGGTATCGGTCTCGCCGGTGCGGATGCGCACCGCGCGGTCGAGCGTGGTGACGAAGATCTTGCCGTCGCCGATCTGCCCGGTGCGGGCGGCGTTGGTGATCGCCTCGACCGCCTTGTCGGCGCGGTCGGACGGCACCGCCACCTCGATGCGGATCTTCGGCAGCAGGTTCACCACGTATTCGGCGCCGCGATAGATCTCGGTATGGCCCTTCTGCCGGCCGTAGCCTTTGACCTCGGCGCAGGTCAGGCCGCTGACGCCGAGCTTGCTCAGGGCATCGCGGACCTCGTCCAGCTTGAAGGGCTTGATGATGGCGATCACGAGTTTCATGGCTGCATCCCGGCTGTAAAAATCAAACGCGGGAATGCTCCCGGCCGCGCCGGGACCACGCCCCTGCGCACGATATCGGCACTTCGATCAAAAATTAAGCGGTATCCCGCGCCCAGATTACGGGCGAACGACTAATCCAGAGGCAATTTGGTCGCCGGCTTCCAATTGCGTGTCGATGCCGCGCCACATCGTTCCCTCCCCCCTTGTGGGGAGGGAGGGGGGTGGCCACGAGCCCAGGTGCGCGTTTCGACCCCCCTCCCCCACAAGGGGGGGAGGGAGCGCGCAGTGCTCGCGGCCCTGCATCGGCCCACACCAAAAATGCTTCAACCCTTCGGCCGCCGCTCCCGCAGCATGCCTTCCTGCGCCACCGAGGCGACCAGGGTGCCGTCCTGCGCGAAGATCAGCCCGCGCGCGAAGCCGCGCGAGCCCGACAGGTTCGGGCTGTCCTGCGCATAGAGGAGCCATTCGTCGGCGCGGAACGGCCGGTGAAACCACAGCGCATGGTCGAGGCTCGCCGCCATGATGGTCGGCTCGAACACCGTGCGGCCATGCGGGATCAGCGCCGAGTCGAGCAGCATCATGTCCGAGGCATAGGCGAGCACGCATTGGTGGATCGCCGGCTCGTCGGGCAGCTTGCCGGTGGTGCGGATCCAGACGTGGAAATTGCCGCTGTCGGTCTTGCGGCCGATGTAGCGCTCGAACTCGACCGGCCGCAGCTCGATCGGTCGCTCGCGCTCGTAGTAGCGCCGCACCGCCTCCGGCACGGTCGGCAAGATCTTGGCGCGGAAGTCGGCCTCGGTCGGCAGCGCGTCGGGCGCCGGCACCTTCGGCATGGTCGACTGGTGGCTCATGCCCGGCTCGTCGCCGTGGAACGATACCGCCATGGCGAAGATCGGCTGGCCATGCTGGATCGCCGACACGCGACGCGTGGTGAAGCTCTTGCCGTCGCGGATGCGGTCGACCTCGTAAATGATCGGCACTTTCGGATCGCCGCCGAGCAGGAAGTAGGCGTGCAGCGAATGCGGCGGGCGCGCCGCGATGTCGTCGACGGTGCGGCAGGCCGCGACCAGCGCCTGGCCGATCACCTGGCCGCCGAACACGCGCTGCCAGCCCGATTGCGGGCTGCGCCCGCGAAACAGGTTCACCTCGAGCGGCTCGAGATCGAGAAGTGAGACGAGCTCCTGGACGGCGGACATCGAACGGCTCCGGTGCAATCGACCGCTACCACGTTGCGACGAAAGTCGCGACCGCGGCGATCAGGAAAAGCGACCACGCCGGATGGCGTCGTCCGGCCATGACCACGATGACGAGGAAGTGGATCAGAAACGTCAGCGCGAGCACGATCCCGATCGCGCGCAGGGCGCCGGCAGGCCGAACGGCAAGGATGATGAGAATGGCGGAGAAGGTCCACCAGGTCAGACTGGTGAGATGCCAGGCGAAGCGAATGATGGCCTGCGTGTAGCCGACGTCGTGACGCAACAGCGGCAGGTTTGGCAGCGCCAGCAGCCGGCCGAGCACGTATTTCTCGCCGAGATAGGAATGCGCAACCCCGCAGATGGCGAGCATGAGTGCGGCGAGCCACAGCAGCAGATCGGTCGGCATGGTCGGCCTCGGATTGGTCTTGCATTGGCGCATATCCTTCGGAAAACCGGCGTCCACTTTTCCGGGATATGCGCGAAACCCGTCGAGCATAGAGGCGGTAATACCCGTCAACCATCGGCAAAATGCCTCGCCGGCGGGACCTTGTGGCCGGCGCGGCGAGGCGCGATATACCAAGAGACAGCGCGTACATCACCTCGGATCAAGACACCGATGCCGCAGAGAAGCGACGTCCTGATCGCCGGCGGCGGCTTTGCCGGCCTCGCCCTTGCGATCGCGCTCCGGCAGGGGTTGGGCGATGGCTTCGCGGTCACCGTGGCCGATCCGGGCTTCGCGCGCGCCGGCGGTTTCAGGGACAACCGCGCCTCGGCGATCGCCGCCGCGGCGCGCCGCATGTTCGAGACGATCGGCGTCTGGCAGGCGGTCGCCGCCGACGCGCAGCCAATCCTCGACATGGTGATCACCGATTCGAAACTCGGCGACGCGGTGCGGCCGGTGTTCCTCACCTTCGCCGGCGAGGCGCTGCCCGGCGAGCCGTTCGCCGACATGGTCGAGAACGGGCCGCTGGTCGCGGCGCTGGTCGACAAGGCGAAGGCCGAGGGCGTCACGCTGCTGCCGGTCGCGATCGCCGGCTACGCGACGGCCGGCGCCACCGTGACGGCGCGGCTCGGCAACGGCGGCGAGATCGCGACCCGGCTTCTGGTTGCCGCCGACGGCGCGCGCTCGCGACTGCGCGAGATCGCCGGCATCGCGTCCTATGGCTGGTCATACGGACAGTCGGCGATCGTCACCACGGTGGCGCACGAGCGCGATCATCATGGCCGCGCCGAGGAGCATTTCCTCCCCGCCGGTCCGTTCGCCATGCTGCCGCTCACCCGCAACCGCACGTCGATCGTGTGGACCGAGACGACGCACGACGCCGAGCGCATCGTCGCGCTGCCCGACGCGGAGTTCCACGCCGAGCTCGAGCAGCGCTTCGGCCTCAAGCTCGGCGACATCCGCGTCGCCGGTCTGCGCCGCACCTATCCGCTGGGCTTCGCGGTCGCGCGATCGTTCATTGCCGATCGTCTCGCGCTGGTCGGCGACGCGGCGCACATGATCCATCCGATCGCCGGGCAGGGGCTCAACATGGGGCTGCGCGACGTCGCCGCGCTCGCCGAGGCGATCGTCGATGCGGCGCGGCTCGGCCTCGATCCGGGCGGCGCCGACGTGCTCGACCGCTATCAGCGCTGGCGGCGCTTCGATACCGCCGCCATGGGCATCGCCACCGATGGGCTCAATCGCCTGTTCTCCAACCACTCCGACGTGCTGCGGCTCGCGCGCGACATCGGCCTCGGCATCGTCGACCGGCTGCCGGTGTTGAAGCATTTCTTCATCCGCGAGGCCGCCGGGCTGACGGGCGAGGTGCCGAAGCTGCTGAAGGGCGAGGCGTTGTAAATGATGCCTCTTGTCCCGGACAAGCGAGCGCGCCAGCGCGAGCGCCGATCCGGGACCTAGGGCTACACGGAACGCCCTTCAAACTGGGTCCCGGGTCTCGCTTTCGCTCGCCCGGGACACGAGGCAAAGCCTCAGCCTCACACCAACGGAATATTGCTCACGTTCTCCTTGAACGCCGGGCGTTTGGCGATCTCGGCGTACCAGCGCTCGAAGTTCGGCAGCGACGGGCGCTCCGGCACCAGCTCGCGGTAGCGGAACGACATCACGCCGACCGGGATGTCGCCGTAGGAGAACGCGTCGCCGGAGAGGAATTTCGTCTTGGCGAGTTGCGCGTCGAGCATCTTCACCGCATCGGTGGTCTTGAGCTTGTGCGTCTCGATCAGCGCGGTGTCGCGCTTCTCCGGCGGGGTGCGCACCAGGCCCCAGAACACCGGCGTAATTGCCGGACCCATCACCGTGAGCTGCCAGTCCATCCACTTCGAGGCGAGCGCGCGCGTCTGCAGGTCGGCGGGCTCCAGCACGGTCGCCTGATGCTTGGCGGCGAGGTAGCGGATGATCGAGTTCGACTCCCACAGCAGGAAACCGTCGTCCTCCTCGAGCGTCGGCACCAGCCCGTTCGGGTTCATCGCCAGATAGGCCGGCTCCTTGTTCTTGCCGAACGGCCCGCCGATATCGATGCGCTCGACCTTCAGTCCGATCTCCCCCACCGCCCACATCGACTTCTGCACGTTCGACGACGTGTTGCGGCCCCAGATCTTCAGCATTCGCTTGGTCTCCTTTGGATGTCAGCCGGTCCGCTGCAGCAGGGGCCGCAGCTCGCGGATGTCGGTCAGAGTCTCGAGCGCCAGAACGCGCTCGATCAGTCGCGCGCCGATGTCGGCGCCGAGGATCGGCGCGATCAGATCGCGCGCCTTGGCGACGACCTCATCGCGCGGCATCGGATTGTCGGCGGTGCCGCGCACCGCCTTGACGTGCTCGGTCAGCTCGCTGCCGTCGGCGAGCGCGACCGTGACGATCGACTGGCGAACATAGCGCTCGAGCTCCGCGTCCGGGACGAGCTGGACCTTGGCGCGCTCGCGCTGCACCGCCGCGTCCTGCATCCGCGCGACGTCATGCGCGGCGTGGAACGAGGCGGTCTTGTCGAGCAGCATGATGGCGACCATGTGCTGCAGGCAGATGTCGGGAATGTCGCGGTTGTTGACGACGGAGGCTTCGCGGGTGCCGAGCCGCACCGTCACCTTGCGCACGTCGTCGGCCGCGAACGGGCGGCGCTGCATCAGGAGCTCGAGCGCGTCGAGCGGCGCCTGGATCGGCGAGCCCACGCTCCATTTCTTGATGTTGGTGCGGACGATCTCGTACCGCTCGCCGAGCTTCTCGATCAGGCGTTCCGGATCGGCGTCCGGCGCGTTGGCGATCAGGAAATTGTCCGCTCCCGACAAAATATCATCGATGCCGGTCCAGCCGGCGCGCACCAGCAGCGCCGAGGTGACGCCGCTGCGCGCCGGCATGCCGCCGAACACGAATGCCTTCTCGATATGGTCGCTGTCGCGCTGCCACGCGGCGATGCCGGACGATTGCTGCGCCGTGTAGTCGAGCACCCAGCGCATCTGCTGCAGGGTGAGGCCGGCCGCGCAGGCGGCGGCCGCGGCGGCGCCGAACACGCCGGCGATGCTGTGCGAGCTCTTGTGCAGCTCGCGCGACAGCGCCGGAATGCCGAGGCACATGGTGACGCGCGGGCCGACATCGTAGCCGAGCGCGACCGCACGCAGGAAATGCGCGCCGCTGATGCCGATCAGCTCACCGACCGCGAGCGACGCCGGAACGACGGCGCAACCGGGATGCGACAGCGATGGCGCGTGCGAATCGTCGGTCTCGTCGGCGTGGCCGAGCACCCCGTTGGCGAGCGCCGCCTCGATCGGTCCGGTGACGATGTCGGAGCCGGCCACCGTCGCGACCTTCCCGCCGCCATAGCCGCGCGCGAAGCTGATGGCGGCCCGGCCGGGCGCGAGCTCCGCCCCGGAGATCATGGCGGCGAACGTGTCGAGCACGTGATGCTTGGTCTTCTCGATAACAGAGTCGGGCAGGGCACGCTCGCGCGCCCCGGCCATGTAGGCGCTCAGCGCAGCCATGACCGGCCCGACCGGCTGGGCGGCCGCCGCCCCGCGCGGCGCGAGCATGGTCGCCGCCATCGCCGCGCCGGTGCGCAATGCGCGGCGACGCGTCACCGCAGGTCGACCGATCGGATGTCTTGTCGGCATGGGTGTCACACGTGTGCGCCCGGGGCTCGGGAGCACGCTCAATCCAACCGCCGCGCCTCTTCCGGCAACATGATCGGAATGCCGTCACGGATCGGATAGGCGAGCTTGGCCGAGCGGGAGATCAGCTCCTGGTTCTCGGCGTCGTATTCGAGCGTGCCCTTGGTGACCGGGCAGACCAGGATTTCGAGGAGCTTCGGGTCGACGCTGCCGGGAGGGCGTTCGGAGGAGGACATTGGTAGAATCCGCAACAAACCTGGACTGGCGGGAAGATTAGCAACTCACTGGAGCTTCGTCTCGCCCTCGACGCGGCTCTTGGCAAGCTCGATCTCGGTGACGGCGACCAGGATTTCCGCGCGGGTCTTGAGGTCGGGCGCTTCCAGCATGGCTTGTTTCTCGGCCGAGCCATAGGGCGACATCATCGCCAGCGCATTGACCAGCGCCTCGTTGGGCGCATTCTCGATGCCATCCCAGTCGGCCTTGAGGTTGTTGGCCTTGAGGAAGGCACTGAGCGCGCCGAGCAGCGCCGGCCGGTTGACCTCGTCCTCGCCCTTGCGCGCGACGAAGTCGGCGACGAACGGCTGGTAGGTCACGCGGCACTGCCGGTAGGCGGTGGCGACCGCGAGCTCCTCCTCGACGCGGAAGCGCGCAATGCCGGTCAGCTGCATCACATAGCGGCCGTCGCCGGTCTCGGCGATCTGGGTGATGCGGCCGACGCAGCCGATCTTGTAGAGATTGGGCTTCGTTTCGGGTCCCGGATGCGCGCCGTCGGGCTGGATCATGCCGATCAGCCGGCGGCCATCACGCAGCGAGTCGTCGATCATGGCGAGATAGCGCGACTCGAAGATGTTGAGCGGCATCTGTCCGCGCGGCAACAGCAGCGCGCCCGGAAGCGGAAACACCGGAATCGTCTCCGGCAGGTCGGCCGGCCCGCGATACACCGCGTTCATCGGCATTGCCGTTCTCCATCTCCGCCGCGGGAGGGAATGGCACACTTACGTTCGTTGGCCGCAGATCCGTTTCCGACCTGCCTTCGCCCGCCGAAGCATGAAGCCACAGGCAGAGCTTTGCCAAGGGGCTTCGCGCAGGCGGGAAACCGGCAGTTTCAGGCGAACAGGATCGACGACAACCGCTTGCGCCCGTTCACCGTTGCCTCGTCGGTCGGACCCCAGGCGTCGAACAATTGCACCAGCTGCTTGCGCGCGCCGTCGTCGTTCCACTTGCGATCGCGCTTGACGATTTCGAGGAGATGGTCCGCCGCTTCCTGCTTGCGGCCCTTGGCGTTGAGCGCGACCGCGAGGTCGTAGCGCGCCTGGTGATCCGCCGCGTTCTGCTGCAGCTTCTGCTCTAGCTCGGCGATCGGGCCGACCGACGAGGCCTGCTCGGCGAGCTCGATCGCGGCGCGCGCGGCGGCCACCGGCGCCTCGTTGCGCTTCGCCTCCGGCACCAGCGCGAGCGTCTGCTTGGCCTGCTCCAGCGCGCCGGTCTCGACATAGGCGCGCGCCAGGCCGCCGAGCGCCTGGGTGTTGCCCGGCTCCTCGGACAGGATCTGCGCATACATCTCGGCGGCACTCGCCGGGTCGCCCTCGGCCAGCGCCGCGTCGGCCGCGTTGAGCAGGTCCTTCGCCTCGCCGCCGATCTTGTCCTTGGTCAGCCGCTCCAGGAACGCGGTGACCTGGCTCTCCGGCAGCGCGCCCATGAAGCCGTCGGCCGGCTGGCCATTGACGAATGCAATGACTGCGGGGATCGACTGGATGCCCATCTGGCCGGGGATGGCCGGATGCTCGTCGATGTTCATCTTGGTGAGCTTGACCTTGCCCTTGGCCTGCTTGACCACCTTTTCGAGGATGGGCGTGAGCTGCTTGCACGGTCCGCACCACGGCGCCCAGAAGTCGACCAGCACCGGTTGGCGGCGCGATTCCTCGATGACGTCCTTCATGAAGGACTGGGTCGTGATGTCCTTGATGACTCCGTCCGCGGCGGGCGCCGCCGCTCCGCCGTTCTGCAACATGGTCATGCGGTCGTAATCCCTTTGGTCGCCCAAAACGCTGGCTGGCTCCGTGGTCCGGTGTCCACCATCCGGGACCATGGTCCTATGCCCTGTTTCCCTTCGATTAAATGGTGAGACAGCGTGCAATTGCAATCGTTATCGGGCGTCATTCGGGCTCTCCGGCCGGACCCGACGCCGCGACCGGCAGAGGTTCCGAAACCGGCTCGATGCGTGGTTCATGCCCGGTCGCGGCGAGGAATTTCACCAGGTCGTCGCGGCCAATGGTCGTGGTCATGGTGTTGACCAGCGGATGATAGTTGAGGACCGGCTGCGCCATCATCGCCGCGTCGAGCACCACGGTGACGCATCCGGCCGTGTCGTTGATCGCCGCGAACGGCGTCACCGAGCCCGGCTCGACGCCGAGCGTTTCACGCAGCAGAACAGCGGAGCCGAACGAGAACCGTCCGGCGGCGCCGAGCCGGCGGTGCAGCGACTTGAGCTCGATCACCGCGTCCTCGAGCGCGACGACGAGGAAAAGCTGGTCCTTCTTGTCCTTGAGGAACAGGTTCTTGGTGTGCCCGCCGGGGATTTTTCCGCGCAGGGCTTGCGACTGTTCCACCGTGAACAGCGGTGCGTGCGTGACCGTCGCAGACCGCACGCCGAGGCGGTGCAGCAGTGCGAACAGGTCGTCCGGCGTTGCGGGGGATGGAACGGGTGAGGAGGGGACTGGCATCTCGAAGCGGTATCACATGGTGGCAAAGCCCGTTTATCAGCATTCAGAGCGGTATGAAGGTGCCGAACTCGGGCGCAGTAACCGATTGGTTGGGATTGGGTTGCATTATCCAGCCGATTTGCATAGGACTCGCCCCCGGCGGCTTTCTTCAGGCCGTTAGGATGCGGGTGTAGCTCAGGGGTAGAGCACGACCTTGCCAAGGTCGGGGTCGAGGGTTCGAATCCCTTCGCCCGCTCCAGTCTGTTCGCGGACTCCCTGTGGCGTGTTGGTCAGTAAGGGGCGTCGATGAAGTCGCGTGATTCCGAGAACGAGCTGGGCCAGGTCCTGCAGCCGCCAAAAATCGCCATCGGCGGGGGGTTCCGCGTCGCACGTTTGTTCGTGCCCGACCTGAACTCCGTCAATGCCATCCGTCTCACGTTCCGTCGCGATCGCGGCGAGGCTCGCCGCCAGCTCGCACGGGCGCTCGAGCCGCGGCGAGTCGTCTCCTAGGTCCAGGCCTCACCTCAGTACCCCTTTGCCGCGGCGCCGCGCACGCGGGCGTCCGCCGCGCCCATCAACCCGTCGGGCGTGACGGCGATCGAGTGCGCCGAGCCCGAGATCGGACCCGTGCGCACGTTGTGGCCGAGCGCCTTCAGCGCGGCGACCGTCTCCGCCGGCAGGCTCGGCTCGACCAGCACCTCGTCGGGGATCCACTGGTGATGCACGCGCGGGGCCGACACCGCGTCGGCCACCGGCATGCCGAAATCGATCGTGTTGAGGATCACCTGCAGCACCGCCGAGATGATGCGGCTGCCGCCCGGCGCGCCGGTGACCAGGACCGGCTTGCCGTCCTTGAGCACGATGCTCGGGCTCATGGACGAGAGCGGCCGCTTGCCCGGCCCCGGCGCGTTGGCGATCCCGCCGATCAGGCCGAACGCGTTCGGCGCGCCGGGCTTGGCGGCGAAATCGTCGAGCTCGTTGTTGAGCAGGATGCCGGTGCCGTCGGCGACCAGGCCGAGGCCGAAGTTGAAGTTGAGCGTGTAGGTGCTGGCGACGGCGTTGCCGTCGCGATCGATCACCGAAAAATGCGTGGTGTTGTCGCCTTCGCCGCGTGCCTTCCCGTTCGCGTTGATTTCAGCCGACGGCCGCGCCCGCGCCGGATCGATCGTCGCGGCAAGCTTTGCGGCGTAGTCCTTCGAGGTGAGCCGCCCGATCGGCATGTCGGCAGCGGCGACGTCGCCGAGATGCTCGGCGCGGTCCGCATAGGCGAGCTTCATCGCCTCGATGGTCAGGTGCAGCGCCGCGGGCGAGCCGGCGCCGAGGTCCTTCAGCGGAAACTTCTCCAGGATGTTGAGCATCTCGACGATATGCACGCCGCCCGAGGATGACGGCGGCATCGACACGATGGCGTGGCCGCGATAGGTGCCGCGGACCGGCGTGCGAACGATCGGACGATAGTTGCGCAGGTCGGCGAGCGACATCTGTCCGCCGTTCGCGTTGACCGAGGCGACGATCTTCTCGGCGATCGTGCCGCGATAGAATGCGCGCGGGCCGCGTTGCGCGATTGCCGCGAGCGAGGCGGCGAGATCGGGCTGCTTGAGCGTCTCGCCCGCCGCCGGCGCGCTGCCGTCCGGCTTGAGGAAGATCCTTGCCGACGACGGCCAGCGCGCGAGCCGCCGCGAATACAGCGTCAGCGAATCGAACAGGTCGTCCTCGACGGGAATGCCGTCGCGAGCGAGCGCGATGGCCGGCGCCATCAGCTCGGCGAGCGAGAATTTCTGCGAGCCGTAGCGAGCATGCGCGAGTGCCAGGCCCGCGACGGTGCCCGGTACGCCGATCCCGAGGCCGCTATCGCGCGACCTCACCGGGTCGGCTGCGCCCTGGGCGTCGAGGAAAACGTCGCGCGTGGTCGCCGCCGGCGCCGTCTCCCGGTAGTCGATTGCGACCGGCGTCTTGCCGCCGGCGCGGTGGATCACCATGAAGCCGCCGCCGCCGATATTGCCGGCGCGCGGCAAGGTCACCGCCAGCGCGAAGCCGACCGCGACCGCCGCGTCGACCGCATTGCCGCCGCGCGCAAGGATATCGGCACCGATCGCCGCGGCGCGCTTCTCCTGCGCGGCGACCATGCCATGCGACGCAACGACAGGCTCGCTGCGGCGGACGTCGCGCACGATCGCGGGCAACGTGTCCGGCGCGGTTTGCGCGCTGGCCGCGGCGGGCGACAGGACGAGTGCTGCACATGCAGCGGCGAGGACGATAACGCGCGTCATGACGGCTGAACCGGCTGGGTTTCGCTGACGACTAAGGATATCTAGAGCATGGATAGAGCATGGATAGCGGTTTTCGGGACATGGATCATGCTCAAAACAGAAATGTGACTTCCGTCGTACCGTGAAGCTGGGAGATTGCGGATGGCTCGCCTTGCTCGCCTGTCGATCCTGCCTGTTCTGGCGGTGCTGATCACCACGACGCTCGCCGGCTGCGGCGTCAACGCGATTCCGAGCTATGAGGAGAACGCCAAGGCGAAGTGGTCGGACGTGCTCAACCAGTATCAGCGGCGCAGCGACCTGATCCCGAACCTGGTCGAGACGGTGAAGGGTTTTGCCGCGCAGGAACGCACTGTGCTCGAGCAGGTGACCACGGCGCGCGCCAAGGCGACGTCGATCCAAGTCACTCCTGAATTGATCAACGATCCGGAGGCGTTCAAGCGCTTCCAGGAGGCGCAGGCGCAGCTGTCCGGCGCGCTCGGCCGCCTGCTCGCGGTGTCGGAGCGCTATCCCGATCTCAAGTCGAACCAGAACTTCCTCGCGCTGCAGTCGCAGCTCGAAGGCACCGAGAACCGCATTGCGGTGGCGCGGCGCGACTACATCGAGGCGGTGCGGCAGTACAACACCGAGCTGAAGACGTTCCCCGGCGTAATCTGGGCCTCGACGCTCTACAAGAGCAACAAGCCGATGCAGGAATTCACCATCACCGAGGAAGCGCAGAAGAATCCTCAGGTGAAGTTCTGACTCTCCATGGATGTCGTTAGGAAGGCACTGCCTCTGGCTCCCTCCCCCCTTGTGGGGGAGGGCTGGGGAGGGGGGTGCGCCACAACGCATGGCGACGCATGAGCGCTCCAACACCCCCCCCCCCCCCCCCCCCCCCCCCCCCCGGGGGGGGGGCGCCGGGCCCGCGGGGGGGGGGGCCCCCCATTCTTTGTCCGCCGGCCCGCCCCCCTTCCCCTCCT
>Ga0081540_1001045_pt1 | contig 24737 bp, 20 predicted proteins | sample TabmetS2T1R1_FD_71024 | JGI IMG/M metagenome (GOLD analysis project Ga0081540, IMG submission 71024) | Tabebuia heterophylla rhizosphere microbial communities from the University of Puerto Rico - S2T1R1 | ecosystem: Host-associated > Plants > Roots > Rhizosphere ... | reverse complement strand
TGGGATCGCGCTGTCCATCAGCCCGCTCGAGGGTGGTCCGATGAAGAATGGCTGGCGGCGACATCCAGACTCGTGCGCCAGGGGCTAGTCGACGCCGACGGCAAAGCCACCGAGGCCGGCCGAGCAGTAGTAACCGAGGCGGAGGAGATCACGAACCGGGCGGCCGCACCCCCGTGGCAGGTGCTGGCGCCCGGAGAGGTACTCGAGGTTGCGCGCAGTTTGCGCCCGCTCGCCCGTGCATGCCGAGAACTTGCTCCCGAGGTCACGCCGATCGGCGACCTTCGGCTCTGGGATGTCGAAAACGACCCTGAGTATCTCCATCCGTGATCCATGCCGATAGCTCGGCCGAGAGCTGGATGGGCCACGCAACGCGAGCTCTTTCGACGCTGCTGCGGGGTACGGTCACGACGAGGACGAACGTCGCGGGAATACGGGAGGAACTATGGCTACAACCTTCGCCGACTCGCCGACGCGGTTCGTCAGCGCCGCGAATGGCATCGAGTACGCGTATCGCGACACCGGCCAGGGCGCCAGGCCATTGGTCCTGCTCCAGCACTTCCGAGGGAACCTCGACAACTGGGACCCAGGGCTGATCGACGCTCTGGCGGCGACCAGGCGTGTCATCACGTTCGACAACGTTGGGGTGGGCGCCACCAGTGGAACGACGCCGACAAACATCGAGGAGATGGCGCGCGATGCCATCGCCTTCCTCGACGGCATGAACATCAGTGAGGCCGATGTGCTCGGCTTCTCGATCGGCAGCTTCATCGCTCAAAACATCGCGTTGTGCAGGCCGGCTGCAGTGCGCAGGCTCGTACTGGCTTCGTCCGCCCCGCAGGGTGCGGACGGCATGCACGGCTGGGCCCCGGACGTGATCGAGGCGGTGGGTTCCCCCGTGCCGAATCCCGCGGGAGTACTCAGGGTCTTCTACGCACCGTCGCCAACCAGCCAACAGGCCGGACAGCAGTCGTTCGGCCGGATGGGCGCCCGCACCACCGACCGGGACAAGGCGACGACGTGGGAAACGCGGCTAGCCCAGTACGACGCCGTGTGCGATTGGGGCATCCCGAATCACCCACTCCTGCAGCGGGTACGCGCGATCAAGGTTCCGGTCTTCATTGCCAACGGCGACAGCGACCCAATGATCCTGCCCCATTTCTCCTACCTGCTCGCCGGCCTAATCCCGCAGGCCAAAGTCAAGATCTACCCTAACTCAGCGCACGGATTCCTCTTCCAGCATCACACCGAATTCGCCGCCGATGTAGACACCTTCCTCAACGAATGAGCCGGCCGGACCTGCTGATCTAGGTGACCACGCCTCGCTTGCCGGAATCTGACGGTTCTGGATTCCACGGCGCGCTGGCAAAGTATGCCGCAAGATTGCGGAGACGCAGATGGACGTATTGATTTCGGGAGCTGGCGTCGCGGGCCTGATGACGGCCCATTGGCTCCGGCGATATGGATTCAACCCAACGATTGTCGAGCGGGCCGACTCGTTGGTGGTCGGCGGGTACAAGATCGATGTGCGGGGGACCGCCCTTGAAGTACTCCGGCGAACCGGGATTCACGAGGACGTCATTGCGGCGAGCACGCATATGCAGGGTGCGATGCTGGTCGACCGGGAAGGCAACGTCATCGGGAACATGAGCGGCGATGAATTCGGACATCGGGTCGGCCAGGATCTCGAGATTGTGCGCGGCACGTTGTGTCAGATTCTGATGTCTCGCACTATGGACGTCGAGACGATCTTCGGTGATTCGCTCGCATCGATCGTGCAATCTGCCGACGGCGCGGCGGTCACATTCGGCGAGGGCGGCACCCGTACCTTCGATTTAGTCATTGGCGCTGACGGGCTTCACTCAAATGTTCGCCAAAAGGTGTTCGGCGACGAAGCCCAATTTCTACATAACCTGGGCATGTATTTGTGTGTATTTTCCATACCGAATTATATGAATTTGGACAGAGTGGAGGTGCAATATGCCGAGGTTGGGCGCGTCGCCGCCGTCTGGAGCACCCGTGACGACGTGACCGCGAAAGCGTGCTTCGGTTTCGCCGCACCTGCGTTCTCGATCGATCTGCATGACCGAGATCAGCAGGAGCAAGCGCTCAGGACGGTATACGACGGAATCCAATGGGAGGTCCCTCGGCTCCTCGAGCTGATGCCCGAAGCTGCCGACTGGTACTTCGACACCGCCGCGCAGATCGACATGTCCGCATGGACGCGAGATCGCGTCGCGCTCGTCGGAGACGCCGCTTACTGCGCTTCGCCCATGTCAGGCCAAGGCTCTAGCCTCGCCCTCGTCGGCGCCTACGTGCTGGCCGGGGAATTGGCCGCTACGCCTGATGATCGTCAAGCTGCCTTCGCCGAATACCACCGGGCGATGCGGCCGTTCGTCAGCGTGAATCAACAACTTGGCCGGCAGTCGGCGGCCTTCATGACGGCTGGAGATTCCCGGGCCGAATTGTCCGGCGACATGATCGAATCCGTGATCGATAGCACGACAAATCGCATCACCGACGCCGCGAACGCGATCACCCTGAAGGACTATTCGACGTTCATCACCTGACGACCTCGGCGCGCCGATTCAGGGCGCTCGGCTTGTCAGCTGATCGGCCGGCGGAGGATGCGGGATTTGAACCCGCGAGGGGTTGCCCCCAACTCGCTTTCCAAGCGAGCGCCATAGGCCACTAGGCGAATCCTCCGCTGGGGAGGATACGGGCCCGGCTGAGAGAGGTCGAGCCGATGGTCGGCGGTCGCCCGGGTCGGGCCTGGCCGCGTACGATCGGACGCCGACCCCTCGTGTGGCGCTCACCCTGCGAACCTCCCCAGGGCCGGAAGGCAGCAAGGATAAGCAGGCTCTGGCGGGTGCGCGGGGGGTCCCTGCGTCCTCAGCGCGCGGTCAGTAAGGTCGACGGCGTGGCTGGTCCGAACGTGGCGCTCTACCGCAAATACCGGTCCGCCACCTTCGCGGAGGTCATCGGCCAAGATCATGTCACCGCCCCGTTGATGCAGGCGCTCGACTCCGGCCGGGTGAACCACGCCTACCTGTTCTCGGGGCCGCGAGGCTGCGGCAAAACGTCCAGCGCCCGGATCCTCGCCCGCTCACTGAATTGCGTACAGGGGCCAACCGCCACGCCGTGTGGCGTATGCGAGTCGTGCGTCGAGCTCGCCCCGAATGGTCCGGGTTCGATCGACGTGATCGAGATCGACGCGGCCAGCCACGGCGGTGTCGACGACGCGCGCGACCTGCGGGAACGCGCGTTCTACGCCCCAGTGCGGGACCGCTACAAGGTCTACATCATCGACGAAGCCCACATGGTGACGCCGCAGGGTTTCAACGCCCTGCTCAAGCTCATCGAGGAGCCGCCCGAGTTCCTCGTGTTCGTGTTCGCGACGACCGAGCCGGACCGTGTGCTGCCAACGATCCGGTCCCGGACCCACCACTATCCGTTCCGGCTCATCCCGCCCGGCGTGCTGCGCGCGCACCTGGAACGCATCTGCTCGACCGAGGGCATCGCGGTTGAGCCGGGGGTCTTGCCCCTGGTCGTTCGGGGTGGCGGCGGCTCGGCGCGGGACTCGCTCTCGCTGCTCGATCAGCTCATCGCCGGGGCCGGACCGACCGGGATCACCTACCCGCGGACGGTGGGTCTGCTGGGCGTCACGGATGTCGCATTGCTCGACGACATGGTCGACGCCCTCGCCGCCGGCGACGCGGCTGCGGTGTACGGCACGGTCGATCGCGTGGTTGAGGCCGGACACGATCCGCGCCGATTCACCGTGGATCTGCTCGACCGGTTCCGGGACCTGCTGGTGCTGGCGGCGGTACCGGATGCCGCCGACCGGGGGTTGCTCGACGCGCCCGAGGACGAGCTCGCCCGGATGGTGGAGCAGGCTGGTCGCCTTGGTATCGCGACGGTGACCCGGTTCGCGGAGATCGTGCACACCGCGTTGATCGAGCTGCGTGGTACCACGTCGCCGCGATTGGTCCTCGAGCTGCTTTGTGCACGGATGCAACTGCCGGACGCGACGACCGACTCCGCCGCGCTGCTGCAACGCGTCGAACGCCTGGAGCGCCGGCTGGCCGCCTCGCAGAGCGGGACTCCGGCCGGGTCCGCAGCCGAGAGGCCGGCGGCGAAGAAGCCGCCCACTTCGCCCGCCCCGCCAGCACCGGCAGCATCGGCAGCACCGGCAGCACCGGCAGCACCGGCAGCGGACGGAGCGCCATCGGCCGTCGCTTCGTCCCGGTCGAGTGGTGATGCAGCACGGCGGACGCTGGATGCGGTAGCCATCCGGCAGCTCTGGCCCGCCGTCCTGGACGCGGTCAAACGTGGTAAGCAACGCACGCGTGCCCTGTTGCACGATGCCCAGGTCGCGAGTGTTGACGGTGACCTGATCACGCTGACCGCGCCAAGTGCCACCTTGGCTCGGATGATCAGTGAGGCCAGTAACGTGGAGGTCGTCCGGACGGCGTTGCGCGACGAAGTCGGGGGCGATTGGCGCATTACCGTCCAGACGCTGGACTCGCCGCAGGCCGGAGTCGACCCGGCGCTGCTGGCCGGGTCATCGCCCTCGGTGATAGCCGAGCGGGACCCCCGCGACGATACGGATTTCGAGGCTCTGCCACCGACGCCGGCCGACCCTGAGACCGACGCGCTGGATCTGCTCCAGGCCCGGCTCGGGGCGCGCCCGATGGAGAGCTGAGAGAGCCCTATAGCACACCGCGCAGCGATTTGGGAAAGCATTCACAAGCGCGTACCTTTACCGGCGTCCAGCCTGCTTCTAGCACACCGGTTGTGCGCCACTGCATCGGGTATCTCAATAGCGCGCATCCGGCACTATCGAGGAGCCAATGACCGTCCAGCGGCACGCGTCACCCGCCCCGCATGGTCACGTGGCGGACGCGGCCGAGGTCCACGCCCGGACCGGTCGCGCCGTTCCGGACGCTACGGTGGCGCGGCTCGCGACCTATTTCCGGGTGCTGGGCGGGTTCCGAGACGGCCTGGCGGTCACGGTGTCCTCGGACGAGCTGGCCGCGGCGGCCGGCGTCAACTCGGCGATGCTGCGCAAAGATCTGTCCTATCTCGGTTCCTATGGCATCCGTGGCGTCGGATACGACGTCATTACGCTCACCGAGGAGATTGCCCGGGTCCTGGGGCTGACCGTGCACCGGTCGGTCGCGCTGATCGGTGTCGGCAACCTCGGGCAGGCCCTCGCCGGGTATTCAGGATTCGCCTCGCGCGGCTTCCGTATCGCCGCACTGCTTGACGCCGACCCCGCTCGGATCGGGTCCAAGATTCGTGGACTGGTGGTACGAGATGTCGCGCATCTGGAAAGCGTCGTCCGTCGGGAGAACATCACGATCGCGGTCCTCGCCATCCCAACCGCTGTCGCGCAGGAGGTCTGCGACCGGCTGGTCGACGCCGGCGTGACAAGCATCCTGAACTTCGCGCCAGTCGTGTTGAACGTGCCGGATCACGTCGATGTCCGGCAGGTCGACCTGGCCGCCGAACTGCAGATTCTCTCGTTCCACGAGAACCGCAAGGCCGCCGAGATGCCCCACATCGAAGCAGGTGGTCGGCGATGAGAGGTCAAGGTCGCCCGAGTGAGCGAGCATCGCAGGCGCGTCAGCGCCGAGGAGCGGAACGAGCGGTCGATGAGCGGGGTCCCTGCGAAAACGCGGAGCGTTTTCGTGGGGTGCATGTGCGCTCGCGCGAAGAGGTCTGTAAATGAGCATTCTTGTCGTTGGCCTCTCGTTTAAGTCGGCACCGGTGTCCGTGCTGGAGAGCGCGAGCGTGTCCACGGATGACGTCCCCAAACTGCTCGACGAGATGCGCACCGCACCGGCGATCAGCGAAGTGTTGCTTCTGTCGACGTGCAACCGGATCGAGGTCTACGCCGACGTCGCCCGCTTCCACCCGGCCCTGGCCGAGATCAGCAGTGTGCTGGCTCGGCACGCGGGCCTCACCGTTCCGGACCTCGGTGAGCATCTGTACGTGCACTTCGCTGAGGCAGCCGTCGGGCACATGTTCTCGGTCGCCGCTGGGCTGGACTCCATGGTCGTGGGTGAGTCACAGATCCTCGGTCAGCTCCGCTCCGCCTACGCGTCGGCGGTGCAGGCGGCGACGGTCGGCTCGGTGCTCCACGACCTCGCCCAGACCTCGCTGCGTGTGGGCAAGCGTGCGCACACAGAGACCGGTATCGACCGCGCCGGTGCGTCTGTGATGTCAGTCGCAATCGACGATGCCGCGGCGGTGCTGGGTCCACTCGACAACCGACGGGTGGTGATCGTCGGCGCCGGCTCGATGGGCGCACTGGCGGCATCCACCCTTCGACGCAACGGGATTGTTGATCTCGCGGTGGCGAACCGCTCGGCCGAGCGGGCCCGGCGGCTGGCTGCCTCCGTGGGTGGTCGGGCCGTCGCTATGGATGATCTCCCGGCCGAGATCGCCAACGCGGACCTCCTGGTGAGCGCCACCGGGGCTACGGGTCTGGTGCTGCCGGCATCATCGATCGCGCCGCGAGACGGCCGCCCACTCGTGATCGTCGACATTGCGCTACCTCGAGACGTCGACCCAGCCGTCGCCGCCCGACCCGAGGTCACCTACATCGATCTCGATTCCGTACGCAAGGACGGAGCCATCGTCAGCGAGACGGAAGTGCAGGCGGCCGCCACAATTGTCGACGCCGAACTCGGAGGTTATCTCGCGATCCAGCAGCAGTTGGCGGTTGCGCCGACGGTCACCGCGCTGCGGTCGAAGGCCAACCAGGTCATTGACGCCGAGCTGCTCCGGCTCGACGGTCGGTTGCCCTGGCTCGACCCAACCACCCGGGACGAAGTGGCCGGTGCCGTGCGTCGGGCGGTCGAAAAGGTGCTGCACGCGCCCACAGTTCGGGTCAAGGAGCTCGCCACCCGACCGGACGGGGACAAATACGCTGCCGCGCTGCGTGAGCTCTTCGATCTGGACCCGGCCGCGCCGGAGTCCGTTGCGGCGGTCCGGACAACCCCGGAGCGCCCCCAATGACCGTGTTTCCCGGCCGCTCCTTCGCTGCGGTCCTGCTGTGTCCTCGCTCCGGAGCGGCCTCATGACCGTGACCCGCGTACTTCGCGTCGGCACCCGGCGCTCTGCCCTCGCTCGTGCCCAGACCGATTTCGTTGTCGCGGGATTGGGTACGCCGGTCGAGGTGATCCCGATCGTTACAGCGGGCGACCGCACATCCGCACCGATCGACGTCATCGGCGGAACCGGTGTCTTCGTCTCCGCGCTGCGCGATGCGCTGCTCGCGGGCGATATCGACCTCGCCGTGCACTCGGCCAAGGACCTGCCGGTGGTACCGGCCGAGGGCGTCGTGATCGGCGCCGTCCCGTCTCGAGAGGATCCGCGAGACGCTGTCGTCGCCCGCGACAAGCTGACGCTGGCCGAGCTGCCCAAAGGCTCGCTTGTGGGCACCGGGTCGCCCCGGCGGGCCGCCCAGCTGCGTGCGCTCGGCTTAGACCTGTATGTCGTCCCGGTGCGTGGCAACGTGGATACCCGCCTAGCTCACGTGGGCGAGAACCTCGATGCCGTAGTGCTGGCCGCCGCGGGGCTGCGCCGGCTGGGGCGCTTCGATGCGATCACCGAGATCCTCGACCCGACGCGCTTCGTCCCAGCCCCCGCGCAAGGAGCGCTGGCGGTCGAATGCCGCGCGGACGACCTGCCCGCCCGCGAGGTACTTGCGGCGTTCGACGACGTCGGCGCGCGGGCGTGCATAACCGCCGAACGAGCTCTGCTGGCGACGCTCGAGGCCGGTTGCAGAGCCCCGATCGGGGCGCTGGCCGAGATCCAGGCCAATCCAGCGGAGCTCACTTTGACAGCAGTGGTAACCGCCGCGGATGGTAGTGATGCTGTGCGGCGGACGCTCACCGGAGTGGTAACCGATTCCGCGGGAGTGGGCAGGCGGCTGGCCGCCGACCTGATCGCATCAGGAGCAGACAAGATGATGGGGAGTTCATGATGACCCGTGCCCGCAAGGTCGCCGGCCGAGTCACTTTTGTCGGTACCGGGCCCGGAGACCCGGGCCTGTTGACCGTGCATGGTGTCGACGCGCTGCAACGCGCCGAGATCGTCTACGCCGACTCGGCCGTGTCCGACCAGATCCGCGCCCTCGCCCAGGCCGAGATACGCGACTTGGAGGCCACCCCGACCGACACGGCCAAGGCAATGCTGACCGAAGCCCGGGCCGGCGCCGCCGTTGTTCGCCTGGTAGCCGGGGACGTATTCATCGATGACCATGCGGTCCGCGAGGCGCTGGCCGTCGCGCGAACGGTGGTGCCCTTCGACATCGTGCCGGGTCTGTCGATAGCTGCCGGCACGGCCGCCTACACCGGAGTGCCAGTCGGATCAGTGCACTCCGAGGCCGACCTGCGGCAACTTGAGGCGGCCGATTTCGATCTGCTGGCCCGGTCACCGGGAACTCTCCTGCTGACCGTGCCGGCGGACCAGGTCACCTACGTCGGCGCGCAGCTCGTGTCGTGCGGGCTCAAGCCCGACACCCCGGTCACCGTGACCAGCGACGGGACGGGCACCGGCCAGCACACGGCCACGGCCACGGCGGGCGAGCTGGAGCTCGCGGTGGCCGGCATGACCGGCACCGTCGTCCTCGCGATCGGCCGAGCCGCGGCGCAGCGGGAGAAACTCGGCTGGTGGGAAGCTCGCCCACTGTACGGGTGGAAGGTCCTCGTCCCGCGGACGAAGGACCAGGCCGGGGCGATGAGCCAACGGCTACGGATGCATGGCGCGGCGCCCATCGAGGTACCGACGATCGCCGTAGAGCCGCCGCGGACTCCGACCCAGATGGAGCGGGCCATCAAAGGCCTGGTCACCGGACGGTATGAGTGGATCGTCTTCACCTCGACGAACGCGGTCCGAGCAGTCCGGGAGAAGTTCGAGGAGTTCGGGCTGGACGCTCGAGCCTTCGCCGGTGTGAAGATCGCCTGCGTGGGCGAGGCCACCGCTGATGCCGTACGCGCCTTCGGCATTACGCCGGAACTGGTGCCGGCGGATGATCAGTCGTCCGAGGGCCTGCTCGCGGACTTCCCGCCCTATGACGACGTACTCGACCCTATTGATCGAGTGCTTCTGCCGCGAGCGGACATCGCGACGGAGACCCTCGCCGCGGGCCTACGTCAGCGCGGCTGGGAGATCGACGACGTCACCGCCTACCGCACGGTGCGCGCGGCACCGCCGGCCGCGGAGATCCGCGATGCGATCAAGTCCGGCGGCTTCAACGCGGTGTGCTTCACGTCGTCGTCGACCGTGCGCAATCTGGTTGGGATCGCGGGCAAGCCGCACGCCAAGACCGTAGTGGCGGTGATCGGACCGCAGACGGCGGCGACCGCGCGGGAGTTCGGTCTGCGCGTCGACGTCGAGCCGGAGACACCGACCGTAGCCGCACTGGTTGATGCGTTGGCCGAGTATGCGGCGGCTCGGGTCGTGGAGCAGCGCGAGAAGGCGGCCGCCGCGACGAAGAAGACGTCGCGGCCCTCCCGCCGCGCCACGTTACGGGGCTGAAGCGATGAGTGAACTGCCCGTCCTGCCCGGATTTCCCGTCTCACGGCCACGGCGATTGCGCGCCACGCCGGCGCTGCGGCGGCTGACCGCAGATGTCGCTGTGACCCCGTCCGAGCTGATCTTGCCGATGTTCGTACGGGAGGGCGTGACCGAGCCGCAGCCGATCAGATCGATGCCGGGCGTGGTCCAGCACACCCTGGACTCGCTGACCAAGGCTGCACACGAAGCGATCGAATCGGGGGTGGGCGGCCTGATGCTTTTCGGCGTGCCCGCGCGGAAGGATTGGCGCGGCAAGGGTGCCGACGCACCTGACGGCATCCTCAATCTGGCCCTCCGTCGGCTGCGCAGCGAATTCGCGGACTCCACGGTCGTCATGTCGGACCTGTGCCTTGATGAGTTCACCGATCATGGTCACTGCGGAGTTCTCGATGACGAAGGCCGCGTGGACAACGACGCCACGCTCGAGCGATACGCCGCCATGGGTGTAGCGCAGGCGGAGGCGGGAGCGCATCTCGTCGGCACCAGCGGCATGATGGACGGCCAGGTCGGAGCGGTCCGCACGGCATTGGATCGACATGGATCAACAGATGTCGGCATCCTCGCCTATTCGGCCAAGTACGCGTCCGGTTTCTACGGTCCGTTCCGGGATGCCGTCGACTCGTCGCTACGGGGTGATCGCAAGACGTACCAGCAGGATCCCGCCCGCAGTGTCGCTGAGGCTCTGGCGGAGACGGCGCTCGATGTGTCCGAAGGCGCCGACATCGTCATGGTGAAGCCGGCCCTCCCATACCTCGACGTCCTGCGCGCGGTCGCGGACGCATCACCGGTGCCGGTCGCTGCATATCAGGTGAGCGGCGAATTCGCGATGGTCGAGGCTGCGGCCGCGAACGGTTGGCTCGATCGGGATCGCGTGATGATCGAGACGCTGACTGCTATCCGTCGCGCCGGCGCATCGATGATCTTGACGTACTGGGCGGTTGAGGCCGCCGCGTTTCTGCGGTGAAGATTCCCGGCCGTGATCTTGGACTTATCGCTCGACCGCCTCGATATCTCAAAGATCATCTTGCGCTCGTGATCCGACGCGATCTGGGCGCTCCTCCACCGGAGCTGGGCGCGGGGTCACCGGCCGCAGCTGGCTTCGTGCGAGTGCCGCGAAGCCCCGCACCCCAACCAGCGACATAAGCCGGCGCGGCGAGAACAGCGACGTAATCGGCACCGATCCCGCCACCGCGCCGAGCAATTGGCTCGTTTCCTCGGGTCGCTCGGCTATCGCGGCGAACATCGTTTGCTCCGCCGGCGTGGGCGGCGGAAACGACGCGATCCGCACTGTGAAGTCGAACATCGCCTTCGTTTGTTTGTCCCGCTGCTTGACGTAGCGGGCGAGGGCACGGTCCAGGCCGCCGCCCCCGAGACCGGAGATGATCGCGTCCGAGAGCAGGTCCGCGTCGCGCAGCGCGTGGCCCATGCCCTGGCCGGTAATGGAATCCATCACGAGTCCAGCGTCGCCGGCGAGAGCCCAGCCGGGGCCGCTCGAAACCCGGATCTCGTTGGGCAGGTCAGACGTACCCCGCACCGGGCCAACCCGGTGACCGGCCCGGATACGCGCTCCGAGGGTGCCGCAGGCGTCAAGCGTGTCAAGGACGTGTCCGGCCGGGTCGGTTCGGAAAACATCGAACTCGCTCGCGGGCCAGCCGACGTAGGTCACGACCATTCCCTGATCTGTGGGCCACGCGCCGGCAACCCGTCGGTCGCGGTTATATAGCTCGCCGGCCGACAGTTCGACGTCCTGCCAATAGCAATAGAAACCCAGCGATCGAGCCGACCGGGAGCGGTGGCTTGATGCGCCAATCGTCTTAGCCACCATCGAATGCTTGCCATCAGCACCGACGACCAAGGCGGCGTGGTCATCAGTGGCGGTCGAGGATCCCTTGTGGCGAGAGCGGATTCCTCGAACGCGGCCTCCTGACAGCAGCAGCTCGTCGACGATGGTGTCCTCCCGAACCTCCACGCCTGCCTCCCGCGCCGCCTCCACCAGCAGCGTGTCGAGCACCTCTCGCCGCGGGCTGTACAGGGCCCCGGTCCCGTCGACTTCGGGATATCGACCGGCTATGACGACACCGTTGGTATCGAATCGGACGTCGCGGACCGGCGGGGTGCCTGTCGCGTCCAGGCGATCAAGTAGACCCCAGCGGCGCAGCCGGGCCACTCCGGGCGGCTGCAGCTGGTGGCTGGACAGTGTGTCGCTCGGAAAATGGGTTCGGTCGACAACGAGCGCGCGCACGCCCTTTCGGGCGAGCAGCATTCCGGTTGCGGCACCGGCCAGCCGGCCGCCCACGATGATCACGTCATACGGCACGAGAGTCCCCCTTCTCGCTGTCCGACGGCGACGCCGTCGGCTGGATCTCCAACGCGTTGCGGACGAACCGCACTAGGGCCTCGACGCGATCGGCCAGTCGCGCGTCACCTAACTGATCGGTTAGGGCCTGCGCCCCGATAAATCCGCCGACGGCGGTCTCGGCCAACTGGCCGGGATCGAGGTCGGCGCGGATCGTGCCTTCTGCTTGTGCCGCAGCGAATTGCGCGGCCGTCGCTTCTACCGCATAGCGAATCGAGCCGCACACTTCGTCGCGCAGGGCTGGATCGCGGGCCAGCTCCTCGGTGAGACGACGCAGGGCGACCGGGCCACCGCCGGACTCAGCCAACCGGGCAATGATGCGGGGCGTTGCGAAAAGCCGGTCTACGGCCCGCGGGTGGCGCTCCGTTTCCACGCGCACTTGCTCGCCCCATCGCGCGGTGTGGTCGGCCAGCACCGCGAGCGCCAACTCCTGCTTGGACGCGAAATGAAAGTAGAAACCGCCCTTGGTCAGCCCAGACGCCGCGATGATCTGATTCAACGAGGCGGCCGCGTACCCGTCGCGTTCGAAGATCGGCATCGCCGCGTCCAGGATGGCCCGCCGGGAACGTGTCCCTCGGTCGGCGGCGGCGGTCATGGCGGTCAGCGTACAAACCGACCGGTCGGTATGTCAACGTCGAACCGGCGACGGACAAGGAAGGCTGGACGGAGTCGATCACGGGCGGCTGAAAGACTGGACAGATGACGGAGGTACCGGTCTCGCAGGAGCTGTTCGACCGCGCTGCGCGAGTGATCCCCGGTGGCGTGAACTCGCCGGTACGGGCATTCCGATCGGTCGGCGGCACACCGCGATTCATGGTCAGCGGGCACGGTCCGTATCTGACAGACGCGGATGGGCTGGAGTACGTCGATTGCGTCGGGTCGTGGGGGCCGATGATCCTCGGGCACGCTCATCCCGCGGTCGTCGAGGCCGTAAGGGCGGCCGCCGGGCGTGGGCTGTCGTTCGGCACCCCGACCCAGGGCGAAGTGGAGCTGGCGGTCGAATTGATCAATCGGGTGAGCCCGGTCGAGCAGGTCCGCCTGGTCAATTCGGGAACCGAGGCCACGATGAGCGCCATCCGGCTCGCGCGGGGTGTCACGGGGCGAAGCCGGGTCGTGAAGTTCGCGGGGTGCTATCACGGCCATGTCGACGCGCTGCTGGTATCAGCGGGATCGGGCGTTGCGACCTTCGCCCTGCCGGATACTCCTGGTGTAACCGGCGCCCAAACGGCCGAGACGATCGTGCTGCCGTACAACGATCTGGACGCCGTCGAGGTGGCATTCGACCACCACGCCACCGACATCGCCTGTGTCATCACCGAGGCGGCCGCCGGCAACATGGGTGCGGTTCCGCCGTCGCCCGGATTCAATGCCGGACTGCGGGAGATCACCGCCCGGCACGGTGCGCTGCTCATCATGGACGAGGTGATGACCGGATTCCGGGTGAGTCCAGCGGGCTGGTACGGACTCGATCCGGTCGATGCCGACCTGTTCACCTTCGGCAAGGTGATGAGCGGTGGACTGCCCGCCGCGGCCTTCGGTGGGCGGGCCGACGTCATGGCCTATCTGGCCCCGGCCGGCCCGGTCTATCAGGCCGGCACCCTGTCCGGAAACCCCATTGCCGTGGCGGCCGGCCTCGCGACCCTACGCAATTGCACCTCGGACGTGTACGAACGCTTGGACGCCAACGTCGCGGTAGTCGGTCAGCTCGTCGGGGATGCGCTAACCGCGGTTGGCGTAGCCCACCAGATCCAATACGCGGGCAACCTATTCTCGGTGTTCTTTGCCGAGTCGCCGGTCACGAACTTCGCCCAAGCCCAGGCGGCGGAAGTGTTTCGGTATCCGCGGTTTTTTCACGCGATGCTGGACGCGGGCGTGTACCTGCCGCCCAGCGCGTTCGAAGCGTGGTTCGTGTCCGCGGCCCATGACGACGCGGCGCTCGAGCGCATCGCCGTGGCGCTCCCCTCGGCGGCCAAGGCGGCCGCCGAGGCCGGACCGGCAGCATGACTCCGCCAATTCGCCATAGGCAGCCTATGAGAGTCGTCCATCTGCTCCGACATGGCGAGGTGTGGAATCCCGACAACGTCCTGTACGGGCGGCTGGACGGGTTTCCGTTGTCGCCACGGGGCGAGGAGCAAGCAAAGGCGGCTGCGGAATATCTGGCGACGCGCGACATCGGCTATCTCGTGTCGTCGCCGCTAGAACGAGCCGTGCAGACCGCCGGCGCGGTGGGCGAGTTATCCGGGTTACCCACGCACCTGGACGTCCGCCTTATCGAGGCCGAGACCAAACTGCAGGGTCGACGGGTGGCGAACGGCAAGGCGTTGCTGGCCGATCCGCGCAACTGGCGGCACTTCCTGAACCCGCTGCGGCCGTCCTGGGGCGAGCCCTATATAGACATAGCGATGCGAGTGCTGGCCGCTGCTCGGGCGGCTCGGGACCACGCGGGGGACAGCGCCGAAGCCGTCTGTGTCAGCCACCAGCTACCGATTGTCGCGGCCCGCCGTTATGTAGAGGGACGACCCCTCGCCCACGATCCGCGCCGACGGGAGTGTGCGCTTGGATCGATAACCTCGCTGACCTTCTCGGGCGATGTCGTGGTGCGCGTCGATTACGCCGAGCCCGCGGGCGCCACACCAGCCGGATCCGTCGCCGGAGCGTGACGCCTGTACCGGTTGGTCATCGGACCCCGGCGATGCCGCTCAGGTTCGTAGCGCACACTGGACGCGCCATGAGGACGTCGACCAAGCAGCACCGCCGCCGCGCCCGCGACCGGTTTCTCGCCGCTCTGGCTGGGGTGATCGTCGTCGGTTTGACCATAACCGCGTGTTCGGGCGGCAAGGACGCCGTCGACCAGCAGGCGGGCGGCCAGTATCGCTTCGTCGGCGCGACGTCCAAGGGCCACACGATCGCGGCTGCGGATCGAAAGGCCGTTGGCATGGTTACCGGACCGTTGCTCGACGGCGGTAATTTCCAGCTGGCCGACGACAAAGGCAAGGTTGTCGTCATCAACTTCTGGGCGTCCTGGTGCGTTCCGTGCCAGACCGAGATGCCGCAGTTCGATCTGCTCTATCGCCAGGTCAAGACTCAGGGCATTCAGTTCGTCGGCATTGACGCCAAGGACACTCGAAGTGGCGGCCGATCATTCGTCCAGGCGAATGACATCAGCTACCCCATCGTGTGGGACGAGCAGGCGCGGACCGCACTGCAGCTCGGCAAAGTGCCGTCCGTGAGCCTGCCGTTCACCGTGATCGTCGATAAGCAGCAACGCATCGCCGCCGTCTACCTCGGTGCGGTGCAACCGGCCGACCTGCGTCCGGTGATCACTGGACTAGCCCGCGAAACGTGACCGAGATCGCGAGCGACGGGTTGGCCGGCACGGTGACCGACGGGCCCTTGCTCGTCGCCGCCGGGGTGTCCGCGCTTGTCGGTCTGGTTGGGTTCCTCTCGCCGTGCGTGCTGCCGCTGGTGCCTGGCTACCTCTCCTATGTCGCGGGCCTCAGCGGGACGGAGGAGCGGCATCGTCAGCGGCGCATGGTCACCGGCGCCGTATTGTTCGTCATCGGCTTCACGGTCATCTTCGTGGCCGAGGGTTTGCTGTTCGGCAGCCTCGGCGAGGCCCTCCGGGTCCACACCGTGCTCATCGAGCGGATCTTGGGCGTCGTCACGATCGTGATGGGCCTGGTGTTCCTAGGCCGATTCTCGGTCCTGCAGCGAGAAGCCCGCATTCACCGGCTCCCGCCCCCGGGCCTCCTCGGCGCGCCGTTGCTCGGCGCCGCGTTCGGACTGGCGTGGGCCCCGTGCCTGACCCCAACGTTCTCCGCGGTGTTCGCCCTGGCTTATCAGCAGGGCACTGCGGCCCGGGGTGCATTTCTCCTGACGTTCTACTGCCTTGGGCTGGGCATCCCGTTCGTGCTGGTCGCGCTCGGGGTTGGGTGGGTGTCGGGCGCTCTCGGTTTGGTCCGGCGGCATCGACGGCTGATCAGCCAGATCGGGGGCGTGCTGCTGATCATCATCGGGGTTCTGCTTGTCAGCGGCGCGTGGGATCACTGGATGAACTGGCTGCGCGACGCAGTCGGCAACACCGGCGTCGGGTCGGACCTATGAACACCCCACGAAAACGCTCCGCACAGAACGCTCCGCGTTCCCGCGGGGGCCCCGAATCCATGACCACCCCACGCAAACGCTCCGCAGGGATCGCTCCGCGTTTTCGCGGGGGCCCGGAATCCACCACGCCTGAAGCAGGTGCACGGTGACGGCCGTCTCGCGCATCCTGCGCCGCGGGTGGCGTCGCCTCATCAGCATGCGCACTGCGCTAGTGCTGCTATTTCTGCTTGCGCTTGCGGCGGTTCCAGGCTCACTCCTCCCGCAACGCCCGCTCAATCCGTCCAAGGTCGATGCCTATCTCGCCGAGCACGGCACTTGGGGGCGATTCCTCGACCGCCTCGGCATGTTCGACGTATTCGGCTCAGCGTGGTTCGCGGCGATCTACCTGTTGTTGTTCGTGTCGCTTGTGGGCTGTCTGGTACCGCGAATTCGCTTGCACGCCAAGGCGATCCGCGCCAAGCCACTTCCGGCTCCAAAACACCTCGAGCGGCTTCCGGAATCGGGCCGCTTCGAGACCAGCGCCTCCGTCGAGGATGCGTCGGCGGCATCCCGAGCCCTGTTGGGCCGCCGATGGCGCGTCGTCGGCAGGGACGAGAGCGGCGGCGTACTGACCCTGTCGGCCGAGAAAGGCTACAGCCGGGAAACCGGAAATCTGATCTTCCACATCGCGCTACTCGCGGCTCTCATACTCATCGCGATCGGGCGGTTGTTCAGCTATCAATACAACTTCGTCGTGAACGAAGGGGCCGGCTTCTGCAACGGTGTCGTCCCTGACTCGTCGCGCCTGGGCCGGCTTGCGCAGGACGGAGCGATTAGCCCGGCGCCTTTCTGCATGCAGCTCAACCAGTTCACCGCGACCTATCTGTCGAGCGGCGAGCCGTCAAAGTTCACCGCGAAGGTCAGCTACAACAAGACGGTCAGCGCGCCGACTCAAGCCGCGACGATCACGGTGAACCACCCGCTGCGTATCGAGGGCGATCGCGTCTATCTGATCGGGCACGGCTTCGCACCGAAGATCACCGTCCGGATGCCCGATGGCACGACCCGCGAGGATGTCCAGGCGTTTCTCCCGCGGGATCCCACCACGCTGCTCTCCGAAGGCGCGTTCAAGGAGTACGGGAAGCAGGGAGCCAACGCGGACGTCGGCATCGAGGGCTTCTTCGCGCCCACTCCGGCGGACACTGGTGGCGGTGTGATCACCTCGGTATCGCCGGACGTGAACAATCCGATCCTCGGCATCTTCATCTATCAAGGCACGATCAATGCCACCGGCCTGCCGCAGTCGGTGTACTCGCTCGACACAACCAAACTGTCACGCACCGGCCAGGCGAATCTCCAGATCGGTCAAACCGTCCGGGCAGCCAACGGCGTTACGGTCACGTTCGACGGCTGGGTTCCGTGGGCCAGCATGCAGGTCTCGCACGATCCCAGTCAGGACTATCTCCTCGTCGCCGGTGTGGCGATGGTGCTGGGGCTGATCGGCTCGCTCGGCATCCGTCGCCGCCGACTCTGGCTGCGGATCACCCCGGGTGCGTCCGGCGAACCGTCCTCGCTTACCGTGGTGTCCGTGGGCGGGCTCGCCCGCAGCGATTCGGGCAATTTCTCGAGCGAGTTCGCGTCGCTCATGGAGCGCTTGGAAGCCGCGGTCGGCCCGGCTCCGGAGCCTGAACTCGTCGGTGCCGGAAGGGAGTGACGGTGGCAGTCAACAGCGGCATGGCCCACCTGTCCGACACCCTGTTCACCACGGCAATCGCCATCTACACGCTCGCGATGATCTGCTACGCCGCCGAATATGCGTTTGGGCGCCGTGGACGGATTGCGCTGACATCTCGCACCACGCCGGCCAAGGTGCTGGTCCGAACCGGCGCCGGGGAATCCCGGGGCGTGGACTCGACTCCCGCACAGGTGACGAAGCCGATCAGTCCGAATCGCTCCGGGCGGAATTCCACGGTTGGCGACCGCTTCGGTCGGATCGCCGTCGGTTTGACCATCATCGGCGCGTTTGTTCATGCCTCGTCGATCGCTGTCCGCGGTGCGGCTGTTGATCGCGTGCCGTGGGGCAACATGTACGAATTCGCCTCGGTAGTCGGGCTGATCGCCGTCCTGGCGTTTCTGATCTCGCTCGCCCGCGCGCCGCAGATCCGCTACCTCGGTCTGTTCGTGATGCTGCCCGTCATCCTGGTCATGTTCCTGGCCGGCACCGTGCTTTACGCCAAAGCGTCGCCTCTCGTTCCGGCCCTGCAGTCCTACTGGCTCGCGATCCACGTGTCCGCCGCGGCAAGCGCGGAAGGAATTCTCATGACCAGCGCGGTCATCACCGTGCTGTTCTTGATGCGGCAGCGATACGACAAGCGGGTCGGAGCCCAGCTTCCCGTGCGATTCCCGATTTCTCTCGGCGGGCGCCTGCCGGAGCCTGCGACGCTGGACAAGGTTGCCTACCGCGCGGTCGCGTTCGCCTTCCCGATTTACACGTTCGGGGTCATCGCCGGCGCTATCTGGGCCGAGGCGGCGTGGGGGCGTTACTGGGGCTGGGATCCCAAGGAAACCTGGGCGTTCATTGCCTGGGTGATTTATGCCGCGTACCTACATGCTCGTGCGACTGCCGGCTGGAAGGGTCGATCGGCGGCGTGGATCAACCTACTTGGCTTCAGCGCGATGACGTTCAACTTCTTCGTGGTCAACATCGTTATCTCTGGCCTGCATTCTTACGCCGGGCTGAACTGAACCCCGAAGGAAGGCTCGATCAGATCCGCTGTGCCCGGAGGACGAGTAGCTGATGCTTCCGGCCGGATGGTCGTTCTCACACGCGTCCGGGATGGCCACAGCTGGCGTTCATTGAAAGATATGAAGTTATATGTAATAATAGAAGGACGGTGCATGACCGAAGAAGGGAACGGCGGTGTTTGCCCAGCCCAGTGACCCGCGTGAGGCTGTGTTCTCGCCTCTCGACCGGGCCGGCCGCGTGGACGCCGTCGTTGATCGGCTGACCCGGGTGATCGACTTGGGACTCATCGGCGACGGTGAGCAGCTACCGCCGGAGACCGAGCTGGCCGCCCAGCTGGGCGTGTCGACCGTCACCCTGCGCGAAGGTCTGGCGGTACTCCGCCAGCAAGGCTTGGTGGAGACGCGCCGGGGACGTACCGGGGGAAGCTTCGTGCGAGCGCGCCCGCGCTCCATCGCCTCGCGTGTGCGCAGCCGATTGGCCGCCATGAGCACTCACGAACTGCGCGACATAGGTGACCTCCATGTCGCCATCGCCGGGGCCACGGCCCGGCTGGCCGCCGAGCGAGCCGGAGCGGACCAGATCGAACGGATCGGCAGGCTGGTCAACGAGCTGGCCTCGGCCGAGGGGATCGGCGCCCGGCATCGGGCGGATGCGAGGTTCCACATCGAGGTCGCCGCGGCCGCTCAATCGGTACGGCTGACCAAGGTCGAGACCGACCTGCAGGCTGAAGTCGGCGACTTGCTCTGGCTACCGTTGCTCGACGAACCGGCCTACCACCTGACCGCGGTCAACCAGCACGAGCTGATTGCCACCGCGATCCGGCGTCGCCACGACGATGCGGCTTGGAGCCGCGCTGAGGAGCATGCTCGAGGCGAGATAGAACGACTGATTGATCTGCACCTGCATCTCACTGAGGGGTGAGCGGATTGGGTTCCGAGGCTGGTCACGAGCCCGACCCCGCGGGCGCTGCGGGCAAGATCGCCGATCTCATGAATGGCGTGTTCGCCTCCCTCGCCGAGACCGTTGTCACGTTCCGCGAACTGTCAGCCCACGCCACGACACAGGGCCGACGATTGAGACGCTCAGATCTCAACGCGCTGCGCCCGGTGCTGTTCCGCCATCTACAACGGCACCAAGACTTGATCATGGGTACCGGCGTGGTCGTTGCCCCTGGTCTACTCGCCGACGCGCCCATGTGGCTCGAGTGGTGGCGAGCCGGTCCGAGCGACACCCCATCGACCTTGAAGCTCGATCTCGACCCCACATCGCTCGGCTTCTACGACTACACGCAGGCGGAGTGGTACGTCGCGCCCAGCCACGGAGCGTCTCGCGCCGTGGTCGGGCCGTTTGTCGACTTCGGCGGCACGAACGAGTACACCCTGGCCGTGACCGTCCCAGTTATGGAGCGCGAGTCATTCCTCGGCGTCGCCGGGGCGGATCTGTGGGCCACCCGCCTCGAGGCGGCGGCGCGCCGGCTCATGCGGGGCCTGCACCGGGACGTCGTCCTAGTCAACGGTGACGACCGCGTCCTGGCGTCGCGGTCGCCGAGAGCGGTCATGGGTGCGCTGGTGCGCGATAGCGAGGGTGCGACGCGGTACCCGTGTCCCGGCCTGCCGTGGTCGATGGTCGCGCTGCGCGGATCCACTGAATAGCTGGTGATCCCTGCTGTTGCAGTCCTATTCTGCGCAGCGCGGTCAGAAGCGACGTGATCTTGGCTTGGCGGCGGCGCCGAACGCTGCGAGGCTACCGAATTCCCCCGACCGGAAACGTCTGGCGACGCCAGTGCAGCCGGATCACGATGGGATCGTGATCCGGCTGCTGCTGCCCCCTTTGGTAGCGCTGGCGACTAGGCAGTGGCCAGCGCGGGTACCGGCATGGGCGCCGGTACGGCTGCGGGTACCGGAGTGGCTGCCGGCACGGGGGTCGGGGTTGGCTCGGAGGCATCGCCCTCGTGCAGGTCGACGTCCGTGACACGCCGGCCGGTGATACGCCCGAGGACGTAGACGTACACCAGGCCAAGGCCGGTCCAGACCAGTCCGGCGATCAGCGCGTCCTTGTGCAGGAAGCTCCACAGCACACCGGTGAGGGCCATTCCCATCAACGGGAGAGCGATGTTGCGGATGATGTGCTTGAAGGTGCGGTATTCGCGGCGCCGCACGGCGAAGTACGCGATCACGGACAGGTTGACGAAGGTGAAGGCGACCAGAGCCCCGAAGTTGATCATAGAGGAGATCAGCTCCAGGCTGGGCGTGATCGCCAGTAGCGAGACGACGCCGACCGCGATGGTGGCGTAGACCGGAGTGTGCCGCCGCGGGTGCACATAACCGAGGCGCTTCGGCAACACGCCATTGCGACCCATCACGTGCAGCAGGCGGGAGACGCTGGCGTGTGAGGCGAGCGCAGAAGCGATAGTGGCTGCGAACGCTGCGGCCATGAACAGCACCTGGAAGAACTTGCCGCCCACGAACAGCGCCATCTCGGGCAGGGTGTCGTCGGTCATGCTGAAGTTGGCAACGTTCGGGAAGACCGACTGGGCCACCTGGCCGGCGATCAGGAAAATGCCTCCGCCGATGAGCAGAGTGATCATGATCGCCTTGCTGATATGGGACTTGTCGCGAGCTTCCTCGGCGTACATGGTGATCGCGTCGAAGCCGATGAAGGAGAAGCACACGACGGTGGCGCCGGTGAGCACTGCCGGCACAGCCACGCCGGAGTGGAACAGCGGCTGGGTGCTGAGCACGGTGCCCGTACCCATGCCGTGGGACAGCTGCATGACGGCCAAGCCAATGAACGCGATGATCATGACGACCGCGAACACGACCAGGGTGAAGTTCACCTTCGAGGTGGAGTTGAGGCTCCACACGTTCAGAGCGGTCACGGCTGCGACGAAGAGCACGACCCAGATCCAGCCCGGCACCGACGGGAACAAGGAGACGAGGTATAGCCGCACGATCAAGGCGTTGACCAGCGGCAACAGCAGGTAATCCAGCAGGGCCGCCCAGCCGACCATGAAGCCCAGCCGGGGGTGGATCGCCTCGCGCACGTAGGTGTAGGCCGATCCGGCGGACGAGAACACCTTCGCCATCCGCCCGTAGCTGACCGCGGTGAACAACATGACCACGAGAGCAACGAGGTAGGCGAGCGGCACCACCCCGTTCGTCTCTTTGGTGACGATGCCGAACGTGTCGAACAGCACGGTCGGGGTCATGTAGCCAAGGCCGAGCCCGACGATGGCCCACAGGCCGAGGGACCGCTTGAGTCCTCCTTGCGCGGTCATGGGTTACTCCTTTGTTAAGTGCGGGGGATGCAGCACAGGGGCTGTGTAGATATAAGATATGAGATTATAGGTAATAGCACAAGTGTGGGCTCGCTCACGTTGCCTGCTGCATGCCGCCTTGGCGCAACCGGGCCGGCAAACCCGGCGAATCGCCGCGCGGTGATGCGTCTCCTGTGCCCGCGCTGGCAGGATGCGATCATGGCTGGCGTCGCCGAGAGACATCCAACCCGACGCCATGCGAGCCGTAGTCGACTGCGATCGCCGGGGAGCTTGCAGGGCAGGCTGCGGTCGAGCATTCCTCAGACCTGGCTGGAGGGAGAACTGCCATGAGCGCGCATCCTCTCGACCCGCTTTCGACCGAAGAATTCCGCCAAGCGGCAGCCATCCTGCGACGCGACCAAGGAACCGGTGACCGTTGGCGCCTTGCCTCGATCGAGTTGCGCGAGCCGTCCAAACGGACGGTGCGGGAGTTCGAGCCGGGCGCCCCGATCATCCGGGAAGCGCTCGTCGTCTGCTGGAACCGAGACGACGGTCAAGCGTTCAAGGCAGTCGTGTCACTTACCGAAGACCGCGTACTCAGCTGGGAGCATCAGCCCGGCGAGCAACCGAACCTCACCGTCGACGAGTGGCACGAAGCCGATCACGTCTTGCGGGAAGACCCACGCGTCATCGACGCACTGTCCCGTCGCGGGATCACCGATATGTCGCTGACATTCCTCGACACCTGGGGCTATCGCGGCGCGCTGATACCGGAGAAGTACCAGGGACGTCGGATCGGGTGGGTCGACGCATGGCATCGGGAGACGGCCGAGGGCAATCCCTACGCACACCCGGTCAACGGGCTGCATTTCGTGGTTGATCTCAACAGCATGGAACTGCTCGAGGTCGAGGACTCCTTCGTCGTGGAGCCCCCGTCCGTGATGGGCGAGTACATGCCGCATCTCGTTCCCGGGCTACAAGTGCGCGACGACCTCAAACCGCTCGAGATTATGCAGCCGGAAGGCGTGTCTTTCGCTCTCGACGGCTACCTCCTGCGTTGGCAGAAGTGGTCGATGCGGCTTGGCTTCAACTACCGCGAAGGCCCCACGATCCACTGCGTCGGCTACGAAGACGGCGGGCGCGTGCGCCCCATCGCCCATCGACTCTCGTTCGCAGAAATGGTCGTTCCCTATCGGGATCCGAGCGTTGACCACTACCGGCGCACGGCCTACGACGTCGGTGAATGGGGCCTCGGCTTCATGACTACTTCGCTAGAACTCGGCTGCGACTGTCTTGGCGAGATCGTCTACGTCGATGCCGTGCTGCACGACTCGCGGGGTGAGCCCTTCACGATCCACAACGCGATCTGCATCCACGAGGAGGACAACGCGGTTCTCTGGAAGCACATCGACGTGCCGGCGGAGCGGGCGGAGGTCCGCCGGGCCCGCCGCCTGGTCGTATCCGCGCACCTGACCGTTGCCAACTATGAGTATCTCGTCTATTGGCGCTTCTACCAGGACGGCAGTATCGAGTGCGAGGTGCGGGCCAGCGGCATCATGGTCGCGACGCATTTCGCCGATAGCGAGCCACCGCCGTACGGCACGCTTATCGACCACCGGACGTACGCCCCATTCCATCAGCATTTCATCGTCGCCCGGCTCGATATGGACGTTGACGGCGAGAACAACACGGTGATCATGTCCGAGTCGGAACCGCTCCCGACCGGGCCGGACAATCCGCACGGGCTGGCCATGGTGCAACGGAATGTGCCGCTGCGGACCGAAGCGGAGGGCAAGCAGGACTACTCATGGGCGACCCAGCGCTCCTGGAAGGTAGAGAACCCGAATCGGTGGAACGCGTTGGGGACCTCGGTGGCCTACAAACTGGTCCCGACCGGCGCAATTCCTGCGCTGATGGACGAACGTTCGCCCGTCTTCCAGGTCGCGCAGGTCATCGGCCACACGCTATGGGTGACTCCTTACGACCGCGACGAGCGGTGGCCCTGCGGCGAGTTCGTGAACCAGAATCGCACCGACAACGGGCTACCGCGGTGGACGTCGGCGAATCGGCCGATTGAGAACACCGATGTCGTCCTGTGGTACGTCTTCGGAATACACCACATCACGCGGGTGGAGGACTGGCCGATCATGCCCGTCGACACCGTGTCGTTCTGGCTCAAGCCGTTCGGGTTCTTCGACCGGAACCCGGCGATCGATGTGGCGCCCAGCCCGCCTGCCGCGTGCCAGCAAGAGCATCACGTGACCGGCGGCATCGGCTAGCGGGTCTCGCTCCGATACCGACCCGTCAGAAGGCCGGACGTCAACTCGGCGACATCAGGACGCGGCTGGTGACGGTGTGGCCGGGTCGGCTGAGGGGGATTGCGGCAGCGTGGAGCGGAGCGACCGCTTCCATCCGTCCAGGATCTGGACGAGCTGGGCCGGCGTCTTGCCCAGGCTATGTGCTAATGCTGCGAATGCCGGGCTGGCCGGATCGATGCCGTGACCCGGGTTGGCCATCCGGTCGAGCGCGTCGAGCACCTCGGCGGCCCGGGCGGTGGACACGTGGAGCCTGGCCGCCAGCGCGTTGACTCCCCCATCGGGGGGCAGTCGGTTGGCCGACTTCGCGCCGGAGCCAGGCGACCCCGCACCCGCGAATTCCTGCAGCGCCCGCTGGGCCTGGGCCATGCTGACGCCGAGGTTGGCAGCTAG
>Ga0081540_1001044_pt1 | contig 24757 bp, 17 predicted proteins | sample TabmetS2T1R1_FD_71024 | JGI IMG/M metagenome (GOLD analysis project Ga0081540, IMG submission 71024) | Tabebuia heterophylla rhizosphere microbial communities from the University of Puerto Rico - S2T1R1 | ecosystem: Host-associated > Plants > Roots > Rhizosphere ... | reverse complement strand
ATCACAGCCCGCACGGCCTAACCCCCTATGGCCGTTGCCGCGCGCACTCACCGACGGGTGGGACGCAACAGGCTCCCGCGCCTGATTCCGCCGGGGCCGCGTCGGCTGGTGGACGGCGCACCTGACCGGAGCGACCAGGCCACTGTTCCGCTGGGGCCTGGTCTGGATCGCGGATGACTCCCCGGGCCAGCCGGTCAGGCTGGCCCGGGGCCTCTCATCCTTGGTCAGATCCGGATGCGCAGGATCTGGCCTTGCCCGGCGGGGAAGCCGAAGCCCTGGTTGGAGACGTAGAACGCTCCATCCGGGCCGACGGTCATGCCGGTCGGGAACGTCAAGCCCGAGACGACCGTCTCGGGGGGACCATGACGGTTGATCCGTACGATCGCCCCGGTCCCCGGGGTCGGGCCGCCTGCGCTGGTGCTCATCTCCAGCGCATACAGCTTGCCCCCGCGGAAGGCCAGGCCGAGGACCTTCTCTACCCCTGTCGCGCGGACCTTGAGCGTGCGGTGGCCGGTCAGCTTCCACACGAGCTCGTCACCCGCGCGATCGCTGGGCTCGAACAGGCCCAGGTTCGCGATGTAGATGCCGTGGTGGTAGGTAAGCGCAGTAGGAACCACGTGTCCCTGGCTCGCCGAAATGTCGATCACCCGGCTGATCCGGCCGGATCGCGTGACCCGGTCGAGCTCGCCGTGGTTGGAATCCATCGGGTACAGGGCGCGCCCGATGGCGATCATGCTGTACCACGTCCCGTCCGGTTCGAAGTCCTCCGGGTCCGGATGGGCAACCGGATGCGCCATCTGGAAGGCGCTCAGGTTTGCGATCAGCTTCCACTTGCCGTGGTGACCCACCTTGATGACGCCGTTCGGGACGGTGGGCACGCCGTGCGAGCAGCCGGCGCCGGCCAGCAGAGCGTAGAGCTTGTGGCCGACGAAGGCGACGCTGGACACGCCGCTGACCAGGCCGCCGCTGGCCGCGTTGGTCTGGCTCGAGGGCAGCGCGTTCACCACCGCCGTGACCACGCCGGCCCGGCTGATCTTCGAGATCCGCCCGCCGCGCACCGGGTCATTGGTGCTGCCGGTGTAAGGCGCGGCCGCGCCCGCAGCCTGCGGGCATAGGCCAGCCGTTGAATCGGTGCCGCCAAGACCACCCTCAGCGACATACAGATTTCCGCCGGGTCCGAACGTCAGCCCACGCGGATTGTTCAGGCCTGTCGCGAAAACAGAGACCACCGCGGCGCCATGGTGACGCGCGGCCGCCTGATGGGCGGACGCTTGGCCGCTTCCTGCCAATCCCAGGGAACCGGCGAATGCGACGGTGAGCAACACCGTCAAGAACCGTCTCATTTTACCCCCCCTTTCACAAGGGATCGTGACTTACTGTGCGTTCGTGACGCAATGCGCGGGGAGGCGTTTTGGGACAGTGCACCCAGACAATCCGCAGATGCAACAATCAGGACGAGTAGACATCAAGTTCGATGGCTGTCCGCCGCTTGGACTAACGACGGCCGATGGGAGGCCCTTACCCGTGTCTGACCTGCCCGCCTTCGGCGTAACCGCTGATCTACCCGGTGGTGCCGAGGTGGGCGCTGTAGTACTGGCGGAGGGCGTCCTCTTCGCTTTCGCTGATGCGCGCGTCCGGGTCGATGTTAGGGGCATCCTTAACCTGGTCCTTGGACACGGCCAGCACGACCAGCTGGTCGCCGTCGAACCGGGATCCGCGGATCGGCGCGAAGCTCTGCCGGGTCCCGAACAGGCCGGTCTCCACGAGGATCCATTCGGGCTGCCCGGTCTGATCGCCAAGATACACCTTGGTGATCTTGCCGATCCTGTTGCCCTCGGCGTCGACAGCGGCGCGGCGGATATATTGCTCGGTGTCCTGCGGCGTGGTCATGGCTTCTCCTCTTCGTGCCGGATGCCGCCTAGCCGATGTCCGGGCCACGCGGCTGAGGTACAAGACATGCCGGCTACCCAGCGAGGACAGCCACAAACAGCGCCGCCGCGCGGCTGTCCGTTTCAGGACAATTCCGGTCCACACGCCCACCGCAGGCCACCTGAGCAGGCCAGATGACTCGCCCGGACACCTCGGCGTCCGGGAGTGGCCCCCGTGTCCACGACTGTGGTTAGCACTGCGTCAGCAACTAGCCTGTTTGTCCAGTGAGCCGACTTCCCGCTCTCGGCCTGCTGCCTGACGATTCTTATCGGTGGAGGTTCCGGCGCTGCCTGCATGGCGTGCCAGGGCCGACCGCCGGGCCGGTGACCGGTGGTGTTCGCCGTGCCCCCTGCGGCTGTCGTGGCTCCCGTCGCGTCGTGCCACCCGCCGCCCGGGCCGCCGCCCGCGGACCAAACAGCATGAATGCCGCGATCATGTCGCTTGAACTGCATGAACGCGGCAGCCATGCGGTAGCCCGCGGCGCCGGCGGGCCAGCAGGATCGGGCGGTTCAGGCTGCTCCGCGCCGCAGCGCCACCTCGACGACGACCGGAGGACGAAACACGGCCGCAGCAACCGTCTCTGAGCCACGACTCACTCCGAGGTCAGATTTCCCAGCGGTGGCCGTGCACTCGATTCCGATATCGATTCGCCGTGATGGCTCCGAGCGGCGGTGAGGATGAGCTCGATGACCGTGTCGAGGGGGATCGCGGTGGAGTCGATCACCATGTGGTACAACGACGCGTCGGCCGGGTCGACGCGGTACAGGCGCCGAACGTAGGCGGCGCGCGCCTTGTCGGCCGCCTGCATGTGAGCGCTGGCCTGCTCCTGGCTGATGCCCTCGACCGTGGCGCCCTGGATGATCCGGCGGGCCGGCGGCCCGTCCAGCCGGACGTGGAAGCCGCGGTCCCGGCCGAGTACCACCGCAGCGGCCCGGCCGAGGATCACGCCCCCGCCGTCGGCTAGCAGGCCGTGGATCCCGGCCTCGGCACTGCACCGCAGGTCCTCGTCCTGGTGACGGGCGGAGAGCGGCGACTGGGTGGGGCCGACCGGCATCGAGTGCGTGAGAGACGCGAGCAGCCGGTGGACCGGCGTGGTCTTCGCCTCCTCCGCTATCAGCTGCTCATGACACGGGGCGGCCAACGCGACCTGGCCCTCCGTGGTCGTGACGCGCTGCAGGAAGGGCAGGCCGAGCCGCTGTGCGAGGGCAGGCGCGATGACGCTGCCGCCGGTGCCGTAGGTGGCCGACACGGTGATCAGACGCACGGCCGGGCCGGGCCGGCCGTCTGCGGGATCGGAAGTCACGGGTGCTCATCTCCTCCTGGTCATGCCGGGGCCGGGGCGACCTCGGGCGCGGCCGGCGCCAGGAGGCCGGAGGGCAGCACGAGACCGCACACGATCGCGGCGGCGGCGAAAATGCCGGCCGAAACCCAGAACGCGACGATGTAACTATGCACTGCCGCGCCGGCCTGGGCTGCCGGGCCTGGCCCGTGCGTCACGAGGTAGCTGCTGAACGCGCTCGCGGCGATCGTGTTCAGCAGCGCGGTGCCGATCGAGCCGCCGACCTGCTGGTTGGTGTTGACCATGGCCGAGGCGACTCCGGCGTCCTCGCGGGCGGCGCCGTAGGTCGCCGTGTTGATGGCGCAGGCGAACACCAGGCCGAGCCCGAGCCCGATCACCACCAGGGCGGGCAGGATCGTGCTGGCATAGCTGGTGTGCACGCCCAGTTGGGCCGCCAGTAGGACCAGCCCGGCCGCCGCCACCACCATCCCGGCGGGGATCAGGATCCGGGGCCCGAACCGCGGCAGCAGCACCGCGCTGACCGTCGTCGAGGTCGCGATCAGCGCCGCGATCATCGGCAGGAACGCCAGGCCCGTCGTGACCGGCGAGTAGGCCAGGATCAGCTGCAGGTAGTAGGTGAGGAACAAAAAGACCCCGAACAGGCCGATGGCGGACAGCCCGATGGCCAGGTAGGAACCGCCCCGGAAGCGGTCAAGGACGATCCGCAGCGGCAGCAGTGGATGAGTAACGCGGCGCTCGACCAGCACGAACGCGGTCAGCAGGACCACCCCGGCTACCAGCAGGACAATGGTCGTCGGTGCGCCCCACCCCTTGGTCTCGGCCTCCGACAGCCCGTAGACCAAGCTCACCAGCCCGGCCACGACCAGGATCGTGCCGGCCGGGTCCAGGTGCACCTTTGTGTCGCGGGACTGGCTCGCCAGCAGCCGCACCGCGCCCGCGACGGCGATCAGGGCCAGGGGGACGTTGACGAACAGGCACCACCGCCAGCTCAGGTACTCGGTCAGCACCCCGCCGAGCAGCAGCCCCACCGCGCCGCCCGCGCCGGCGATCGCGCCGTAGACCCCGAACGCCTTACCCCGCTCGGCCGGGTCGGAAAAGGTCACGGCCAGCGTCGACAGCGCGGCCGGTGCCAGCAAGGCGCCGAACGCGCCCTGAATGGCGCGGCCGGTCACCAGCATGCCGAAGCCGGTCGCCGCGCCGCCGAGCGCGGAGGCGGCGGCGAAGCCCGTCAGGCCGATGATCAGCATCCGGCGTCGGCCAACCAGGTCCGACAGCCGGCCGCCGAGCAGCAGCAGACTGCCGAACGCCAGGGAGTACGCCGTCACCACCCACTGCCGGCCAGCGTTCGAGAACCCCAGGTCGTGCTGGGCCGAGGGCAGCGCTATGTTCACGATCGTGGCGTCCAGGACCACCATCAGCTGCGCCAGTCCCACCACGCCCAGCACCCACCAGCGGCGGTCGGCTGCCGCGGCCGCGCCAGGCGGACCCGCCGTCTCCGCCGCCGTCAGCGGCGCGGCGCGGTCGGTAACGTTTCCCGGAACCGCTGTCCGCTCCGCGTCCTGTGCCATTCAGAGCCTCCCTTCGGTTGGGGTTGGTCCCTGGCAGCGCCCCAGGCGAGCTCGCCATGTCAGTCCCCGTGCTGAAATTCCTTGCCAAGAGGCAGGCTACGCCGACGTTGCCGCCGGGCAGGCAGGAGGCATCGCCGGATCACGGTGATAGGCGACCACGGGCGTGCGGCCCTCCCGGCGTCAACAGAGACCGGATTCGGACAGTGACAAGGTAACCCGGATCAGTGACATTAGTTCCACGGACCGAGGTGTAAGACAAGGCGTGTGCTCGGGACGCCGCCCGGCGGGCGCGGTGCCGTCAGCTGGCTTTCTGGATGCCGGGAAGCTGCCAGCTCTTGTCGAAGAACGGCTCAAGCGGGCCATAGAACCGGAAGATCGGGAACCAGCCCCGGCCCGGGACGGTCTGGACCCAGTTGCGGCCCTGGCCCGCCGGCATATCCGGGCCGAAGTACACGTCGATCGTCCCGTCGGCGTTGGCGGCGGGATGGCCGTACATGCTGACCGAGGGGAATGGCTGGTCATTCTGCAATTCCGAGCGGCTCAGCGCGTCATAGACCAGCACCGACCAGAAGTTGTTGACGGGCACGTCCGCCGGAACCCGCAACTGGTAGCTCCTGGCCCCGTCGAGGAAGTCGCCGTCGGCGTCGCGGTAGGCCCACAGGTACTGTGAGCCCGCTCCGACGTTCTTGGCCATCATGGCCGGTGAGTTGCCCAGACCCATGTAGTACACGAAGGCGCGCAGGTCGATTTCCAGCACGCCGTCGCGGACGAAGGTGTACGGCACCCCGCTGATCGCCTGCCAGTACTTGCCCGGGTAGTAGTAGGTATCCGGGTCAGCGGATGCGAAGCAGTTAACCCGGGCGAACGCGGCCGCGGTCCGGGCCGCCTCGGCCAGCAGCGCCACCCGGTCCGGGTCAGCCGGGAACGGCTGGCCCTTGGCGATCCCGATCGCCTGCATGTAGAACCGCTCGGCGGGGGTGAAGACCTCCGCCGGTTCTTCCTGGACGATCCGGTGCAGGTGCTCGAAGAACTCGATCGTGTCCGCATGGACGGTGTCGATGGCTTGCCCGGAGCCGTTCGTGAACTCCATCGGCGGGGGGTCCTGGGCGCGGGCCAGCGGGTAGACCCTCAGCTGTTTCATCAAGACGACGGCCTGGTCGGGCTGGCCGTCGACCAGGAAACCGCGCAGCCCGTAGGTGATGCTGAACGTCGGGGACCGGACCGTGAAATACCCGTCCGGGATCTCGCCGTCATACCCCGGCGGCAGGAACAGGTACCGGCCGCCCTGGCCCCGGTCCGGGCCGAGCATCCCGAAATCCACCAGGTACCGCTGCAGCATGTCCATCGCCAGGCCCAGCATCTTCGGCGGGACCTCCACCACCGTGGGCCCGTCCTGGTCCAGGTACAGGAACCCCAGGCCGTACACGGTCTCGGTGTTCGCCGTCAGCAGCAGTGTGCGAGCATCCATCAGCGACTCCCAGATGATCACCTGGGAAGACCGCCGAACGCCGAAGGCTTGCATCCCACGGCGCTGCGCCATCACCGCCACCGCCGGGAGCTGGGCCAGGAACACCTCCACGGCCCGGTTCAGGACCAGCTGCTCCTGCAGCGCCGCGGCCGCCTCTCGGGTCGGGTAGCCGTTCTCGAACCCGAACTCCCCGAACCGCGTCTTCACCGTCCCGGTATTGATCCAGCCGTGCCGCTCAGTATCCGTTCCCGCCATGACCTGCCATCTCCGTGACCAGACCCTACACACTGACTCGGGAGCCTCATCCGCTACCGATTGTGCCGCCTTCCAGGGCAGGCAGGTCAAGGGGTCCGGCTGGGTGAGGTCACCGACCACAGGATGCGTCGCAGCGCCTTCGTCGGTTAAGTGTCCGGTGTCCAAGATCGTAGCGGTGTTCCGTGGCGGCCCTGTTGTGCCTCGCTGGATGAGGCGGGGGGGCACCAGGACGTGGCGGGCCGGACGGTCACGCCGCTTGATGCGGGCCTGGAGCGAGCGCATCGCCTCCGCGCCGATCTCAGTCGCGAACTGCTCGACTGTCGTCAGGCCGATCGTCCGGAAGGCCGCGACGGGGGTGTTGTCATAGCCGGCCACCGACATATCCAGGGGGACCTGCAGGCCATGCTCGGCGAGAGCGTCGAGCACCCCGAAGGCACACAAATCATTGCCGGCGAAGATGGCCGTCACGGGGCCGGCGTGCGAGAGAAGGTCGCGGGTGGCGTGGTAGCCGCCGCGCTCGGTCGGCGGCGCGTTCACCACGTGGACCTCGCTCGCGAGCCGGTGGCCATTCATGGCGGCCTGATAGCCCTCGATCCGCTCGGCGCCGGCGTGCTCGCTCGCATCCGCGATCATCGCGATGCTGGTGTGCCCGAGCGCAACCATGTGGTCGATGACGAGCCTCGCGCCCTCGCGGTTGTCGCTGACGACGGTGTCCACCCTGGGGATCCGGGGCGTCTGGGTCAGCGTGACCAGCGGGGCCGACCGGGCCGCCTCCACGATGACCATTCGGGACAGCCTCTCGGTCACTGCGACGATGCCGTCCACCTGCAACTCCAGGAGGCGGCCGAGCGCGTGCTCCTCGGTCTGGCTGCGGCGCTTGCCGCGGACGATGAGCGCGGTGTATCCGTGCTCCTCGGCCACCTCGTCGATGCCGTCGAGAACCATCGGGAAGAACGGGTTGTGCAGGTCGCTCACCAGGACGCCGATGGAGTGCGACTGCCGGCGCGCAAGCGTCCGCGCGGCCGCGTTCGGCCGGTAGCCGAGCTCCTCGATCGCGGCCAGAACGGCCGCCCGTGCCACCTCGCTCACCAGGGGGGAGCCCTGCAGCACGCGCGAGACCGACGACTTCGAGACGCCCGCCCGGGCGGCTACATCCAGGATGGTCGGGGAACCCACTCTGGGAACGATCCCAGCAAAGGCGCCTCCTGTCAAACCGGCTGTGAGCAGCCACGACTCTGAACCATCCCGGCGCCTAAGCCTTAGCAACCTCTTCTGGGCCTTGACAGCCTGGCCATAGCTGGTACCGTTCCCAGAAATGTGATGGGAACGCTCCCATAGACCTTCGGCGCCTGGCGAGCGGAACGACGAACGGAGTGGCCAGCAGTGAGCGACAACCTCCCCTCTACCGACCAGCCAGGCCTGGCGCGGCCGAGGTTTCGCGTCGGCAGCGCCCCCGACTCGTGGGGTGTCTGGTTCCCGGACGATCCCCGCCAGACGCCGTGGACGCGCTTCCTGGATGAGATCGCGCGGGCCGGATACGAGTGGCTGGAGCTCGGCCCGCACGGCTACCTGCCGGCCGACGCCACGGCACTGCGTCCCGAACTCGAAGCCCGCGGACTGCGCCTGGCCGGCGGGACCGTCGGCGGCCCACTGCATCAGCGTGCCGAGCTGCCCGCCATCGAGGCTCAGATGCTTGAAGTTGCGCGTCTGGCCAGCACGTTCGGGGCCGGGTATGTGGTGTTCTTGCCGGCCATGTACCGGGACCTGACCGACGGACGCCAACTGGAGCCGGCCGACCTCGACGCCGGCCAGTGGCGCGCGCTCACCGAGGGCGCCGACCGCCTCGGTCGCGTCCTGCGCGACGAGACCGGAATGCGGTTCGTGTTCCATCCGCACGCTGAGAGCCACGTCGAGACCGACGAGCAGGTCCGCCGCTTCCTGGCCGACACGGATCCCGAACGGGTGGGTCTCTGCCTCGATACCGGGCACGTCGCCTACACCCACGGGGACGCGCCGCGGCTCGTCCGCGAGCACGCCGGCCGCATCTGGTACGTCCACCTCAAGGCCGTCGACCCGGATGTCCTCGCGCAGGTCGAGGCGGAGCGGCTGTCGTTCGCCGACGCCGTCCGGCGCGACGTGATGTGCGAGCCCGGCCTCGGCGTTCCCGAGCTGGATGACCTGCAAGCCGCGTTCGGGGCACTGCCCGACGACACGTTCGTGATCGTCGAGCAGGACCTGTACCCGTGCGACTTCGACCGTCCGTACCCCATCGCCGCGCGCACGCGCAAGACCCTCCAGGCCGCAGGAATCGGGTGAGACCCATGAGCAAGCACGTCACCGTCGCCGTCGTCGGCGCCGGCATGGCCGGGCAGGCCCACGCGTACGGATACCGCAACGCCACCATGCATCCGGATCTCGCGGGCGCCGACGTCCGGCTGGCTGCCATCGTTGACTTCAATGCCGACCTGGCCCGGTCCGCCGCCGCCCGCTATGGCTTCGCCGCCGCGACCACCGATCTGGACGCGGTGCTGAGCGACGACGCCGTCGACGCGGTCAGCCTCGCGCTGCCGAACTTCGCCTACGCCGACGCGATTCCCCGCCTAATCGCGGCCGGCAAGCACGTACTGGCGGAAAAGCCGCTCGGCCGGTCCGCCGCGGAGGCCTACCGGTTCGCGACCGCGGCCGACGCGGCCGGCCTGGTCGGCGGGGTCGGATTCTCGTTCCGGCGCCTGCCCGCGGTGGAAGCGATCGCGCAGATCGTCCGGGGTCGGCAGATCGGCGAGGTATGGCACGCGACCGCCTGGTACCTCACCGACTACGCCTCCACGCCGGATACCCCCCTGTCCTGGCGGTACGACCGGCAGCAGGCGGGCGGCGGCGCGATTGTCGATGTCGGCGCGCACGTGCTCAGCGTGCTGGAGTATGTTACCGGTCCGGTCCGGCGCGTAGTCGCCGCGGACTCCCGGATCCTCATCCCCGAGCGGCCGGTTCCCGCGGGTGCGGTCACCGGCCACAGCGCGGCGGCCGGAACGGGCCAGACGGGACCGGTTACCACAGACGACGTCACCACGATGATCGTCGAGCTGGCCGGCGGCGGGAGCGCCCAGCTCACGGTGAGCCGGATCGCGACCGGCGTGCCGAACTCCCTCGGGTTCCAGGTCATCGGCTCCGAAGGCTCGGTGTCCTTCGACTCCGCCCGGCCGGACGAGTTCCTGCTCCACCAGCGGTCCCTGGCGCAGCCCGAGGCCAACGGCCCGCGCCTGGTCACCGTCGGGCCTGAGCAACCGTCATTCGCGTACACCATACCGATGCCTGCCCGCGGCGTCGGCTCCGGGTACGGCGCCGCGTTCATCGCCCAGGCCCAGGACTTCCTGTCCGCGATCCTGGACCGCCGCAAGGTCAGCGCCGATTTCTGGGCGGGCTACCAGACCATGCTCACCTGTGACGCCGCCCAGCAGGCCGCGGCCGATGGCCGCCCCGTCGACATCGCGGCCCTCGACGCGATGCACCGGGGGCACGCCGCCCGGCGGGTCCTGTTCTAGCGGCCACCACGCATCCCATCACTGACGGAGGTATTACACATGTTCAGACCTAGAAACCGGGCCGTGGGCGCCGCGCTGCTGACGATCCTCGTCCTCATCCTGGCCGCGTGTTCCGCGACCGGCGGCAAGAGGGCGGCGCAGAGCGGCGCCAACGTGGTGGCCGGTCACGCCAGCACGCCGCACTACACCATCGCCATGATCACCCACGCCGGACCGGGCCAATCCTTCTGGGATACCGAGCGCTACGGCGGCGTCGCCGCTGCGACCAAGGACAACTTCACCCTCAGGTACTCCTCCGACCCCGACCCCACCAAGCAGGCAACGCTGATCGAGGACGCGATCAACAGCAAGGTCAACGGCATCGCGGTCACCGACCCCAACCCCGGCGCGCTGTGCCCGACGATCCAGAAGGCCAAGGCGGCTGGCATCCCGGTGACCATGTTCAACGCGGGATCCGCCAACTGGCAGCAGTGCGGCGCGATGGAGTACTTCGGCCAGGACGAGACCATCGCCGGTGTCGCGGCGGGCAAGCGCCTGGCCGCCGCGGGCAAGAAGAACGTGCTCTGCGTGCTGCACGCGCAGGGGCAGGTCCAGCTCGAGGACCGGTGCGCGGGCGTGAAGCAGGGCCTCGGCTCCGAAGGCACCATGACCAAGCTCTACGTGAACGGCGAGAGCCCTTCGGATGAACTGTCCACCATGACCGCCGCGCTGACCAAGGACAAGACCGTCGACGCGGTCATCACCCTCGACGCGCAGGTCGCGCTCAACGCCCTCCAGGCGCTCACCGCGGCGCACAGCTCAGCCAAGCTGTACACCTTCGACACCAATGCCCAGTCGATCGCCAAGATCAAGTCCGGAGCCATCCAGTGGGCGGTGGACCAGCAGCCCTACCTGCAGGGGTATGAGTCGGTCGACTCACTGTGGCTGTACCTGACCAACGGCAACGTCATCGGCGGCGGCCAGGTCGTGCTGACCGGCCCGTCCTTCGTCGACGCCAGCAACGTCGACGCGGTGGCCAAGTACGCGGCGCGCGGCACCCGCTAGGGATGCGCGGTGGGGTCACCCGCGCCCTCAGGGGACCCCGCCGCCCTGGACTGCTCCTCCTCCTGCGCCCGGCCGGGGTGTTTCCGGGTCACCCCGGCCGGGGCGGTTCCCCTGCGCGGACAGCATCGTGAACGCCTACCTGATCAGCCTGAAGATCCGCGGAGCGGGACCGTATAGCCAGCGTCCCGTTCGGGCATCGAGTCCGCAGTGCCGCCAGCCCGAGCGCGCCGCCCAGCGGCAGCAGGATCACCGCGGGCAACTGGTACCGCCAGGAGAACTCGAACGCGTCTGAGCTGATCAGCAGCACAATCGCGGACAGCGTGACCAGCAGGCTGGCCCGGGCCAGCCGGGCCCCGTCCGGGCTGAGGGTCCGCCGCCGGACCATTCCGGCCAGCGATCCGGCCACGCCCAGGATCAGCCCGGCCAGGAACAGCGGGCCGGGCGTGTAGCCGCCGTTCAGCTGGTAGTCACGCAGGAACTGCGCGAGCGCGGGCACCGCGACCACATCGCCGCTGGCCTCCGCGGGGTCCAGCTTGGTGTAGAACCACTTCGGGTACATCTTCGGGTAGTGCGGCGGCGAAGTCGAGAACTGCCACCGCGCGATGTTCGTGATCATCGGGTTGCCGTCGCGGGTCAGCGCGAACAGCCGGGCCGCGTCCCCGAGCACCGAGCCGGCCACCCGCAGCGGCTGCTGGCGCAGCACGGCCAGCGAGAAGCTGGCCCGCAGCTTCTCCCGGGTGCTCCCGGGCGGCACCTTGATGGTCACGCCGGGAGACTCCGGGTTGTGCAGCAGGCCGTCCACGCCGCCCAGCGCCACGATCTGGGCATACGACACGCACAGCCCCCGCTCGTCGGCAGGCAGGGACAGGGTCTTGCAGTCGGCCGCGGCCGCGGCCCGTCCGTATTCCTGGCCCGGCCCGCTGCGGACCGGGTCGAAGTGCCCGGTCAGGGCCAGGTAGCCGACCAGGTAGATCAGGATGGGCAGCAGGAAGCAGCCGGCCGCCAGCGCGGTGTGGCCCACGCGGCGCCACCATCCGGCCGCCGACAGGAAAGCCAGCACCATGACCGGAACGAGCAGGACTCCGCCTATCTCCCGGATCGTGGCGGCGACCCCCAGGATCAGCGCCCCGGTTACGAGCTGCCCCCACCAGGACGTCTGCGCCCGGCGCGGCCAGAGCAGCACAGCCAGCCCGGCTCCGATGACGGCCTCGAACGGAACGTCCGGCATGATCGTCTGCTCGAGCTGCAACTGGTAGGCGTCGAGCAGTACTGGCGCCGCAGCCACCGCCGCCACCCAGCGCGGCACCTGGTAGCGGATCAGCAGCACGTACACGGTGGCCGCCAGCGCCAGCCCGAACAGATGCTGGACGGCCACCACCAGCCCGAGGCCGCCGATGGGATCGAGCACCCGCAGCATGACGTTGTAGCCCTCGGGCTCCTGACCGTTGGAGCCGATCAGGTACTTGCGCGAGTCGATGTACAGCAGGGCCGGCTGGTAGGCGACCTGGGCCAGCACCCGCAGCGTCAGCCCGGCGGCCATCACGATGCCGAAGGCCCAGTGACGGCGGACCATCCGGATGGCGAGGGCCCGGGGGAACTCTCCCGCTATCAGCTGTATCGCCGTCACGGGATAAACGCTGGCGAGGTCACTTGTGTAAACTCTGTGAAGACGCTGTCCGCGACCTGGTGACTATGTTAGCGACATGTGTCCCACGGGGGTGGTCCCTAGCCTCGGCGAGGCATACCCGCCGCATGTCGCGCCGCAGCGGCAAGACACGCAGACCGAATAACTCGCTCGTCACAGGGCCGGTGCTGCCACAACCTCTTCCTCGCCCCGATTCTCCATCTCGCGGCCAGGCCGCCGCGTCAGCGCAGGCGTGACCGGACGGCCTCCGCCGCCGAGCCGCCGAGCTGCTCGAGATCGATGCCGTGGAGACGTCCTACGATTTCAGGCTGCTCGCTTCCGGCCGCAGCGGCAGCGTCCTCCAGCGGCAAGCCCGGCGCCGCAGCCTCGTTCTCGGCCAGAGCGCGGGTGCTCGGGGGTCTCATTAGGGTCACCTCGAGGTCTGCGAGCTCATCCAGGGTGACCTCAGATCGGGGCACCCGGGCCACGAACTGGTAGTGCGACGTCTGCCCCACCCCGTGTCCGGTCTCTGGTGAGTCCGGCGAGAGAAAGGAGTGGCGCACCGCGAGGTCGTCGAACGCGTCGGCGGCGACGCGCCGACCGTGGACCACGGCGTCGTAGGCCATTTGCCCGGTGAGGTCCGAGAAGACGACGGGTCCGTCGATTACGGCGGCGTCAACGAGGGTAAGCTCACCATCGTCGACGTCGATGGCGAGACGCAGGTAGGCCTCCGTGTAGTCCCCCGGGGGTGCGCACGCAGCCGCCGGCCCCTCCATGTCCCCGTAGCTGCCGGGCTCTTCGTCCCCGTAGCTGGCGGACTCTTCGTCCGCCTCGGACGACGGCGCAGGCTCGGGCATCTCCGCGCCGCGCGGGCCAGGGCTCGGCGCTCCCGCTCCGGTTTCCATGATTTCCCTCGCGATGTCGCCGGCAAGCGGCATCTCCGGCAGGGAAGCGTCCTCGATGACCGGGGCCGCGGCGGAGTCCATCACGTTCTTGTCAGCGTTGTTCGCCATGGTGCTCTCCCTCACCAGTTCCACCCATGCCGACCCTCACCAGTTTCGCCCTTGCCGGTAGTTGTGGATCCATCGATAGTAGAGCCGCTGCAGCGATAGCGTCGGGGTCGCCCGGATCATCCCGAGCCAGTTATCGTTGTGCACGACGACGTCTCGTCGTCCGGAGGCGCCCTCGTAGTTGCACGGCTCAAACTGGTCGACGCTGCCGAGGTTCCACTCTCCCAGCCAGTCGGCTCTCCAGTTGCACGTCAGTCCAGAGCCAGTAGAGACCATCGTGCCGAGGTACTCGGTCGACCAGTCCTGGTAGTTGTACACGAGGAGGTCGGTGCGGCCGTTCCCGTCGACGTCCATGGCCCAGTGCCGGTCGTGTCGACGCATCTGCCACCCGGGAGCGTTGCCGTCGTACCGGTTCACCATTGACAGCTCGCTGCCGGTGGAACTGAGCATACCTAGGTACGCCTTCGACCAGTCGTCGCCGTTGAAGACGTAGAGGTCGTCCCTACCCTCCCCGGTGAAGTCGCCGACGACGTGCTGGTCGTGCTTGGCCATGGACCACCCCGGGGCGGTGTTGTCGTAGCGCTTCACCATCGCGTACCCGGACCCGGTCGAGTGGAGCATCGCGAGGTAGCGCACCGACCAATCGGTGCCGTTCCACACGTAGAGGTCGTCCCTGCCATCGCCGTTGAAGTCGCCAGGGAGGTACCGGTCGCCCTTGCGCATCTGCCACCCCGCGAGGACGCCATCGTAGCGGCGGGCCACGGTGAAGCCGAACCCCGTAGAGCGGAGCATGCCGAGGTAGGCGGGCGACCAGTTCGTCCCGTTGCTGACGATGAGGTCGTCCGTGCCGTCGCCGTTGAAATCGGCGACGGCGAAGGTGTCATCGCGGGCGAACTGCCACCCGGGCATCCTGTCGTCGTAGCGGCGGATCAGGCGGAGGCCGCCGTCGCCGTCGTCGACAAGAAGGCCGAGGTACTCCTGGTTCCAATTCGTGGAGTTGTAGACGATGACCTCGTCCTTGCCATCACCGTTGAAGTCGCCGACGTAGAACTTGTCCCCAGATGCGAACTGCCAGGATCCCGGGACGCGTTCCACGGCGCCGGCGACGAAGTCCAGCTGATTGCCGCTCGCCTGGTAGATCTGGATCGAGTTCTCGTTGTGGACGAGCACCTCGTCTCGGCCGTCACCGTTGAAGTCGCCAGTGACGACGTGGTTGAACGTCTGCCCGCTGAATGGGTGCTGGATGCGGCGCATCTCTGTGTAGCAGACCGGGTCGAACTGGGGGGAGTTGCCGCGCATCCGGCAGTTCTCCACGGGCCGGTATATGCCGGAATCCTGGTACTTCGCTCCCTCGAAGAGCCCGGCGTCGAGGTCGCTGCTCCACAACGCGGGCCGTGTCCCCTGGTTGTAGCCAGTGCACGCACCGTTGCCCGGGTTCGGGTTGACGCCCGTAGGCACTGGCGTGGTGGGGCTGACGAACTGGCGCCACTTCAACGTCGACCGGTTCATGTTCGCGGTGACGTTGACCTCCTGCGGCTCGGATCCCGAGAATGTCCCCGGGCGGCAGTACTCATCGGCTAGGGAGCCGAACCCGTGGCCGAACTCGTGGGCGACGACAGACCAGTCGGCGCCGCGCGTCACGTACAGGCGGTTCCCGCGCCGGCACCCACCGAAGCCGGTGGAGTTGACGACGATGAGGACGAAGTCCCAGTCGGGAACGAACGCGCTCAGCACCATGTTCAGCCTCGACGAGGTACTGGGCCCGTCCTCTATCCAGCAGCGAGCCCACATCCCGGTGAAGATCGTGTCCAACCGCGTGTCGCGATGGACCGAGTTCACCAGGTTACCGTCGGCGTCGTAGGTGTTGGTGGTGACGCCGGAGTCGGCGGAGAACAGGTTGACCCGGTAGATATTGAACGCTTGGGCGGCCTCATAGTAGAAGTCCTGCCGGAAAACGCCCTCCATGACGGTGTCCCGGCAGTAGTCGTTGAACAGCGACTGCTCCCCCTCTTGGAAGCCGTCACCGACGATGGCGATGTCTCGTTTCGCTCCGGGCGAGCCTGCGGGCTGGAGCGTGGTCACTGACTCAGGCATCGCCGCCTCCCCGCTCGCGGCGCGAGTGTCCGTCACCCCTGGTCATTTCCCCTCCCCTGCTAGTGGTTCTCGCATAGGCGATCGCTGCAGGGTGTTCGCCATTCCCGCTCGTCACGTATGGTCATGCTCTCCCGCTCGCCTGATCCATTTCACCTAGGAGATCGGCAATGACCACTACATCGATGAAACCGTCGTAGCTATCATCGAATGTTCCTGAACTGTCCCGGAGGGCGAAAACGGCTCTGACTGTTACTACATTACCGACGATGCGGCGGACGGCAGTGTTTACCTCTTGCCGGAACAAGTGATGATCACTACTGGTAAATCCGATGTTGAATCCGTTAATAATAGTTTCCGCTCGACTAACTGGCAAGGGGAAAGAGACGTCGACGTCGACATCTTGAGGGGAGCCGCTGTGTGCAGGGAAAAGGATTCTGTGCCTGATAAAATCGATCGCCATCTGTCTCACCCACCCAACGCCTAGCCTAACTTTGTTCCGGCGAAATACGCAGCCGTACTTAAGTGACACCTGAAGGCCTCGATCAGTACTTTCCTTAGCACGCTCTCGATTGATTTGTCAAGCCTCGGTAAACAAACTCTAACCTGGCGGCTACCGCAGGTCCTGCATATGACGGGATTCGGAGTAGCTAGCCGCAAGTGCCGCCCCTAAACGCGCGCGGCAAGCCGGGGAGGCTCTGTAGACCCTGCTATGCAGTACCTAGGGCCGTAGTCCTTGTCGTGTCATTAGTAGGACTCAACACGCACCTTGACACGGTAGAGGTTGAGCGGTACGCGCTGGTCGTCCTCGCTGTAAAGGATCTTGGCCGAGTCTGCCGAGTCAAGGTCAGACCACTGCACAGTCGCTTCGCGAGTCCGGGCACGGCAACCGCGACGAAGGGATGGCGGGGAAGATCCGCCATACAGCGATCCTGCTAGCGAATTCGCTATCGAGAGACTGCGGGGCCGGGGAGACACAGCGCGAAGCGTGAGACGGCTCCGCTCGTGGTGTCCTAGTCAGCAAGATGCAACGGGCCTGGTACAAGCCCGCCGGGCAGCAGAAGCGGCAGCGGATGCAGCTGGCGGCGGCCGACCGGTTCGCCCCGGAGACAGGATCAGCCACATCACGCGGGGTGCTGCGGCCTCGCTGGCCTGGATTGCCGCGTGCTGAAGGTGGTTACTCCGGGGAGGTCAGATCCGAGTTCGATGGTGTGCCGCTCGATGAGCTGTACTACGTACTCGGCCCACAGCCCTTCCAAGGCAGAGCATTGACCGCGATGGCTGCGCTCGCGTACCCGGAGGCGTGCCGTAGGTCTCGTCTCCGTATTCGCGGACCTGGTCGCCAGGGATCCGGCTTGGCTACGGTGCCGTCGGTGCCGTCGGTGTCGGCGGGCACACGGCGGTCGTCGGCATCTCGGCCCGGTCACCTCTACTGGGTAGTGCACACGAGACAGGGATCGTGACTGCCCAGGACCAGTGCACGGATGCCGCGGCCGGTTTCATCGGCTGGCAGACCGACCAGACTTTGCTCGAAGTGGCCGGGCACGGCGTAGGAGTCGCGTGGGCTTGCGTTCCAGGTCGTGGGGGTGATCACCTGGTAGGTCGCGATTTTGCCCCGGCTCAGCTTTACCCAGTGCATCAAGGTCCCGCGAGTGGCGTTGGCGTGGCCGAATCCTTGCGCATCGTGGTCGACGTCCGCAGGCTGCGGAGGTTGGAGTGTTGGCTGGCCGAGGCAGGACTCCAGCTCGTCCAGCCACTGGCGCATCAGGCGCAGGTTTGCCGCCGCGCGGGTCCAGCGAACGAGTTGCCGCACGAAGGCGCTGGTGCCGTGTACCGCTACCAGGTCAGCAGCCAGCGGGTCGCCCGCGACCAGCAGCTCAGGTAGCGGCCCTAGTTGCATGACCCGGTCATCGTCGCCGTAGCGCGGGGCGGTTGCCCAGCTGTAGGACTCCGCTCGGCTCCGGTCCGGGTTTACCACCGTTTGCCAGGGGTGCTGCGGTCCTACGTCGCTGAACCAGGAAAATCGTGTGTGCTCGCGGACCAGTGCGTGGTCGAGTTCGTGGCGGTGACCGTCGAGCAAGACTCCGCCGCCAATCAGCGGCCTGGCCGGCGAGTCGGGGTCGCGATAGAGCCCGCCGCTAAGGAGGTTCTGGCTGCCATGCCCGACGCGGTGTAGTCCAGCCGCGGCCGTGGCGAACCGGGCGAACAGCGCGATCACGCTGTGCGGGTGCTGTTCCAGCCACGCTTCCAGTTGCTCGGCCGTGGCGACCTCGGCCCATTGATCGAGAGCACCGCCCAGGACGGTGGGCGCGTACCAGGCGGCGTAGTCGTCCACCGCCGCGCGGGCGCGGCGGATGTCGTCCGCCCCCACCGGGCAGGTCGCACCTCCTGGGCGGAAGGGAACTGAATGCGGCCACTGGCGGGTGAACGCGGTGATGACACCCAGGATTCGCTTCGAGAAGTCACGCACCTGCCGCGTCAGCCAGCCCACGAACGGCGGCTGGTAGGCGTCGATGATCTCCGAGTAGAGGGGGTGCCAGGAAAAGGACTCGTGGCACAGGGCCGGCCCGAAGAACAGCGCTCCCTGCCGCGCATCGGACATTATCGATTCGGCCGCGAGGAACAGGTTCCGCAGGCGTACCGCCTGGGGTGGCGGGGTGATGTTCCAGGCATCCTCCAGAGCGTGGGTGGCTGCCACCACGTGGCTGGTCGAGCAGATTCCGCACAGCCGCGCCGTGGTCGCCAGCGCATCATCGGGATGGCGCCCGATCAGGATCATCTCGTAGCCGCGATACATGGTTCCCTGGCACCACGCCTCGGCGATACGGCCGTCGTCCTCCTCCCAGTAAATGCGCAGGTCACCCTCGCTGCGTGGCACTTCCTCGTGCTGCCGGTCACGGCTCATGAAGCCCACCTCACCAACGGCCTGTCCGCGAAGTTGGGGAACTTCGGGCCGATGCAGCCTGTACAACGCATGCCGATGCGGCGTGGTGTCCCGCAACCTCGGTACTCAACGCTGGGCAGGCAGGGCTGCACCATCGGTGCCCGGCCGTGCCGGTCCAGTCCTCCCGGAGCGCCCTTGAGCGCCCAGCGGATGGCCGATACCTGGGTCTCGGCGGGGACGGGGCACCCGGCGACGGCGATCACCGGCAGGCCTTTCCGGGAGCGCCACCCGGAGGGCAGGAGCCCCCCGGCGATGTCCAGCGTGTACTGCAGCCCGACGGCGCCGCTTGGGTTGGGGGGCTGGGCCTGCCAGCCCCCGTAGCCGGCGCACGCGCCCATTGCGAGGACATAGTCTGCCTGCTCGCACAGCGATCGCACGATGCGAAACTTCCCGGCGCCGTCGGCTATGTCGAACATCCCATCTTCGGCCAGGGCAACTGATCCCTCCACGCACAGCACGGTCAGGTGTTCCCGGCCTTCCATCAGCGCCTGATGGATGGGCCGCAGATCGTGTTCAGCCAAAGACGGATGCCACAGCAGCCGCACCCCGTCAACATCGATCAAGTCGAGCAAGTCCGGCGCCTGCCCCTCAACCCCCAAAAGAGCTTGGGTTTCTCCTGAACATCCGCCGCAGCTGATCCATAGCAGCGTCGGGTCGGACATGACCTTCACCTAGTCCATCTGCAGGCTACGGTGCGGTCAAGAGGCGACGTGAAGCACGCCGGCACCGTGGGGATCATCAGGGGAAGGGAACCATGGGCACGAAGGAACTGCTCGGTCATACTGCGCGCTTCGGCCGCACTTTCCGATATGACTACGGGGATGTAGCTCTTGACGTTCCGGGCTGGCATGATCGGGTACTCCGTTCTCGGCGTGTTCACTGCGTCTGCCCTGTAGTTCGTCGGCCGGGGCCGGGCGGATTGGCGAGCAGGCCGTGTTGTTGAAGACCGGCTCAAACCGGTGCAGCGCCGCCCCCGGCCTCCTCGGCGGCTTTCCGCGGAATTCCTCGGGTGCTTGATCCCGCTATCGGCGCAGGCCCGGTCGAACAGGACCGGGCCCGGGCCCCGGCCGAACCGGTGAGTGAACACCTTCCCCTTACCGGTCAGGATCTGCGCCGGGATCCCGTGCCGGCGCAACGCCCCGGTCAGCGCCTGGCAGACCGGCCGGGCCGTCGCCCGCACGACGGCCTTCGCGCACTTGCGAACCGGGAATGATCATCGATCCCGGTCACGATCTTCACCTCGATGCCGCCCGCGAGATAGACCGGCCCGTCACGTCCATCTGCCCCAGGTCCATCGCCCGGCCCCGCTCCCAGCGCCGGTAGTCCTCCCGCCGCCGCTTCCACCTGCCCGGGACGATCGGCCCGCGCTGGATCAGCTCCCGGTACACCGCCGACCGGTCCGCTAGGCCGCCCAGCCCGCCCGCGGCATGCGGGCCAGCCACTCATGCACCGTCTGCCGCGCCACCCATGCCGGCGGGCCACCTCCGTCACCGGCAGGCCCTCCTCCAGGACCTCCAGCACCGCCCGGTACCGCCGCTCCACCACACCCAGCCCCCGCCAGCACACCCGGCCCTCTCGCCGCGATCACCAATGGCCGCTCCACGGCGCAGCGCCGACGACGGAGATGCGGATCGGTCTCGTTTCAGGTTCAGTCAATACTGATATGATAATCAGTATTGATAGATTCGCCGAGACGGATGCGGAGCGGCGACCGGCAAGCGGCGGCCGCGAGCTGGCGGGGGCAGCACGCCCCCAAGTGTTCAAGGCGGAACGGCAGGAGGAGCAGTGATGGCAGAGGCAGCATCGGCAGCCGGCGCGCCGAAGGTGACGCGGCTGGACCGGCGTAAGGCCCGGACCCGGCAGGCCCTCATCGACGCTGCGGTGCGGCTGATCGCCGAGGGCCGCGGGGATCGGGCCAGCATCGCCGAGATCACCGAGGAGGCCGACATCGGCTTCGGGTCGTTCTACAACCACTTCGACAGCAAGGAACAGCTATTCGCGACCGCCTCGGAGGAGGTACTGGAACGCTGGGGACAGTTGATCGACCGCGCCAGTGCCGGCATCACAGACCCGGCGGAGCTGTTCGCCGTGGGCACCCGGATCACCGGACGGCTCGGCTGGACCCACCCCGACATCGCCGGGTTTCTCACTGGCACCAGCATGAATGTCCTTGACATCCCCACCGGCCTGGTGCCGCGTGCGCTGCGCGACATCGAGGCAGGGCGGGCCGCGGGCCGGTTCACCATTCCCGATCCGGAGATCGCGCTTAGCGCCGCGGTCGGCGGCATGCTCGGGCTGCTGCGGATGTGCCAGCGGCACCCGGAACGCGTCACCGAGACCACCGTCGACCAGCTCACCGAGGCCGAGCTGCGGCTGCTGGGCGTCCCCGCCGACGAAGCCGCCCGCCTGGCCGCCCTCCCGCTCCCTCCCATTGAGGCCTGGTAATAGCCGCGACGATACCGTCGCCCGCCTGTCCATGTTTCCCTGGCCGCGATGAACCCCGTGCTACCCGGCCTCGCGGGACTGGACCCTGGACATCACCGCCGGCCTGGCGCCGCGCGCCCGGCCGGCACCGGCGACCCCCGGGCCGCGCTGGCCGCCCCGCTTCGCCAGATCCTGGCCCGGCCAGTGGGCGCGCCCATCGCATCGGCAGTCTGATACGGCCCGTTCCGGCCGGGCCGGGCGAGCACCGGGCCAGGACCCGTAGCACCCGGTCCGTTCGGAATAAAAGACTTTCGCCGAACGGACCGGGTGCGAGCCTCCGAACGGCCGCGGCCATCCCGGGACTTGACATGGTAAATCATTTTTGTGATAGTTAATCAGAAGTGATAGCTACCCCTGATCGGTCGGGGCAGCGAGCAAAGAAAGGAACCCTGTCATGTTCAAGTCACTGAGCACCTCCCTGATCCTGCGCGGCATCCTCGCCGTCGCGGTCGGCATCATGGCGCTGGCCTGGCCCCAGGTCACGGTGCTCGCCCTGGTCATCCTGTTCGCCGTGTACGCGTTCATCGCGGCGGGCCTGGAAGCCGTGCGGGCGTTCAGCAGCCGCACCGCGGGGCCGGTGTTCGGGCACCTGCTCCTCGGGCTGGTGGATCTCGCCGCCGGAGCGGTCGCCCTGGCCTGGCCCGGGCCCACCGCTCTCGTGCTCGTGCTGATCGTGGGCACCTGGGCGGTCATCGCCGGCGGCGTGGAGATCGCCGCCGCCTTCGCGGCCGGAGAGCCGGCCGGGGCACGGGCGCTGTTCATCCTCGGCGGGCTGGTGTCGATCGCGTTCGGCGTGGTGCTGTTCGCCCGCCCGGGCGTCGGCGCGATCACCCTGGCGCTGCTGTTCGGCCTGTACAACCTGATCTACGGCGCCCGGACGCTCGTCCAGGGCATCGAGCTGCGCCGGACCGGCAGCACCATCCACTCCGCCGTCACCGGAAGGCAGAAGGCGGCGGCCTGATCCGATGGCACGACTGTCACAGGCTGACGGAAACAGCGATGCGCGCGGCCGGGCCGGCCAGGGCGGATGCCCCGACCCGCCGCGCGCCGCCGCGACGGAGAATCAGAAGACCGACACCCCAAAGGAACCCGTGGTGAATCTGCCCAGCACCCCGATGGGTGCCGCCTCAGGCTGGCGGCCTGTCGATCCGCCGCACCGGCCGGTGTTGTTTGTCAATCCGCGGTCGGGCGGCGGCAAGGCCGCGCGCGCCGGGCTCGCCGAGCGGGCGCGCGAGCGAGGGGTCGAAGCCGTCATCCTGGACCCGGGGCAGGACCTGGCCGCGCTGGCCCGTGGCGCCGCGGCGGGCGGCGCGGACGCGCTGGGGGTGGCCGGCGGCGACGGGTCGCTGGCGGTGGTGGCCGCGGTGGCGGCAGAGCACGGAATCGCGTTCGCGTGCATTCCGGCCGGGACCCGCAACCATTTCGCGCTCGACGTGGGCGTGGACCGGCACGACCTGACCGGCGCGCTCGACGCGTTCACCGACGGGGTCGAGCGCCAGATCGACGTGGCGGAGGTCAACGACCGCATCTTCCTCAACAACGTCTCGCTCGGGATCTACGGTGAGGCGGTCCGCCAGCCGGCCTATCGCGATGCCAAGGTGCGCACGCTCCTGGCGACCGCGGAGGAGGTGCTGGGCCCGAGCGGGGAGGCACCCGCGCTGCGCCTGGTCGACGACGCGGGGCGTGAGCAGCGCGATCCCGCCGTGGTCCTCGTGTCGAACAATCCCTATGCCCTGGACAACCCGCTGGCTCCCGGCACCCGCCCGGCGCTCGACACCGGCCGGCTCGGAATCGTGGTCCTCGGCGTACCCGGCGACACCTCTCTCCGCCCCGGACAGGCGTGGACCGCACCGCGCCTGGAGGTGAGTGCCCCGGCGGCGGTACCCGCCGGGGTCGACGGCGAAGCGGCGGACCTCAGCCCGCCGCTGCGGTTCGCCATCCGGCCCGCCGCGCTGCGAGTCCGGATCTCCTCGCGCCATCCCGGCGCGTCGCCATCGGCGCGCCCGCACCTTCCCGGTCTCCCGCCCCCGCCGCGCGGCGGCCAGGGTCAATTATCTGATCAAATCTGTAATGTAATATCAGTATTGAATAGTCATCCCAGGAGAAGATATCTGGCTGTCCCAGCCGGCCTCAGCGCGGGAAGACCGGCCGCCCGCAGCGACGCGGTCATGCACGTGCCAGGGGAGATGGGAGGACAACGATGGCGGAGGTGGCAGCGGCAGGCGGGGCGCCGGGAGCCAGCCGGCTGGACCGGCGTAGGGCCCGGACCCGGCAGGCCCTGATCGATGCCGCGGTGCGGCTGATCGCCGAGGGCCGCGGCGGGCGCGCGAGCATCGCCGAGATCACCGAAGAGGCCGATATCGGCTTCGGGTCCTTCTACAACCACTTCGGCAGCACGGAACAGCTGTTCGGGACCGCGTCCGGGGAGTTGCTGGAACAGCTGGGGCAGGTGATCGACCAGGCCTGTGCTGACATCAGCGACCTTGCGGAGGTGTTCGCCGTCTCGCTGCGGATCTCCGGGCGACTGGGCTGGACGCATCCCGATATCGCCCGGTTCCTGACCGGCGTCAGCCTGGAGGCCCTGGACGCGTCCCGCGGGCTGGTGCCACGCGCCTTGCGCGACATCCGGGCCGGGCAGGCTGCCGGGTGTTTCACCGTCACCGACGCGGAGATCGCGCTCAGCGCGGTGGCCGGCGGCCTGCTCGGGCTGCTGCGGTTGCGTGAGCGGCATCCGGAGCACGTGGACGAGACATCCGTGGACCAACTCGCCGAGGCCTGCCTGCGGCTGCTCGGCGTTCCCGCCTCCGAAGCCGCCCGCCTCGTCACGTCCTGCCTACCACCCGCCGGGGCGGTCAGCCGGTGATCTCGATCTAGTCTCCTCCTACGAGCTGTCGGCCTAAGGGCTGTCGGCGTACCTCGCCTGGGGCGTGGCTTGTCCCGCCCGGACGAGCAGGCGCGTGACCAGCACGCCGAAGACGAACCCGCCGACGTGGGCGAAGAACGCGACGCCGCCCCCGTTGGCCTTGGCGTTGAACAACCCGAAGCTCCCCTCGATCAGCTGGTACAGGAACCACAGCCCGAGCCAGATCCAGGCCGGGATCTTGACCACGAAGACGGGGAAGATCCAGGTGGTGACCCGGGACCCGGGGTACAGCACCCAGTAGGCGCCCAGCACCGCGGCGATGGCGCCGCTGGCACCGAGGCTCGGCACCCGCGCGTCTTGCGCCGTGCCGAACCACAAGGTCATCGCGGTCTGCGTCATCGTCGCGGCGAAGCCGCCGGCGAAGTAGAAGACCAGGTAGCGAAGCGGCCCGTAGGCGTCCTCGACGTTCTTGCCGAAGATGGCCAGGAACAGCATGTTGCCCAGGATGTGGTCCCAGCTGCCGTGCAGGAACATCGAGGTGATCCAGCTCACGCCCCACGCTTCCGGCGCCCGGCAGGCGCTGGCAACCGCGCACGGGTAGAAGGAGGCGTGGTAGACCGCCGAGTTCAGGTGCG
>Ga0081540_1001043_pt1 | contig 24766 bp, 22 predicted proteins | sample TabmetS2T1R1_FD_71024 | JGI IMG/M metagenome (GOLD analysis project Ga0081540, IMG submission 71024) | Tabebuia heterophylla rhizosphere microbial communities from the University of Puerto Rico - S2T1R1 | ecosystem: Host-associated > Plants > Roots > Rhizosphere ... | reverse complement strand
AATCCGAGCGGCTTGCCGTCCGCCGTTTCCTCGCTGGTCTCGCGACTCGAGAGCCCGACACCGACACCGGCGCGCTCGATCGAGAGATCGAGGATCTGCGAGGTGACCACGTGCCCGTCGCGCACGACGCGCGTCGATTCGAACGAGCCGATCTTGCGGCCGTCGAGCAGCACGGTGAACCACTGATCGGCGGGCGGCTCCGCGGCGACGCCGAACGACACCAGGGCGAGGGCAATCAGGACGAAGCGGGGCATGAGAGAATCCGGTCGGGGCGTCGGCATTGTGCCCTACGGAAGATAAGAGATTGAACTAAGAGATTGAATCACGAAGAACACGAAGGACACGAAGCAAGGCTTTCTTGATCTTTCTTCGTGTCCTTCGTGTTCTTCGTGGTTCAATCTTTTCAACAACACCCCGCAAAGAGACCCGGATTGAAACCGTTCGGCACGCCACACACCGACACCGCGATCCGCGTGCTGCTGCTCGGCAGCGGCGAGCTCGGCAAGGAAGTCGCGATCGAGCTGCAGCGTTTCGCCGTCGAGGTCATCGCGGTCGATCGCTATGCGAATGCGCCGGCGATGCAGGTCGCGCATCGCAGCCATGTAGTCAACATGCTCGACGGCGCCGAGCTCCGCCGCGTGATCGCGCTGGAAAAGCCCGATCTCGTCGTGCCGGAGATCGAGGCGATCGCGACGCCGACGCTCGTCGAGCTCGAGCGCGAGGGACTGCGCGTGATTCCGACCGCTCGCGCAGCATGGCTCACGATGAACCGCGAAGGCATCCGGCGGCTCGCGGCCGAGGAGCTTCGGCTGCCGACGTCGCCGTACCGCTTCGTCGACACGCACGCGGACTATCGCGCAGCGATCGACGCGCTTGGTTTGCCGTGCGTCATCAAGCCCGTGATGTCGAGCAGCGGCAAAGGCCAGAGCATCGTGCGTTCGGCGGCCGACATCGACGCCGCGTGGGAATACGCGCAATCCGGCGGCCGAGCCGGGCAGGGCCGTTGCATCGTCGAAGGCTTCGTCGATTTCGATTACGAGATCACGCTGCTGACGGTGCGTTACGCCGGCGGCACGGATTTCTGCGCGCCGATCGGGCATCTGCAGGAACACGGCGACTATCGCGAATCGTGGCAGCCGCAGCCGATGAGCGCGACCGCGCTCGCCGAGGCGCAGCGCCAGGCCGGCGCCGTGACGGCCGCGCTCGGCGGCGCGGGCCTCTTCGGCGTCGAGTTCTTCGTCAAGGGCGACGCCGTGATCTTCTCGGAAGTGAGCCCGCGACCGCACGACACCGGGCTCGTCACGCTGATCTCGCAGGATCTTTCCGAGTTCGCGCTGCACGCGCGCGCGATTCTCGGCTTGCCGATCCCGCTGATCCGTCAGCTCGGTCCGTCGGCGTCGTGTGCCGTCCTCGCCGAAGGCAACGGCAACCGGCCGCGCTATCACGGTGTCGCCGACGCGCTGGCCGAGCCCGACACGATGCTGCGTCTATTCGGCAAGCCCGAAGTGAAAGGTCATCGGCGCATGGCGGTCACGCTGGCGCGCGATGTCGATGTCGAGGCCGCGCGCGCTAAAGCGCGCCGTGCGGCCGCCAAGCTCTCGATCGAGCTCTGATCGAAAATCCATTCTCACGGAGCACGCATGCCCGATTCGCCGAACTATGCCGTGTTCCTGTTTCCGCAGGCGCTCGAAGCGCTGGGAGATCCCATCAAGCCCTACGTGCGCGAGGCGCCGCTCGGTCCGCACATCGTCTGCACGGAGATCGACGCGTCGGGCCCGTTCTTCGGCATGACGCTGGCCGGGCAAGGCGCGCAGGGGCAGCCGCTGTCGCTCGAGATCATGTTGCCGTCGTCGATGGTGAAGCTCGTCATGTCGATGCATGGCGAGCATGAAATCGGGTTTGTTTGAGACGCTCGCGAAGCGAACAAACCCTCTCCCGCTTGCGGGAGAGGGCAGGGTGAGGGCGCTCTTGATACGCGCTGCCAGCTTGCCTCACCCTAACCCTCTCCCGCGAGCGGGAGAGGGGACAGGGCGCGAACGCGTGAAGGGTTGCGAAGCGTCAGAGCGTCGTCCACGCGCCTTCGCGCAACACTTCGAGCGGCCGAAAGCGCGCCTTGTAGTCCATCTTCGGATGGCCCTGGATCCAGAAGCCGAGATACACGTGGTCGAGCGCGCGCTCGCGCGCAAGGCGAATCTGCGTGAGGATCGCGAACGTGCCGAGCGCGCGTTCGGGTCCGGTCGTGTCGAAGTACGTATAGACGGCCGAAAGACCGCCGGCGCAGAAGTCGGTGACGGCGACCGCGAGGAGGCGATGCGATTCGCGAAATTCGATGAAGCGCGTCGGGCTCCATGAGGTGTAGAGGAATCGGGCGAAGTCTTCGGGACGCGCGTCGTCCATGCCGCCGGCCGGATGGCGCGTCTTCAGATAGTGGCGATACAGCGCGAAATGCTCCTCGCTGTAGCCGGCCGGCACGATGCGCATCTCGACGCCGGCGTTGCGCGCAAGGCAGCGGCGCTGGCTGCGGCTCGGCCGAAAACGCGCGACCGGCACGCGGCAGGCGACGCAGGCCTTGCAGCTTGCGCAATGAGGATAATAGACGTGGCCGCCGGCGCGCCGATAGCCGCGCAGCACGGCGAGATCGTAGAGCTGCGGAAGCTGCGGCGCGCTCGGATCGATGACGAGATTCTGCGCCGTGCGCTCGCCGTAGTAGCCGCAGGCGTGCGGCAGGGTCTGGAACAGGCGGACGACGTCCGAGCGCATGCGGACTGTTTAGCGCGAGAGCTCGGTCAATGCAATCAGGGCGATCACTCCCGCAATGAGAGCAAATACCACCAACTTGATGCGCACCGACGCCTGCTTGTGCCGCGTCGTGTCGCCCACGCTGCGCGCGGCGGCGAGCTCGTCGGCGAAGCGCGTCGCGGGCTCGAGGCCCGCATCGCGCAGCACCTGGCGCGCGCGCGTCTGGTCCTCAGAGCGGACGACCCAGACCTGCGGCCACTCCTCGCGATCGCCGCGCGCCGTGTAGCTGAACCGTTTCCAGTCCGAGCCCTGATAGGCGCGGCGGTTGCTGACCGACGTCTGGATGCCGTGCTCGGCCATGAGCTGCACGACGCGCTCGATGTTGGCCTGGCGTGGTGACGAATAGATCTGCCGCATGCGGAAGAATTCTACTCCGGTCGCAGACGGATCAACCCTTCCTGAGCCGTCGAGGCGATCAGCCGCCCGTCTTCGGTGTAGATCATCCCGCGCGCGAGACCGCGCGCTCCTTGCGCGGTCGGGCTGTCGCACGAGTAGAGCAGCCATTCGTCGACGCGGAACGGGCGATGGAACCAGAGCGCGTGATCGAGGCTCGCCATCTGCACGTTCTTCTGCAAGTACGAGATGCCGTGTGGGAACGTCGTCGTGCCGATCAGGTGGAAGTCGGATGCGTAGGCAAGCATCGCGCGCTGCAGCACGACATCGTCCGGCGCCTTGTCGACCAGCCGGAACCAGACGTGCTGATACGGCGGCTGCTTGCCGGGATTGAGCTCGTCGCGCGGATAGACGCGGCGGAACTCGAACGGGCCGCGCATCGCGAGCCAGCGCTGCAGCTTCGCCGGGATCAGCGCGAGCTCTTCGGGCGGAATCATCGGCCGCGGCGGAAGGTCGTTCGGCTTCGGCACCGACGGCATCGGCAACTGGTGCTCGACGCCGGGCTCGGAGATCTGGAAGGACACCGAGCAGTTGAAGATCGGCTGACCGTGCTGGATCGCGACGACGCGCCGCACCGAGAAGCTGCCGCCGTCGCGCGCGCGCTCGACGTTGTAGACGATCGGATGCGCGATGTCGCCGGCGCGCAGGAAGTACGCGTGCAGCGAATGCGCGCTGCGATCGGCATCGACGGTCTGCTGCGCGGCCGACAGCGCCTGCCCGAGCACCTGCCCGCCGAACACGCGGTGCGTGCCAATGTCGCGGCTCTCGCCGCGGAACAGATTGTCTTCGAGGCGTTCGAGGCGGAGCAGGGCGACGAGTTCGTCGACGAGGGCGTCGGTCATGGTGCTTCGGCGGAATTTGGAGGCGCGAGTATAGCGGTCAGCGGTCAGCGGTCAGCGGAGAGAAGTGTCGCCTTGTCCGCTCACCGCTCACCGTTCACCGCTGAGTCTTTCGGATGCAATCGTTCAAGGCCGCTTCCTTCCATCACCGCATCCCACGGAAACAGCGGCCCCGGATCTTGCCGCCTCGGCAGCAGCGTCGACGGATCGTCTGCCGCGGGCTCGAGCCGTCGATCGAGGTCCTCGTGCCCGGCGATCCAGCGAAGATTCGGCAGATCGTTGCGGAGCTTCCCGAGTAGCGCGCGGAGCGAATCAATCTGCTCCTGCGTGTACGGCTCCGTGAACGCCTGATGCCGGCTGTCGTTCCAGTGCGGGAAGCGGCCGCGGTTCACGAGCTCGATGCCGATCGAGCGCGCGTTGTAGCCGAACGTCTGGTTGGCGACTCGCGTGTCGGCGACGAAGCGGAACACCGCGCCGTCGCGATCGACGTAGTAGTGGCCGCTGTTGCCGGTTCCTTTCTCGGCGTAGCGCACCTTCTCGCCGAATTCGCGCGCGAGCTTCATGTCGGGAAGCTCCGTGCAGTGCACGACGACGAGATCGACCGCGCTGGCGGCGCGCTCGTCGAGCCGGGCTTCGTACGGCAACGGCCAATCCTGGATCACGATCGGGGCGGGCATGCGGGAAAGTGTCGCACGCGCGGCGCTCGGCGCGAAGGCGGCGCGCGGCGAGATGCTACGATCCGGCGGTCGATTGCAGATGCGCGCATGAAAGGCACCGTCATTCTCTCCCACGGGCTCGAAAGCGGCCCGAACGCGACGAAGGTCAGCGCGCTCGCACGCGTCGCCGACGTGCTCGGCTGGACGAGCGTGCGTCCGGATTATCTCGACATCGACGCGCGCAAGGACGCCCGTGCGATCGACGCGCGCATCGCGCGCGTGCTGGCGAACACGCCGGCGGAAGGCCGCGTCGTGTTCGGCGGCTCGAGCATGGGCGCGTTCGTCTCGGGCTTCGCCTCGCTCGAGCGCGCCGCGGCGGGATTGTTCCTGCTCGCGCTGCCGCTGGAGGTTCCGGGCTACTGGCGCCGCTTCTCGGCCGGCGACGCGCGCATCGCGATGGTGCACGGCTGGAACGACGAGCTCTGTCCGGTCGATGCGGCGATCGACTTCGCGCGCGCGCGCGGCGCTGCGCTGCACCTTGTCGACGACGACCACCGACTCGGGGCGCACGTCGCCTTCTGCGCGGAGATGTTCCACCGCTTCCTCGTGGGCTTCGACTGAAGTGACGACGCGCGCGTATTTCGCGACCTGCGCGAAGGGTCTCGAATACCTGTTGCGCGACGAGCTGCGCGCGCTCGGCGCCGGCGATGCGCGCGAGAAGCTCGCCGGCGTCGCGTTCACGGGCGACCTTCGCGCCGGTTATCGGGCATGCCTCGAATCGAGGCTGGCGAGCCGCATCCTGATGCCGCTCGCGGAATTCGAAGCCGGCGACGGCGACGCGCTCTACGCCGGCGTGCGCGCGATCGACTGGTCGCAGCATCTCGCCGTCGACGGCACGCTCGCGGTCGATGCAGTCAGCGGGGCGAGCGCGCTGCATCACACGCAGTTCATCGCGTTACGCGTCAAGGACGCGATCGTCGATCAATTCCGCGATGCGACGGGCCGGCGTCCCGATGTCGACGTCGAGCGGCCGTCCGTGCGCGTCAACCTGCGGCTGCATCGGAACGTCGCGACGGTTTCGCTCGATCTCTCCGGCGTGCCGCTGCATCGGCGCGGCTGGCGCCGCGGGCAGGGCGACGCGCCGCTCAAGGAGAATCTCGCCGCGGCGATGCTGCTGCGCGGCGGCTGGCCGGACGTGTTCGCGAATGGCGGCGCGCTCGTCGATCCGATGTGCGGCGCGGGCACGCTGCTGATCGAAGGCGCGCTGATGGCGGCCGGTGTCGCGCCGGGCCTTCCGCGCGACTATTTCGGGTTTCTCGGCTGGCGCGGCCATGACGAGGCGCTGTGGTCGGCGCTCGTCGCCGAAGCGCGCGAGCGCGGCGATGAGGGACTGCGCAAGCTCGGGCCGGTCTCCTTCGGCTACGACGCCGACCCGCACGTGCTGAACGAAGCGCGGCGCAACGCACAGGCGGCCGGCGTTGCCGGCTTCATCCAGCTCGCGCGGCAGGACGTCGCGCATCTGCATCGCCCGGCGGAAACGACGGTGCCGGGCCTCGTCATCTGCAATCCGCCGTACGGCGAGCGGCTCGGCGAGGCGGCCGGGCTCGCGGCGCTCTATCGGACGCTCGGCGATCGCATGCAACGCGAGTTCGCGAACTGGCACGCGGCGGTCATCACGTCGGACGACGCGCTCGGCCACGCGCTCGGCCTGCGCGCGCACAAGCGCTACGTACTGTTCAACGGCGCGATCGAATGCCGCCTGCTGATCTTCGATCTCGGCCAGGAAGAGCGTCCGCGCGAATCGGCGGAACGTCCGCTGTCGGCCGGCGCCGAAGCCGTCGCGAATCGCATCGCGAAGAACGCGCGGCACCTGCGCAAGCGCCTGGCAAAGGAGGGCATCGCCTGCTACCGCATCTACGACGCCGACCTGCCCGAGTATGCGGCCGCGATAGATGTCTATACGGCCGTCGCGGAGGAAAGCGCGGCGCGGGGTCCGAACGGACAGACGTGGCTCCACGTTCAGGAATACGCGCCGCCCGCCGACATTCCGCAGCACGTCGCGCGCGATCGCCTGCGCGATCTCGTCCGCGCGGCCGGCCGTGCGCTCGAGGTTCCGCGCGAGCGCATCGCGCTGAAGACGCGCTACCGCGCCAAGGGCGGCTCGAAGTATGGCCGGCTCGCCGAGCGCGACGAGTTCCTGCGCGTCGAGGAGGGCGGCCTCGCGTTCCGCGTGAACCTGTTCGACTATCTCGATACGGGACTCTTCCTCGATCACCGTCCGCTGCGGCTTCGCATCGGCGCGATCGCGCGCGGACAGCGGTTTCTGAATCTCTTCTGCTACACCGCGACCGCCAGCGTCCACGCCGCGGCGGGCGGCGCCCGCTCGACGACGAGCGTCGATCTGTCGGCGACGTACCTCGAGTGGGCGTCGCGCAATTTCGCCCTGAACGGATTCACGGGCGCGCCGCACCTGCTCGTGCAGGCGGACGTGCTCGCGTGGCTGGAGCACGATCGCGGCGTCTACGATCTCGTCTTCGTCGATCCGCCGACGTTTTCGAATTCGAAGCGCACCGACGACTTCGACGTGCAGCGCGATCATGTGCGGCTTCTGAAATTGTGTGTTGCCCGGCTGGCGCCGGGAGGGCTGATTCTCTTCTCGAACAACGCGCGGCGCTTCCGCCTCGATCGTGACGCGCTTGGCGGGATCGACGTGCGCGACATCACGCCGGAGACGATTCCGTTCGACTTCACGCGCAATCCGCGCATCCACGTTGCGTACGAGATGTCGCTTCCGAATCCCGGCATTGCGAAACGGTGACGTTTTCTTAACGGCGGACGGCTAAAAATTTCAGTGCGGATTCAGCCGTTGCACCGCACCATGCCGTTGCATTCCTGAAGGAGGGAATCCAACTATGTCTCGTCTGCGCAAGTACAGCGTCCGCTTGGCGTTGCTGGGCCTCATGGCCCTGGGCGCAGTGGCTGCGCCGTCTGCGTTCGCGGGCGGCCACCACGGCGGCGGTCATTACGGCGGCGGTCATTGGGGTCACGGCCACTCGAGCTGGGGCGTCAGCATCGGCGGTCCGGGCTTCGGCGTCGGCTACGGCAGTTGGGGCGGCGGCTATGCCTCGGCCTACTATCCGGGCTATTACTCGCCGTCGTACTACTACGACTACGCGCCGGCGTACTACCCGTCCTACTACGGACCTTCGTATTACTACCCGGGCTATGCGTCCGTGTACTACTACGGCGGCGGCCGTCACCACGGCTATTACGGCGGGCACGGCTACTACGGTGGCCACGGCTATTACCGCGGACGCGGATCTTACGGCCGCGGGTACCATCATTCCGGTTACTACAACCACGGTCACTGACCCGGTTGACGATCAGCGCTGGTAGCGTACCCCTCCCTCCCCCTTCCCCGTTACCAGCGTATCCGCCCCGCGACGATTTCCCCTGGTCGTCGCGGGGTTTCTCTTTTCGGGATCCGAAAAACCACGAGGCACGGCGTCGTCGGGGTATCATCCTCTGCGCCTTGAGCTTCGGAATCCCATGACCCACGATCGCCCACGCACGCGGCGCAAACCCTCGACACGGAGCGAGACGAGTTCGCAGCCGGACGCGTGGACGTTCTTCCGCCAGTGGCTGCGCAATCCGCGCGCGATGGCGGCGCTGTCGCCGTCGAGCAGGCAACTCGCGCGCCTGATGATCGAGCAGTTGCCGACCGGCGCTCGCCACATCATCGAGCTTGGCGGCGGTACGGGCGTCATCACGCAGGCGCTGCTCGAGCACGGCATCGAGCCGGACGACCTGCTGGTGGTCGAGCTCAATGAAGAGCTGCACCAGCTCCTGCGCCAGCGGTTTGCGTCGGTGCGCGTCGTCTGCGGCGATGCGCAGGAGCTGAAGTCGATCGTCGGCGAGGGCGGTTTCGCGCGCGACGGCGGCGTCGACGCGGTCGTCAGCGGGCTCGGCATGCTGTCGATGTCGCGCCCGACGCAGCGCGCCATCCTGTCCGGCGTGTTCGCCGTGCTGCGCGACGGCGGCCGCTTCATCCAGTTCACGTACGGGCCGGCAAGCCCGCTCTCGCGCGAGCTGCTCAACGAGCTCGGGCTCAACGTCAAGCGCGCCGGCGTCGCCTGGCTCAACGTGCCGCCGGCGACCGTGTACGTCTACACGCGGCACCGCTCCAAGGCGATTCCGTCCGTTCGCGGCGGCTGAGCGGTCAGCGCGCGAGACCGACCGCGCTCAGGTCGACCTGGTAGATGTCGTTGAGCCCATTGCCGGGCGCGTGCAGCTTCGCCGTGAGCTCGGCGTAGTCGAGCTTGCGATCGAGCGGCTTGTCGCTGAAGCCGCGGTTGCTGCAGAAGAACAGGTACCTGCCGTCGGGCGAAGGCTTCGCGCCGTACTCCGAGCCCGTCGAGTTGACGGCGTCGCCGAGATTGCGCGGCGTGCTCCAGCCGTCGCCTTCGCGGTGGCTCACGTAGATGTCGTCGGCGCCGCGCGTGTCCTCGTAGCCGTTGCTCGAGAAGATGATGGTGCTCTCGTCGGGCGCGATCCACGCTTCGGTGTCGCTCCCCTTCGTGTTGATCGTCGGTCCGAGGTTCTCGGGCGCGGTGTAATGGCCGTCGACGAGGCGTGAGCGCCAGAGGTCGGTCGCGCCGATGCCGCCGTCGCGACCGGAGCCGAAGTACAGCGTGCCGTTGTCGGCGACGGTCGGGAACCACTCGTAGCGCGGGCTCGACACTTCGGCGATGCGCTCGGGCTCGGCGTAACCGTCCTTCGTCTTGCGCAGGACCCAGATGTCGTTGTCGGCGTGCTGCTGGCCGTCGAACGGCCGGTTCGAGATGAAGAAGATCGAGCCGTCCTTCGCGAAGAACACATCGGCGTCGTTGTACTGACCCGAGAACGGCGCGACGACCGGCGTGTCCCAGCGCCCGTTGCGCCAGCGCGAGGTGACGATCGTCCAGTGATTGAACGTCGGCGAATTCTTGAGGAAGTACAGCGTCTCGCCGTCGGGCGTGAACGTCGGGTGCGATTCGTCGTCGGCGGTCGATATCACGCCGGGTTGGAAGACGGTCGCGACCGGCAGCGGCTTGCTCGCCGAATACGGCGCCGCGTGCGCCATGCCTGCCAGCGCGACGCCGGCGACGAGCGCTCGCACGATCACGGCGCACCTGCCGCATGGCCGGTCGCGATCGCGCGGTGCCGGTCGAACCAGCCGATCGTGTTCAGCACTTGCGCCAGCATGTTGCTCGGTCGCGTATTGATTTCGTGCGAAGCGCCGGGGATGCGCAGGAGCGCCGTGTCGATCTTGCGCAGCTTCAGTGCCTGATAGAACTGTTCGGCTTCCGAGCTCGGCGTGCGGTGATCGTCCTCGCCGGTGATCATCATCGTCGGCGTCTTGACGTTGCCGACGTACGTGATCGGCGAGCGCTCCATGTAGTTCGCCTGCTGCTCCCACGGCACGCCGGGGAACCAGTAGCGCGAGAACAGCGTGTAGAAGTCGCTGGTCAGCGTGAAGCTGTACCAGTTGATCACGGGCTTGGCGACGACTGCCGCGCGGAAGCGGTCGGTGTGGCCGACGATCCACGCGGTCAGCACGCCGCCGCCGCTGCCGCCGGTGACGAAAAGGTTCGAGGTGTCGACCGAGCCCTTGCCGATGACGGCGTCGACGACGCTCATCAGGTCGTCGTAGTCCTTGCTCGGATACGCGTTCTGGATCAGATTCGCGAACTCGCTGCCGTAGCTCGTCGAGCCGCGCGGGTTCGAGTAGACGACGATGTAGCCGTGCGCGGCGTAGAGCTGCGTCTCCGGCGCGAAGCGCGGGCCGTAGTTCGCGAACGGGCCGCCGTGGATCTCGAGCATCAGCGGATACTTCTTGGCCAGATCGAAATCGGGCGGCCGCACGATCCACGCCTCGACGTCGCGCCCGTCGGCCGACGACTTGACGTGGACCTCCTCGACCTTGCCGAGCCTGCGATGACCGAGCAGGTTCGCGTTGAGATCGGTCAGCACGCGCGGCCTGCCGTTCTTCTCGACGATCGCGACGTCGGCCGGCCGGTATTCGGTGTTGCGCGTGTAGGCGACGCGTCCCGCCGCGACCGACATCGCGCCGCCGCTGTACGGACGGCCCATCTGCGTGCCGCCGAAATCGTCGGCGAGCACGTCGATCTTGCCGCCGCCGGCGCCGACCCAGCCGATCTTCGTCGTGCCGCGATCGTCGTAGTGGAAGAAGAGACCGCGATCGCCGTCCCAGTCGACGTCCTCGGCGTCGTTGTCGAGATCGGCCGTCAGCACGCGCGGCGTGCCGCCGGCAAGATCCATGACGTAGACGTGCGAGCCCTGATACGGCTTGCCGCTGTCGTCGAAGCCGAGCCAGGCGATGCGCTTGCCGTCCGGCGAGACGACCGCGTCGCGATCGGGACCCTTGCGATCGGTCAGGCGCGCGACGCCGCCTGAATCGACGTCGACGCGATACAGATCGCTTTCGAGCGGCTCGTATTCCCAGTCGTCGTTGAAGTTGCTCGCGACGATGACCGAGCGGCCGTCGCGAGTCCACGCCGGCGCGCCCATGAAGTTGTGCTTGCCCTCGGTGATCTGCCGCGCCGCGCCGCCGTCGGCGGCGACGACGAACACGTGCGTGTAGCCGGGATCGATGTAGCCGCCGCCGTCCATGCGATAGATGACGCGATCGATCACGCGCGCCGGCGCGGCCCACTCGGCGCCTTTCGGCGGCGCGGGCATCTGCGCGAACGAGGCGTCCTGCGCCGGCACGCGCATCGTGAACGCGATCCAGCGCCCGTCCGGCGACCAGCTCAGCCCGCGCGGCGACTGGGTCAGGTGCGTGATCGCGGCTTGCTCGGCGCTGCCCATCCAGCGCACGAAGATCTGCGACTTGCCGTCCTCGGCGGCGACCCAGGCGAGGCGCTTGCCGTCGGGCGACCATGCCGCGTTGCCGTCGTTCGCGGCGCCGGTGGTCAGCGGGCGGTTGTCGCGACCGTCGGCGCCGATCATCCAGAGGTTCGCGCGCTTGCGATCCTTCATGACGTCGAACCAGCACCGTTCATAGACGACCGTCCTGCCGTCCGGCGACAGCTTCGGGTTGTCCGCCCACTGGAGCTGGAACACGTCCATCGGCTGCAGCGGCCCGGGTTCGCTCGACTGCGCGTGCGCAAATGACGCGGCACAGGCGAGGACGAGGCAGGGCAAGGGTCGGATCGAGGCCATCGACGGCTCCGCTGGGATCGCAAGGGATGCGCACTATGTTCGCCGGGCGCAGCAGGCGCAAAGTGACTTTGGTTGGGTCGCGCCGTGCCCCCGGGCGGCCCGAACGGCACGTCATGGTAACGTGCGGCCGACGTACTAAACTGATGGTGCAGCGCCGCAGCCGGCAGCGCTCCGAGGACCGCGCCCCATGAAAGATTGGCCGAAGAACGAATGGATGGACCAGTGGCAGGCGCTGTCGCGCCAGTACTGGAACGCGTTTTCCGACCTGACGCGCGAGGCCGGCGCCGGTGCGGGACGCGACGCCGCCGCGATGCCCTGGCACGAAGGGTTCGAGCAGTGGGCGCGCATGTTCGGCGGCCCCGGCAAGCAGAGTGAGACCGTCGAGCGCGTGCTCGCGAGCGCGAAGAGCTTCACCGCGTTCGCGCAGTCGATGATCGCCGCGGCGACGGCCGGCAACGCCGGCGCGGCGCCGAACTGGGCCGAAGTGCTGCGCAACGGCTTCAAGATGCCGGGCGTCGACGCCGCCTCGCTCTTTTCGAACCCGGTCGCGCAGGCGCTGCGCGAAATTTCGGGCCAAGGCGTCAAGAGCTTCGAGCAGATGATGCAGGGCCTCGCGCCCGCGCTCGATCCCATGCGCGAAGCGAAGAGCTGGCTCAACGTGCCCGCGTTCGGTTTCCTGCGCGAGCACCAGGAGCACTACCAGAAAATGGCGGTCGCGCTGATCGAGTATCAGGAGCAGACGCGCCGCTACAACACGCTGATCCTGAAATCGAGCCAGCGCGGCTTCGAGCTCTTCGAGAGCAAGCTCGCCGCGCGCGAGGAGCCCGGACGACAGATCGATTCGCTGCGCGCGCTCTACGATCTCTGGGTCGACGCGGCCGAGGAAGCGTACGCGGAGACCGCGCTCTCGCCGGAATTCCGCGAGATCTACGGCGAGCTCGTCAACGCGCAGATGCGCGTGCGCTCGCAGATCCAGCAGGAAGTCGAGCGCATCGCGACCGACTTCGGCATGCCGACGCGCAGCGAGCTCGACAGCATCGGCCAGCGCCTGCACGATCTGCGTCGCGAGGTCCGCAACGGCGCGGGCGGAAACTCGAGCGCGCTCGCGCGCGAGGTCGAGAGCCTTCGTCGCGAAGTCGCCTCGCTGAAAGCGGCGCTGAAGGAACGCGCCGTCGCGCCGTCACCCAAGCCGTCTGCGGCAGCGCCGAAGCCGGTCAAGCACAAGCGCACGCGTCCTGTGGCGAAGAAGCGCGCGCAACCCGTCGCCGCGCTTCGTGCCGACATCGAGGAATCGGTCAGCGCGCCGGTCGTCGCAAGTCCGCCGCCGAAATCGGTGCCGCCGCGTCCGCGCGTCGCGAAAGGACGTCCGTCGGCACGTGCCCAGCGTACGCTGCCGCCGCCGCGCGGAAAGAAGAGCGTCGCGAAGGTCGCGCACAGTCCGACTCGCGTCGGTCATCCGGTCGCGAGCTTCGCCGAGCGCATGACCGCGTTCGCGCGCTCGGCGCACAAGGCGCAGTCGGTCGCGCATCCCTATCTCAAGCCCGCTGCGGGCCGTCGCGGAGGACGCTGAGCCATGGAACCCGTCAAGATCGAACCGACCCGCGCGCTCGACGAAGCGCTGAAGATGCAGCGCAAGCTCGCTGCGGGCCTTAAGACTCTGCGCGAGCTCGACGACGTCGGCTACGGCGCGACCGACAAGGAAGCGATCTACCGCGAGGACAAGCTCGTCGTCTATCGCTTCAAGGGCGCGAGGAAACCGACCGCGAAAGTGCCGATCCTGATCGTCTATGCGCTCGTGAACCGGCCTTACATGGTCGATCTGCAGAGCGATCGCTCGCTGGTCGGCAATTTGCTCGCACAGGGCGAAGACGTCTATCTGATCGACTGGGGCTATCCCGATCGCGCGGATCGCTGGCTGACGCTCGACGACTACATCAACGGCTACATCGACCGCAGCGTCGATGCGGTCGCGCGTCGCACCGGCGTCGAAAAGATCAACCTGCTCGGGATCTGCCAGGGCGGCGCGTTCTCGCTGTGCTACACGTCGCTGCATCCGGAGAAGGTCAAGAACCTCATCACGATGGTTACGCCGGTCGACTTTCACACGCCGGACAACATGCTGTCGCACTGGATGCGCGGCGTCGACACCGATCTCTTCGTCGACACGCTCGGCAACGTGCCGGCCGATCTCATGAACTGGTGCTACCTCACGCTGAAGCCGGTGCGGCTCAACCAGCAGAAATACATCGGCCTCGTCGACATCCTCGACGACAAGGGCGAGCTCGAGAACTTCCTGCGCATGGAGAAGTGGATCTTCGATTCGCCCGATCAGGTCGGCGAGGCGTTCCGCCAGTTCATCAAGGATTTCTACCAGGGCAACAAGCTCGTCAAGGGCGGGCTTCGCATCGGCGACGGCGAGGTCGATCTCGGCAACGTCACGATGCCGGTGCTCAACATCTTCGCCGAGCAGGATCACCTCGTGCCGCCATCGGCTTCGCGCGTGCTGTCCGACTTCGTCGGCACGAAGGACTATACCCAGCTCGCGTTCAAGGGCGGGCACATCGGGATCTATGTGTCGGGACGCGCGCAGCGCGAGGTGCCGCCGGCGATCCACAACTGGCTGGCGCAAAGGGCGGGCTAGATCGCGTCGTTTCCCCTCTCCCGCTTGCGGGAGAGGGTAGGGTGAGGGCACGTCGGTTCGCTGTCGCAAGTCCGCCCTCATCCGCCTCCGGCACGTTCATTCGCGCCATCCATGGCGCTCACCCTTCGGGCGGCTACGCCGTGCAAATCGGCAATCCTGCCGATTTGTCTCCCGCAACCGGGAGAAGGGAAAGCATGCCGTAGAATACGCGCGCCTTTCGCCCGGCAGCGCGCCCATGAACGAAGTCCTGTTTACCCTGCATCACGTCACGGTCACGCCGTGGAAGCTCGTCGGCTACCTCGGCGTCTTCCTGTTCACCAGCCGCTGGTTCGTGCAGCTTTATGCAACGAAGAAGCTCCGCCGCGTGCACATGCCGCAGGCGTTCTGGTGGCTGTCGGTCGCCGGCAGCGCGCTGCTGGTGAGCTACTTCACGTTCGGCAAGAACGATTCGGTCGGCGTGCTCTCGAATCTCTTTCCCGCGTTCGTCTCGGTCTACAACCTCGTCGTCGACATCCGTCACCGGCGCGACCACGTGCTCGACCGCGAAGCGAATGCGAGCTGACGCGCATTTTCGTCGATAACTCCAAGCTATCGCCCCATCGCGCGATTTGATTGGACGGTACCGCCGGCTCCCGATTAGGGTGTTTCGAAGGGGGACGGGAGTCGACCGGCTTGCGGACCGGCGCGAGCGAATTCGTGCAGAATAGGCCGGCGCTCCGGGCGGGGATCCGGAACGCAGGCACTACGCGCCCGTCGTGGTCCGGGCGCGCCAGGGTCCCGAAAGGGGATGTCAGTGTTTACGAGCCGGCGGGCGCCGTCCGCCGTCATTCTGGGAGGGGAAAAATGGATAACCGCAGTGCACCGGTGATCTCGCTGGGCGAGTGGATCATCACCTTCATCGTGCTGGCGATTCCGCTGGTGAACATCATCATGCTGTTCGTCTGGGGATTCTCGTCGGGCACGAATCCGAGCAAGCAGAACTTCTGCCGCGCGACGCTGATCGTCTATCTCGTCTGCTTCGTGCTGTTCTTCCTGTTCGGCGGCATGGCGTTCCTGACGGCGATGCGCGGGATGCCGCAGCCGACCTAGGCGCTTCATTCCTGCGCAAGCGAACAGGGTGGGTCCACGGCCCACCCTGTTTTCCGAAAGGTCATTCGGGGTCGTAGTCGAGATTCGGCGCGAGCCAGCGCTCGGCCTCGGCGAGCGTCCAGCCTTTGCGCTTCGCGTAATCCTGGACCTGCTCCTTGCTCAGCCGGCCGACGACGAAGTACTGGCTGCGCGGATGCGAGAAATACCAGCCGGATACCGCCGCGGCGGGATACATCGCGAAGCCTTCCGTGAGCTCGATCCCGGCGTTCCTGGTCGCGTCGAGCAGCGCGAACAGCGTCGATTTCTCGGTGTGATCGGGGCACGCGGGATAGCCCGGCGCCGGACGGATCCCGCGGTACTGCTCGCTGATCAGCGCCTCGTTGTCGAGAGCCTCGGCCGGCGCGTAGCCCCAGAGCTCGCGCCGCACGCGTTCGTGCAGGCGCTCGGCGAACGCTTCGGCGAGACGGTCGGCCAGCGCCTTGAGGAGTATCGACGAGTAGTCGTCGTGCTCGCGCTCGAAGCGGGCGAGATGCGCTTCGATGCCGATGCCGGCCGTCACGGCGAATCCGCCGATCCAGTCTTCCACGCCCGAGGATTTCGGCGCGATGAAATCGGCGAGGCAGAAATCGGGACGGTCCGCCGGCTTGTCGGCCTGCTGGCGCAGAAAGTGGACCCGCGTTCCGTCTTCGAGCTCGACGTCGTCGCCGACGCCGCAGGCGCGCCAGAAACCGATCACGCCGCGCGCCCTCAGCCATTTTTCGGCGACGATCCTGTCGAGCATCGCGCGCGCGTCGCGATAGAGCTCGGTCGCCTGCGTGCCGACGATCGCATCGTCGAGGATCGCCGGAAACCTGCCGGAAAGCTCCCACGTATTGAAGAACGGCGTCCAGTCGATGCGCTCGACGAGCTCGGCGAGCGGGTAGTCGTCGAACACCGTCACGCCGGGCGTGTTGGCGCGCGGCGGCGCGTAGTCCGCCCAGCCGCCGTCGAAGCGTTGCGCGCGCGCCTTCTCGAGCGTCACGAGCTTCTTGCCGGTGCCGCGATCCTTGTGCCGCTCGCGGATCTCGGCGTACTCGGCGCGCACGCGCGCGAGGAACTCGTCGACGAGCTCCTTCGAGATCAGCGACTGCGCGACGCCGACCGCGCGCGAGGCGTCCTTGACCCACACCGTCGGCGACTTGTAGTGCGGCTCGATCTTGAGCGCCGTGTGCGCGCGCGACGTCGTCGCGCCGCCGATCAGCAGCGGCACGTGGAATTCCTGTCGCTCCATTTCCTTCGCGACGTGGCTCATCTCCTCGAGCGAGGGCGTGATGAGGCCCGAGAGGCCGATCATGTCGGCGCGCTCGGCCTTCGCGGTGTCGAGGATCTTCTGCGCCGGCACCATCACGCCGAGATCGATGACCTCGAAGTTGTTGCAGCGGAGCACGACGCCGACGATGTTCTTGCCGATGTCGTGCACGTCGCCCTTGACCGTCGCCATGATGATCTTGCCGTTCGACTGGGCCGTGTCGCCCGTGCGCGCCTTCTCGGCCTCGATGTAGGGCAGGAGGTAGGCGACTGCCTTCTTCATGACGCGCGCCGATTTGACCACCTGCGGCAGGAACATCTTGCCCGAGCCGAACAGGTCGCCGACGACGTTCATGCCGTCCATCAGCGGGCCTTCGATCACGTCGAGCGGGCGCGTGCTGAGCTGGCGCGCTTCCTCCGTGTCGGCTTCGACATAGGCGTCGATGCCGTGCACGAGCGCATGGCTGAGGCGCGCCTTGACGGGCAGCCTGCGCCACGCGAGATCCTCGACCGGTGCTTCGCCCTTCTTCGACTTGTAGCGCTCGGCGATTTCGAGGAGCCGCTCCGTCGCGTCCTTGCGCCGGTTCAGCACGACATCCTCGACGCGCTCGCGCAGCTCCTGATCGAGGTCGTCGTAGATCGGCAGCGCGCCGGCGTTGACGATGCCCATGTCCATGCCGGCGCGGATCGCGTGGTAGAGGAACACCGCGTGGATCGCCTCGCGCACGGTGTTGTTGCCGCGGAACGAGAACGACACGTTCGAGACCCCGCCCGAGACGTGGCAGTGCGGCAGCGTCGCCTTGATCGTCCTGGTCGCCTCGATGAAGTCGACCGCGTAGTTGTCGTGCTCCTCGATGCCGGTCGCGATCGCGAAGATGTTCGGATCGAAGATGATGTCTTCGGGCGGGAAGCCGAGCCGCTCGGTGAGGATTCTGTAGGCGCGCGTGCAGATCTCGACCTTGCGCGCCGCAGTATCGGCCTGGCCCTGCTCGTCGAAGGCCATCACGACCGCCGCCGCGCCGTAGCGCAGCACCTTGCGCGCGTGCTCGATGAAGAGCTCTTCGCCTTCCTTCAGCGAGATCGAGTTGACGACGCCCTTGCCCTGCAGGCACTTGAGGCCCGCTTCGATCACGCTCCATTTCGACGAGTCGACCATGACCGGCACGCGCGCGATGTCGGGCTCGGATGCGATGAGGTTCAGGAACCGCGTCATCGCGGCCTCGGAATCGATCAGGCCCTCGTCCATGTTGACGTCGAGAATCTGCGCGCCGCTCGCGACCTGCTGGCGCGCGACGTCGACGGCCTCCTCGTAGCGCTCTTCCTTGACGAGCTTGCGGAACTGCGCGCTGCCGGTGACGTTGGTGCGCTCGCCGACGTTGACGAACAGGAGGTCGGGCGTGATGACCAGCGGTTCGAGGCCGGAGAGGCGCGTGTAGCGGGGCGATGTCGTATCCATACGTTCTAGCCCTTCTCCCCTTGTGGGAGAAGGGTTGGGATGAGGGGTTCGCTCGCGAAGCGAGCGCATGCAGCGATGTCGCGACCGGCGCCTGCGGCGCCGGCCCTCACCCCAGCCCTCTCCCGCAAGCGGGAGAGGGGGTGCGCTTGCGCACGCGCGGAGGTCATGCTGCTTCGCGCGCCGCGTTCGGCAATGCGCGCGGCGCGACATCGCGCACGGCGTCTGCGATGGCCTTGATGTGCGCCGGCGTCGTGCCGCAGCATCCGCCGACGAGATTGACGAGACCCGCGCGCGCGAAATCGCCGACGATCGACGCCATATGCTCCGGCGTCTCGTCGTATTCGCCGAACGCATTCGGAAGTCCTGCGTTCGGATGCGTGCTGACGAAGCACTCGGCGACGTTCGCGAGCGTGTCGACGTACTGACGAAGCTCGCTCGCGCCGAGCGCGCAATTGAGGCCGATCGAAAGCGGCCGCGCGTGGTGCATCGACGCGTAGAACGCCTCGGTCGTCTGGCCCGACAGCGTGCGGCCGGAAAGATCCGTGATCGTTCCGGAGATCATCACCGGCAGCCGCGCGCCGCGCGCCTCGAAAAGCTCGTCGATCGCGTAGAGCGCGGCTTTCGCGTTGAGCGTATCGAAGATCGTTTCGACCATGATCACGTCGGCGCCGCCGTCGACCAGGCCTTCGGCCGCTTCGCGATACGTCGTGCGAAGCTCATCGAAGCTCGTGTTGCGAAAGCCGGGATCGTTGACGTCCGGGCTGATCGACGCGGTGCGGCTGGTCGGGCCGAGCACGCCGACGACGAAGCGCGGCTGGTCCGGCGTCTTCGCCTGCGCGGCCTCGCACGCGGCGCGCGCGAGGCGCGCGCTTTCGCGGTTGAGCTCGTAGACGAGATGCTCGAGCCTGTAGTCGGCCTGGCTCACGGCCGTCGCGTTGAACGTGTTCGTCTCGACGAGATCGGCGCCGGCGTCGAGATAGGCCGTGTGGATCGCGCCGATGATGTCCGGGCGCGTCAGCGTCAGAAGATCGTTGTTGCCCTTGAGATCGATGCCCGGCTGGAGCGCTGCGTCGCGCGCGGGCTCGTGCTCGCGATCGAAGCCGGGGGCGAATCGCGCGCCGCGGTAGTCGCTCTCGGCGAGCCTGTAGCTCTGCACCATCGTGCCCATCGCGCCGTCCAGGACGAGGATGCGCCTGGAAAGCCGGTCGATCAGCGCTTCGGCGCGATCCGGGTTCAGCCATGGAAGATGCGTGCTCATGGTTTCCTTGCCAGAAGGCTCATGACTTCGAAATGCGGCGGCCGGCGCTCGCGCGTCAGGCGCTCGCAGGCCAGGACATCGAGCTTCGCCGCCCGCGCGAACTCCGAGAGCTCGTCGGGTTTGAAGCCGAGATTGCGGTGATCGAACGGCTCGACCGCCGTGCGGTGCGCGTGCCGGCCGAGCGTCACGGCGAGGAGACGTCCGCCGCGACGCAGGACGCGCGCCGCTTCGGCGACCACGTTCGCCGGCTTCTCGCTGTAGGTGAGGGCGTGCATCAACAAAACCAGATCGAAGCGCTTGGCCGGGAAATCGAGCGCGTGCATGTCGCCGATCTGCACGGCGACGTTCGCGAAGCCCTTGAGCCGCTCGCGCGCCGCCGCGACGACGCGCTCGCTCGCATCGATGCAGACGATCGACTTCGCGCGCGGCGCGAGGAGCTCGGCCAGCACGCCGTCGCCGGAGGCGATGTCGAGCACGTCGCCGGTTTCGACGAGCTGCAGCATGCCGCGCGCCAGCGCTTCCCAGGTGCGGCCCGGCGAGTAATGGCGTTCCATGTCGCCCGCGACCGTGTCGGCCCAGCCTTCGGCGCGCGCGCGGCGCGCGAGGATCGAGGGCAGGCGGGTTTCGTCGTCGCGTATCAGGGCGTCGTCGACGCTCTCCTTGAGCGCCTGCAGGAGGGCGTTCTCGGGCGGATCGATCTCGCTGTTGTAGCGGTAGTACGACGACACGCCCGAGCGGCGGTCGCGCACAAGTCCGGCTTCCTTGAGCTTGGCGAGATGCGTCGACACCCGCGGCTGCGCGAGGCGAAGCACGGCCGAGAGCTCGGCGACGGTCAGCTCCTCGCGCTCGAGCAGGGCGAGGAGGCGTACGCGCGTCGGGTCGGAGAGGAGCCGCAGCAGCGCCGAAGTGGCGGCGAGGTCGAGCATCTATCCCTATATCTTGATCGAAAGATAAATGAAAGCGTAACGGCGCGGCGCGCCGAGGTCAAACGCCGGCGGGCGTGCGCCGTCCGAGGCAGGCGGCTATGCTCCGCGCCCCTCGGACTTCCGTGCCGCTCGCCTTGCGCCGTCTGCTCGCCCCGCTGTTCCTGATCACCTGCCTCGCCGCCGTACCCGCCGGCGCGGTCGACGACGCCGAGCTCGGCAAATACCGGACGGCCGATGCGCTGAAGGTGCCATATCGCGCGATCGAGACACCGGGCCGTCGCAACGGCGAGACGCTGCCGCTGATCGTCTTCCTGCACGGCGACTGGCAGGACGGCACCGACAACGAATCGCAGCTCGCCGGCTACGGCAACGGCTCGATGGAGCTGATCGATCAGGCCATCGGCGGCCGTGTGCCGCTCGTCTACGTCGCCCCGCAGACGACCGGCGCGTACTGGCCGCCCGAGCGCGTCGCCGCCGTCGTCCACGATGCGCTCGCGCGCTGGCCGATCGATCCGCGCCGCGTGATCGTCACCGGCATCTCCGATGGCGGCACCGGCGTGTGGGATGCGCTCAAGACCTGGCCGCTCTGCTTTGCGGCCGGAGTGCCGATGTCGGGCATGACCGAGCTCGCCGGCCTCGCACCGATCCGCGACGTGCCGCAGTGGATCTTCCATGGCGACCAGGACAACGACACGAACATCGAGACCGGTTACGGCGGCGCGATGGTCGGCTCGCGCGCGGTCGTGCGCGCACTGCGCGCGCTCGGCGGGCGTCCGCGCTACACCGAATATGCGAACGAGCAGCACGTGATCTGGCATCGGGCGTATGGCGAGCCGCTGCTGCTGACGTGGATGCTCGATCAGCGCCTGCGCGGGGAACCTTGCGATTTCACGGAGCCTGCGCGATGAAACACGGCGTGCGGCGAACACGGTAAAATTGCCGATCCTGCTGATGGAAACGGGGTCGACGGCGAAAGATTGAACCACGAAGAACACGAAGAGCACGAAGAAGGGCGAGGGACCTGGATCCTTTTCCTTCGTGATCTTCGTGTCCTTCGTGGTTCAGTCTTTCGATTTTCACCCGCGACGTCGTCACGAAAGCGCACGATCGAAGGAGCCTCGCCATGGATTTCCGCTACACCGAAGACCAGTTGTCGATCCAGTCGATCGCGCGCGATTTCGCGCAGAAGCGCATTGCGCCGGTCGCTGCCGAGTTCGACAAGTCCGGCGAGTTCCCGCTCGACAACATCCGCGAAATGGGCCAGCTCGGCCTCATGGGTATCGAGGTGCCGCACGAGTACGGTGGCGCGGGGCTCGATCCGGTCGCGTACGCGCTGGCGATGATCGAGATCGCGGCGGCCGACTGCGCGCACTCGACGATCATGTCGGTCAACAATTCGCTGTACTGCAACGGCATCCTGAAATACGGCACCGAGGAGCAGAAGCAGAAATACGTGCGCGCGGTCGCTTCGGGCGAGGCGATCGGCGCGTACGCGCTGACCGAGCCGCAGTCGGGATCGGACGCGTCCGCGATGCACACGCGCGCGACCAGGAACGACGACGGCGATTTCGTCATCAACGGCAAGAAGAGCTGGATCACGTCGGGTCCCGTCGCCAAGTACATCGTGCTGTTCGCGATCACGACGCCGGGCATCGGCGCGAAAGGCGTGTCGGCGTTCCTGATCGACACCGCGCGGGCCGGCTTTCACGCCGGCAAGACCGAGCCGAAGCTCGGCATCCGCGCCTCGGCGACGTGCGAGATCGAGTTCAACGACTACGTTTGCCCCGCGGCCGACATGCTCGGCCCCGAAGGCAAGGGCTTCGCGATCGCGATGGGCGTGCTCGACGCGGGCCGCATCGGCATCGCCTCGCAGGCGGTCGGCCTCTCGCGCGCGGCGTACGAGGCAAGCGTCGCGTGGACGCGCGAGCGCAAGGCGTTCGGCCATCCGATCGGTTCGTTCCAGATGATCCAGGCCAAGATCGCCGACATGAAATGCCGCCTCGACGCGGCGACGCTCCTGACGTTGCGCGCTGCGTTCCTGAAAGGCGAGACCGAGAAGAACGGCGGCCGCTTCTCGACGGAGGCGTCGGTCGCGAAGCTCTTCGCGTCCGAAGCGGCGATGTGGATCACGCACCAGGCCGTGCAGATCCACGGCGGCATGGGCTATTCGAAGGAAATGCCGCTGGAGCGCTTCTTCCGCGACGCGAAGATCACCGAGATCTACGAAGGTACGAGCGAGATCCAGCGCGTCGTCATCGCGCGCAACGAGACCGGCGTGCGCTGACGTCAGCGGGTGTCGCATTGCCGCGACGGCGTTGCGAAAATGCCGACCCCGTGTTGCATCTCGGCTATGCGCGCGCGCGGCCTGTCGCGGATCGCGTAAAGGGCCGGAATTCGTCTTGACGTGTATACAAAAGCGGGCGTATTAGCTTCCTGCACACGTACCGTGGGAGGAGACGTCATGCTGCGGATTTTCGTGCTGGTCGTGTTCGCGCTCGGATTCGTCGTGAGCGCACGGGCTTCCGTCGTCCACGTCGCCGACGGCGACTGTGCCGCGCTTGCCGATGCGATCGCTTCGGCATCGACGCAGACCGAAACCACGATCGTGCTCGCGCACGGCGGCTCGTACTTGTCGTACGGCGGTGCGTACACGGACTGCAGCTTGCTCGTGCATCAGGGCAACGTCACCGTCGAGGCCTCCGGCAGCGAGATCCAGCCGTTTTGCCTCGCGCGGCTCATCGTCGTCGATGCCGGCGCGCGCCTGACGCTGCGCAACGCATCGCTCGTGTCGCCGGAATGCGGTTTTACTCCGCCGCTGTCCGCGGAGATCTCCAACGGCGGCGAGCTGCAACTGGAGGCCGTGAACATCGCCGACTTTTCAGTGAAGAACGATGCCGGCGCGACAATGACGCTGCGCAACGCAACGGCGCGCGCAGGCGGAATCGACAATGCCGGCGGCCTCGAGATCTACAACTCGACGCTGCTGGCCGAGCCCATCTACAACACCGGCGTGCAGCTCGTTCTCGCCAACTCGGTAGTGCCGATTCTCTCCGGCCCGGCTGTGCCTCCCTCGTGCGCCGTTCGCGGGCTCGATCCGCAATCGCTGGGCGGCAACGTCGTCGGGAGCTACTGCGGGTGGGCCGTCTCGGCCGACCGGCGCTCGGCCGACGCCGAAGCGGGTCTCGGTCCGAGTCAGGACAATGGCGGGCTCGGCGTGCCGACGTTTGCGCCGACGTCCTCGAGCATCGTGCGCGGCATCGGTGTCGCGCAGTACTGCGAGCCGACCGATGCGCGCGGTCTCGTGCGACCGCAGGGCGCCTGCGACGCGGGCGCCGTGCAGTTCGACGAAACGAAATTCGTCGGCGAAGGCGGCATGAATGGCCTCTGGTACGACCGCGCCGCGAACGGCCACTACGTGACGATCCAGCGCGTCCACGACGACGACACCGCGCTCGTCATCTGGAACACGTTCGACCGCAGCGGCAACCAGGCGTGGATCTACGGCGTCGGGCACGTGAGCGGCAAGCACATCCACGTCGAGATGTCGCAGAACCTCGGCGGGAGGTTGCAGGCGGGCGGCGCGCCGACCGGCTCGCGCGTGAGCTCGTGGGGCACCGTCGACGTCGATCTCACGAGCTGCCTCGCCGGGACGCTGCGCTATCAGTCGCCGAATCCGGCTTACGGCAGCGGGCGGTTCCCGATCGACCGGCTGGCTTACGTGTCCGCCTTCGGCTGCGTCGACTGACGCTCGCACGACCCTGAAAACGAAAAACGCCCGGCATTGCCGGGCGTTTTTCGTTGGACGCTCGCGAAACGCTCAGTCGAAGCCGTCGCCGAAGATCCCTTCGCCGGTCGGCGTGCCGGACAGCTGCACGATGTACTCGCCGGTGCCGCCGCTGATATCGAGGCGCCAGCCGGAATTGAAGTCGCTGCCCTCGTCGGTCCAGTCGACCGCCTGCAGTGTCGCGTTCGACGGCGAGAGTACCGTGATCGTAAGGCCGCCAGCCGTCGCCGTGTGACCGCTGATGACCGGGCGCGCCGGCGTGTTGACCTGGAAGATCGCCTGCGTGCCCGAGCCGGTCGCGTAGTTGTCATGCACCGTGAGCGAGCCGTTGGCGAAGTCGATCGCGCGCGTCCACGACTGCACGGCGGAATCGCCGTCGTACGCGGGCGTCAGGTTTCCCACCGCATGCACCGC
>Ga0081540_1001042_pt1 | contig 24773 bp, 22 predicted proteins | sample TabmetS2T1R1_FD_71024 | JGI IMG/M metagenome (GOLD analysis project Ga0081540, IMG submission 71024) | Tabebuia heterophylla rhizosphere microbial communities from the University of Puerto Rico - S2T1R1 | ecosystem: Host-associated > Plants > Roots > Rhizosphere ... | reverse complement strand
TGCTCCTGGAGGCTCTCGCCGTGGGCACACCTGTCGTGACGCGGCGGCAAGTCGATCCGGACTCGATCGTCGTGCGCCATACCCTTGGCGCATCGGCTGAGGACGAGTTGGCACTTTCTAAATCCGTGAAGGCATTCTGGGACATGGACGCGAATGAATACAACGCGGTCGCTCGACGATGTCAGGTCTATGTTAAGGCCAATCACTCGCCGACGGCAAAAGCTCGCGAGCTAATTGCAGCCTTGACGCCGCTTGTCGCTAAGTCAAAACGCCCAGGACAGCCCCATTGGACGGTGAGATCCGTAGGTCCACAATGAGTTCATCTTTGAGCCATAGCGGCCGAGCGCCTTATTATCTCACGTCGTCGTATTCAGTCGCGCAAGCTGGTAACTTTTTCTTTCTCTTGTTCGTTTTCATGTTGCCTTTCCATCGCTCGCCATTTCTAACGGACAACTTGTTCGGCATTCAAGGGCTTAAGCCCTTCAATTTATTATCAGCAGTAGTCTTGGCTTACCTGGTGTTCGACACTGCGCCCTTACACGCGACCGACAAAATCGAACGAACATCCATCAGGATTTTTCTCCTTTACTTCGCAACTCTTGCCATCGCCCTCATTCGATCAGTTCCAAACGCGCCCCTTTTGCATAGTCGCTTCCCTGATTCATTTCCAGAGTCCTACTTTGACTTTGTACTATCGGTTTGCATTGTGCCGAGCTTTTACACTCTATCCTTCCTGTTTATCCTTAAGTGTATGTGCTCCTTTCAGAAGCTCGAGAGGATCACGACGGTGATCTGCCTTTCGATACTATTGCTATCAATCGCTTTTATAGCGCTCGTGCTGGTGAATCCGTCCGTTCTGCTTTCGGGTCACGCGAGGGGAGTGACTGATAGCAACCGGAACGTAATGGCCCAGTTGTGCGAAGCGTATTTTGGAACCCATTACAATGTGATTGGAGGCATGTACATTTCTACTGTACCCTTGTTGCTCTATCGAGCTCTTACGCGCGGTGCTCTCTGGATCGCACCCCTGTGTCTAGCGCTCCTGGCGGTTCTTCTCCTCGAGTCACGAGCCACGCTTGTCACAGTAGCAGCTTCGTGTTCCCTGTTTCTGATCCTGCGGCGCAGGTTTGCCATTTTAGTTCTTGGTGTTGCGGCGGCTGGCGTCACATCGTTGGTGTGGATCGGACCAACCGTTGACGCTCTTCTTTCGATCGGGTTTGGTAGCAGTTCCAGCGTCTCGGCCGATGCCTTGCTGACGGGCCGAGTTGATTACATTTGGCGTCCGCTGCTAGAGGAATGGACGAGCAATATCGGCCTGTTCCTGTTTGGCGCTGGTCGCCACGGAATCGGGACGAGCCAGCTTTGGGACACAGGAACCCTGATACAGGCCAACGTAGCGCATAATGCAATTATCGCATTCTTTCTTGATTGCGGGGTGATCTTAACCGGTGTGCTTTTAATTTTCCTTCTCTTTGGAACAGCTACCGCCTGGCGAGTTGGGCGAAGGTTGAATAATGACCTATATTGGGCTCTGTTCGCGAGCATGGTTGGTTGCGGGATTAGTATGGCCACTGGGCGTGACATCCTTCCAACAATTGAGAACATGTATGCATTTCCGATCATTGCGATGATGATCAACTTGGCGCGGTTGCGGTATCTCGCGAGCCAACCGGCGTCACCTGAATGATTGTCTTACAGACAACCCTTTGCGCAGAGCCGTTACCGATACCAAGCGTGGCCGCCGTAACTCTTGGCAACGATCCGCTGTTTTTCCTCCAGTGTGCAACACCGGCGAGCGCCCGTTGCCACTACTTCCAGCCGGGAGACCGTCGACATCGGCGTATGGTCAGTCATACGCTCATGTCTTCGCTCTACGTCACACTCCGCAAGGTGGCCTTGGCCGTTTCAGACCAATAGCATGTCAGTATTCGAGGTTCTGGTGGTCGACAATGGCTCGGCGCGTCGACCCGATGACGTGATCGCTTGACCACTGCATGCTCGTTTGCTGATCAGGTCCTGCCCGCAACACTGGCGTCGCGCAGGCGGCTGGCGAGATGGTGCGCACGCGGATTGTTCAGCTCGCGCCACAGCCGCACGGCGGTGAGAGCGGAAGATGAATTCCAGCGTTTTTCAAGACGAAGTGGATACTTTACTATCGAAGCACTCGGCAGCTTAAAGGGGCCGCCAGTACTCACAATGAGGTAGCCACAATAATGCGGACCGGTTGAACTCAATCGAATTGTATTATTTGCATCCTGCTTCGTACACTTGCGCTCAGTTGGCTGCAGCGAGAGGGATGGGCGATTGTTAGCTTTAAGCAGTGTCTTGATCGGCTGGCACAGACTGACCGGTCGCGCCGCCGTGTCCATCTCTTGCGGTCATCACAATCGGCTGGCGCACGACTTGGGCGAGCGGCGTCGATGCGCACGGACGATTGGACATCAGTTATGATGCACGGCCGAAAAATCGCGGTGATCGGGCTCGGTTATGTTGGGTTGCCCGTGGCGGTGTCGTTCGCGCGTTCCGGAGTTCCGGTCGTTGGATTCGACGTGGATTCCGGACGTGTCGCTGAACTCAGGGAAGGCAAGGACCGGACCCGTGAGGTTGTCGCCAGTGATTTGCGGCAGGAAACGCTACGCTTTACCGCCAACCCGGCCGAAATGGTGAATGCCGATTTCTTCATCGTCACAGTGCCGACTCCGATCGACGAGGCTCGGAATCCGGACCTGCGCGCGATGTTAGCGGCGTCTCGATCGGTGGGCGCGGTGCTCAAGACGGGCGATATCGTCGTTTATGAATCAACCGTATATCCCGGCGCAGTAGAGGACGACTGCATTCCGGTTCTTGAGCAAAACTCCCATCTGAAGGCTGGAGTCGATTTCACAGTCGGCTATTCGCCCGAGCGGATCAATCCCGGCGACAGGCAGCACCGCTTCGAAACGATTACCAAGGTGGTCTCGGCGCAGGATGCCAGAACGCTTGAGATCGTGGCGGATGTCTACGGATCTGTGGTCAGCGCCGGCATTCACCGTGCGCCCTCGATCCGCGTAGCGGAGGCTGCAAAAGTCATCGAGAATACCCAGCGCGACCTGAATATCGCCTTCATGAACGAGCTGTCGCTAATATTCCATGCGCTTAATATCGATACTGGCGAGGTCCTGGCTGCGGCGCGGACCAAATGGAATTTCATGCCGTTCCAGCCGGGGCTTGTCGGCGGCCACTGTATCGGTGTCGATCCCTATTACCTAACCTATCGCGCCGAAAAGGCTGGCTATCATCCCGAGGTAATTCTCGCCGGGCGACGCATCAACGACGGCATGGGTCAGCGAGTGGCGCGCGAATGCGTTCGCGGGCTATTGCGCCGCAAGGCTCAGAATGGGATCGTGACCATCCTCGGGCTGACCTTCAAGGAAGACGTTCCTGACACGCGCAACTCTCGCGTCATCGACATCGCTCGCGAGCTTCAATCTTTCGGGCTCACGGTGCAGATCCATGATCCGCTGGCGAACGCTGCCGATGCCCGCCATGAGTTTGGGGTCACATTGACCGAGCTGCACGCGTTGCAACCTGCCGATGCCGTCGTTCTCGCCGTCGCCCATCAGCCCTATGTCGACGGTGGCTGGCGGTTTGTTCAGCGCCTGCTACGAGACGGCTCGGGCCTCGTGCTCGACGTCAAGGCAAAGCTCGATCGTGCCGCAAAGCCCGCCGTCATCGAACTGTGGCGGCTCTGATCCGGAGATAAGATGCCGAACGACAAAGTACTGGTGACCGGGGCTGCGGGCTTCATTGGTTTTCATGTTGCTCGACAGCTCTTGGCGAACGGTCGCGAAGTGGTCGGCGCTGACATTGTCAATGCCTACTACGATCCCAAGTTGAAAGAAGCGCGCATCGAGCTTCTCAAGCGCGATCCGAAGTTCAGTTTTGTGAAGCATGATCTGGCGGATCGCGCAGCATCAATAGCACTGTTCGAACAGCATCGATTCCCAACCGTGATTCACCTCGCGGCTCAAGCCGGCGTGCGCTATTCACTGCAAAATCCGTACGCCTATGTCGATGCGAATCTGGATGGATTCACCAACGTGCTGGAGGGCTGTCGTCACCACGGGTGCCGGCATCTTGTCTTCGCGTCCTCGTCGTCAGTGTACGGCGCGAATACGAAGCTGCCCTTTTCGGTGCGGGACAATGTCGACCATCCGATCAGCCTCTATGCCGCCTCCAAGAAAGCCAACGAGCTGATGGCGCATGCCTACAGCCATCTCTATCGCATTCCTGCGACCGGCCTGCGGTTCTTCACCGTCTATGGTCCCTGGGGCCGGCCGGACATGGCGATGTTCCTCTTTGCCAAGGCAATCCTTGCCGGCGAACCAGTCAAGCTGTTTAACCATGGAAAGATGCGGCGCGACTTCACCTTTGTCGATGATGTGAGCCAGGCGATCGTACGCCTGATCGACCGTCCACCCCAGAGCCGGCCGGACGCTCCTGCGGATCCCGGGACCAGCAGCGCCCCTTGGAAAATTTACAATATCGGCAACAACCGTCCTGAAGATCTGACGAATGTGGTAGCGCTGCTGGAGAAGGAGCTCGGCAGGACGGCGATCAAGGAGATGCTTCCAATGCAGCCCGGCGATGTCGAGGCAACCTACGCCGATATTGCCGAGCTCGAACGCGATATCGGATTCCGCCCGTCCACGACAATCGACGAGGGTATTGCACGTTTCGTGAAATGGTATCGTGAGTATCACACCGTTTAGCGATAGTGCGCGACCCAACCACTTGGTCGCAAGCACCGTCCGAGCCGTAAAACGAGAAGCTTCAGACGATCCCTGCGCTTCGCGCGGAAAACATAAACGTGGCCGCCGCAGCGATCGCTCTTCAGATGCTCCGCCACGAGCGCAACCAGGACAGTGAGCGTCGGGCTGATCCCACATCGGGAATTTAGTCCGCAAGCACCCTAATCCAATTCAAATGCAGAGCTATAGTCCTGCTTGAGCGCGGTATTTTGCTCGGACTTTTTGAGCACGCAGTTGCCGACCACGAGCAGGTCGAGTTCACTCCCCATGAAGCAGCGGAAAGCGTCTTCGGGCGTGCAGACGATCGGCTCACCGCGTACGTTGAAAGAGGTGTTGACTAGCACCGGGCATCCCGTGAGCCACTTGAATTCGGTGAGCAGCCGGTGGAACTTCGGATTGGTGTCGCGGCTCACCGTCTGGATGCGCGCGGAATAGTCGATATGGGTCACGGCCGGAATTTCCGAGCGCGACACGTTGAGCTTGTCGATGCCGAACAGCACCTGCTCGTCCGCACTCATCGCGCGCCGCTTGTCCTTCAGGACGTCGGCGACGATCAGCATATAGGGACTGTCGGAGTCGAGCTCGAACCAGTCCGCGACGTCCTCCCGTAACACCGCGGGCGCGAAGGGCCGAAAGCTCTCGCGATATTTGACCTTCAGGTTGAGGTTCTTCTGCATGGTCGGTGAGCGGGGATCGCCGAGGATCGAGCGCGCGCCAAGCGAGCGCGGGCCGAACTCCATGCGGCCCTGAAACCAGCCGACCGCGAGCTGGTCGGCAAGCGCCTTTGCGGTGGTCTCGATGACAGTATCTTCGGACAGCACATCAAAGCGCGCGCCCGCCTGCTTCAACCTGCGCTCGATTTCGCTTTGTGAGTATTGAGGCCCGAGGAACGCACCCGACATGCCATCGGACGACGCAAGAATGCGTGGGTTGCCCTTGAACTGGTGATAGGCGGCGAGCGCCGCCCCAATCGCCCCTCCGGCGTCACCCGCCGCCGGCTGGATCCAGATTTTGTCGAACTTGCCGTCGCGCAGCACCTTGCCATTGGCGACGCAGTTCAGCGCCACGCCGCCGGCAAGACACAAATTGCGCGCACCGGTCTTCTTCGCAAGGCTCCGCGTCAGGCGCAGCACCGCCTCATCAAGCACCGCCTGGATAGAAGCCGCGACATCCATGTGAAACGAAGTCAGCAATTTGTCGGGCGTGCGCACCGGTGCGCCGAACAGCTTTGCGAACCGCTCATTGGTCATGGTGAGCCCGGTGCAATAGTCGAAGTAGGACATATCGAGCCGGAACGAGCCATCCGGCTTGAGGTCAACAAGATGGTCCAGAATCAGCTGGGCGTATTTCGGCTCGCCATAGGGGGCGAGCCCCATCACCTTGTACTCGCCGGAATTGACCTTGAAGCCGGTGTAATAGGTGAGCGCGGAATAGAGCAGTCCCAGCGAATGGGGAAAGTGAATCTCCTGAAAGATCTCGAGCTTGTTGCCCTCGCCAATCGCAGCCGACGTCGTCGCCCATTCGCCGACGCCGTCCATGGTCAGCACCACAGCATTCTCGAACGGCGATGGAAAAAAGGCCGACGCCGCATGACTCAGATGATGCTCGGTGAAAAGCAGTTTTTCGGACGAAATCTCTTCGTCAAATGGCTTCAATTGCGCGCGTAACAAGCTCTTTTGAAACAGCTTTTCCTTAAGCCAGAGGGGGATCGCCATCTTGAAGGAGGAAAACCCCCTTGGCGCCATCGCGATGTAGGTCTCGAGCAGCCGTTCGAACTTCAGGAACGGCTTGTCGTAAAAGGCGATGAGCTCGATCTCGGGGAGCTTTGCGCCTGCGGCATCCAGGCAATAGCCGACCGCGTTGCGCGGAAACGAGGCATCGTGCTTCTTGCGCGTAAAGCGTTCCTCCTGCGCGGCCGCAACGATGCGGCCATCCTCGATCAGCGCAGCCGCGCTGTCGTGATAGAATGCGGAGATGCCGAGGATCCGCATGCCCTTAGAAAACCGTGTAGATGAACGGCGCGAACACCGTGCCCTTGGTCAGAACGACAAGGCCGCCGAACATCACCATCATCACGAAGATCGGCAGCAGCCAGAATTTCTTTCGCATGCGCATGAAGCGCCACAGCTCGGCAAGAAAATCTATCATCAGAACTGATCCCTCATGGTTTCAGGCCGAGGCCCCGGCGGGCGCACGATCCAGTAGGTGTCGGAAGCCGGTTCCCGCTTCAGCCGCAACAGGTCCCTGCCCCGCATGCGCATGATCAAGCCTGTGGGCAGGATCGTGCCGAAGAACAACAGTCCCATCACGATCGGGTTGACGATCTTGTGCAGGGCGAGACCGAGCATCATCCACAGAACATTGAGCGGATGAAGCCAGGAGGGCTTGAGCCAGCCCGCCGCCGCAAACAGAACGGCGGCCAGCAGCATCCAGGGCCACAGCCGGCCATGATGCCAGCCGTTGAAGAGGCTCAAAATGGCCAAAGCTGCTGCCATCACGAGGCCGAACGTCCGGTCCGATCCGGTGGTCGCCGCTTCGTCCCGGACAAAGTTCTCGTGGGTTGATTGATTCATTCGACTGTCGAAAGACTCGTTTCAATTCTCGGTTCGCCTTAGCAGGTCTCGCAGAAGAGGTCGGGCGACGCTGGTCAGCGAAAGCGCTGCCCGTGCGTCCTCGATATAACTTTCCCAAAACTTCGCCGGCACGTCCTCGCTTCGCCATACCCGCTTTGCGGCGAAGGTCGATTGATCCGAAAGCCTTGATTGCTGAGCCTCGTAAATCCGACGACCAGCTTCCTCGACAATGCGATCGCTGAGCCATTCACTCACGAAAACCTCGCCCGTTCTCGTCCCTGGCGACAACCTATGTTTCGTAAGCCCAGACGCGACGGCAAGTGAGCTAATGGGGTACCCCTGAGAGGCTAGGTGCAGTTTGGCATGCGGTTAACCCAAGCCGCCGAGCGTCCCTCACCTTGGGTATTGTCGCTCGCCTTCAGTAGGTTAGCATAGTTGTCTATCAATGGGACATGAGTTCACACGATCCGGCGTTTTCTAACCGCAAGGTTGCGCCTGCTTCCAACCGGGTATTCGGGTTTGTGCTCGCAGCTATTCTGGATTTGAGTCGGTCGGCCCGAATGTCTTTAAGGTTCCTGGCAGGCGCTCGCGAGGAAATTGGGACGCCGCAGAGATCGTCATCAGAGCTGAAGCGACCTTGAGGGCGAGCGACTGCGTGCCCGGAGTTATTGTGATGGAAGGCGAGCCGAATGATGATCCACACCTGTTCGGACCACACATTTTCCTATGCACGGTCAGTGGTACGCATATTGCGTGAATGTGATTGGCGTCGCGCCGTCTAGATTAAGGGCCATGCTCAACGTTCAGGACGATGACCCGTCAACAGTTGAGATCGGACGTAGAAGGAGGGGACGTGAAATCCAAAGAGATTCTACTAGCCGGCACAACAGTTGCAATTGCTGTCATTGGCTTTCTGGCGGTAGCGGAATGCGCTCTTCGCTTCCTTCCTGTTGCGGCCCTGCCAATTATCGTCCCAGTCACGCAAAGCGCTCCAGTGTTTCACTACGCGCCTAACCGTTCCTTTGTCTACTCCAAGGACTGGGACCTAACCATGGTCAGTTATGGCCGTACCAATAACGATGGATGGGTGAACAAGCTCGACTATCGAAAAGATGACCCACTGCCGCTAATCGGTGTCATCGGGGACTCATTCATCGAAGCCATATCTGTCCCGCCCGATAGTACCGCGCAAGGCCATCTGTCTGAATCCCTCAAAGGAAAGTCTCGAGTTTACAGTTTTGCCGCATCAGGTGCGCCTTTGAGTCAATACCTTGTCTGGGCTGCGTATGCAGCTCGAGAATACAAAGCGAAGGCGCTGATCATAAACGTTGTTGGGAACGACTATGATGAAAGTCACTTGAGCTATAGTCGACAGGTCCCCGGTTTCTGGATTTACGCTCGAGAGACAAACGGGGAACTCCGTCTGCAATTGCGCGAACTTCACGTGGGAACAATTCGGTCTCTTGCAAAGATGAGTGCCCTTGCACGGTATCTCTTCGTTAATTTACATGTCAAAGAGACGCTATCGGATGCGCAATGGCTTCGAGCCATTATTTCCATTGATAGTCCCGCAATAGTTTATGCGGGTAATACGGATGCCAGTCCGGATTCTGCGCGAATAGAGGCGTCTATTGCAGCGATCAACGCGTTCTTTCGGGATCTGCCGAAGTATACTGGCCTCCAACCGGATCGCATTATTTTTACGTTGGACGGGTTCCGATATCCGGATGCGGCGAACGCGGGTAAAGGAAGCTACTTTGATATCATGAGGACTGTGTTTCGCAAGACGGCGGAAACGTTGGGCTACGAAGTGATTGACATGGATCCGCTGTTCTTTGCCGATTTTCAGCTTCACGGTGCTCGGTTCGAGTATCCAAGAGATGCTCACTGGAATCCGACTGCCCATGCCCTAGTCGCGAAAGCGATACTATCCTCGAGACTCTTTGGTCGGCTTCAATGCACTCTGGACAATTCGTGCGAGGGCGGACGCGGTGACGGCCAGGCTTCTGCCGAGAGTCGTGTCCCAGGAGGTGGTCAAGCTGGACATAGCGCAGCTGCTCGCGAAGCGCTCCCTAAGTAGCTCCGCAGCGGGGCGAACGTCTTCGCGATCGATCATCGTTGGTTCGCCCAGTAGGCCCAGGTTGCGATGTCAACCTCATTCGAGGGACCACTCCGTCAAACGAGACAATCGTCACCACATGCCCGGCGCCGCTTCCTTGCCCGATAGCCGGCTCGATGGCGCACGAAAGGGAATTTATGCCGGCGATGAGGCATTCGACGACCAAGCACTACGTTTGAGCGCGAGATTCATCGCAGCATAACTGTCACCATCATCGACCACGCGAGCTATTCCGCCGCCAGGGCGGTCCCCCTGCGACCTGCTCTTTCGAGCTACCGACTCCGGGTGGACTACCCCACACTACTTTCCGTGGACAGTGATGTTCCGGAAATGTGCAATTGCGGTAGCTGTACAACGGAGTCACGCTGGGCTCGCTTCGTTTCTGCCTTCAGTACTGCGTGTTAAACCATTTTCGGCCGGGATCGGACAAGCGAGCTGGGACTCCATTGCCGCCGCCAAGCGCCTCAACTGTCTAAGGGAGATTGTTGGAACATGGCGAAAGTAGTCGGCATCAGTGGATTCGAGGACTCGATTCCCTTCAAGAAGAAGCATTGGCCGGGCCTGGAAGAACGCGAATACCGAATTTCTCAGGGTCACGATTCGGCTGCGGTGCTGGTGGTCGACGGCAAGATTGTCGCTGGAGCCGCCGAAGAACGCTTCAGCCGCAAAAAGCACACCGGTGACTTCCCGATTGGCGCTATCCGCTACTGCCTGGAGACCGCCGGTCTGAAACCCGCCGACATCGACGAACTTTCCCATGGCTTTGACTACTCTCCCTACAAAGCCGCTTTCAGGCTGGACCCGACTTCCGCCGAGCAATACAAGGAAGTTTACTCGCGCGAAAAACTGCTTTCGCAAGTGGACCAGCACCTGCCAGGATTCCCAGCCGACAAGGTTCGCCACGTCAACCATCATTTGTCCCACGCCGCCAGTGCCTACTACACTTCTGGGTGGGATGAGTGCCTGGTCGTCATCCTCGACGGCATGGGCGAAATTCACGCCGTCACCGTTTATCACGCGCACGACAACAAGATCGACAAGCTCGCCGAAATCACCGCTCAGGATTCCATCGGCATCCTCTATTCTACTCTCACACTGCACCTTGGCTTCGACTTCAACTCCGACGAATATAAGATCATGGGGCTCGCCCCCTACGGGAATCCCGCGCGCTATCATCATTTCTTCGAGCAAGCCGTGCAGCTGCTCGACAACGGCCTGATCAAGATTCCGCTTCTTCGTTTGAACAACGAGCGTCTCGATCGCGAAACCTACGGCGCGACGCGACGCTATCTCGAAGAACACCTCATCCCGGCTCGCGTCCCTGACAGCGACACGAACGACGATCATCGCGACGTCGCCGCGGCATTACAACAATGCCTCGACAACGTCATGCTCCATATCTGCGGCCACTTCGGCCGCAAGACTGGCCTGCGCAAGCTCGCAATGGCGGGCGGTGTCGCGCTTAACTGCACTGCGAATGGCCGTCTTCTTCAGTCTGGTCTATTCGACGAAATCTACGTTCAGCCGGCCGCGGGCGACGACGGCTCCGCCCTTGGCGCCGCGCTCTGGTCGGCGTCGCGCAACGGCGGCGTAGAAAACGTCCGGATGCCGGTTCCCTTCCTCGGCCCCGAGCACTCGCAAGCCGAAATCGACAGGGCTCTCGCTGACGCTGGCAACCGCATCGAGGTCACACGCTTCCCGAATCTTGAGCAAACCTGCGCGGAAGCAGCCAAGCTCATCAAGGCCGGACGCGTGCTTGGCTGGTATCGCGGGCGTATGGAGTTCGGTCCGCGAGCCTTGGGTCACCGCAGCATCTTGGCCGATCCCGGCCATCCGGAGATGCGTGATCGCATCAACGCGATGGTCAAGATGCGCGAAGCCTTCCGCCCGTTCGCTCCGGCGGTGAGTCTCGAACAGGTACAGGATTGGTTCGAGGTACCGAAGGGCCTCGAACTTCCCTACATGATTATGACCGCCGACGTTCGCCCTGAGCATCGCGCCGCGCTGCCTGCGATTACGCACGTCAACGGCTCGGCCCGCGTGCAGACGATCAACAAGAAGGACAATCCTGAATTCCACGCATTGGTGCAGGCTGTCGGCAAAGTGACTGGTCGGGAAATGGTGCTGAACACGAGCTTCAACGTGAAGGGTCAGCCGATCGTCAACACCCCGCGCGAAGCCATCGACACGTTCCTCGGGACAGGCATCGAGTTTCTCTTCCTCGAGAACACGCTCGTTCGCCGCGCGGGGCAGAAGTAGTTGGCGCGAAGGCACACGTTTCACGGAAGCGTTAAGCGTCGCCCGCGCTGCTCCAACAGGCACTATTTTCGTGCCTTTGATCGACAATCTCCCAATGGAATTGTCGACGCCTTCGCTTACAAAGTTCCGAAATCGTTGTTCACGAACGCAATGGCGGTCTAGGCCACAAACCTCACCACAACCGACGATCCGCTGCGTATCCTAACCATCTATCCGAGCCTTTGCCTCGCTCAAATTGGACACGTCGACCAGCGCGGTGGGCGACACAAAAGGTCGCAGCTCTGAGCCTGCCTTGCCGCATGGCACGGTGCGGGCAGGTTGTTCTCGGTGACGAGGCCCGTCGCGCTCGATATCGACCTCATGGGATTTCAACGGGCTCTCTTCTCGCAAGCATCACGAAGAAGTTAGGCTCTGCGCTTTCGACGTGCTGGCCGTAGGCAGCAAGGATCTCGGCAAGCTTCCCCTCTCAATGCGCTAGATGACCCTCGAACAACTGTTGGCGCAGCGTCCTGAGAGCCCCTTCATCAATCCATGGCGGATTGCGATAGCGCCTGCGAGAATCATAACCAGTGCAACTCGAGCGGAGTGCTCCGAGCCCCCACCCGCCCCTTTAGGGAGGCTGCTGAGTGCCCTCTCCGCTGCGAGATATCCGCAGAAGGCCCTGTAGGGGCGCTAGGCGCAGCGGAGCACCATCGATGAGCATTCTAGGCACTGGAGACCGATCTCGGAATCCAGCACCTCGCTCACGGCTTTACGTAGGTCCAGCCTTTCTCCTGCAACTCCATCACACGCACGACGCCCGACTTCACCACTTCCGCCTGAGGAACGATCGCGATGTCCTTGTTCTCGGCCTTGTGCATTTTTTCCTGGGTGTTGCCGCAGGCCTTGAACGACACCTCCGGCGTACTTAGCGTCATCTCCTCAATGCGAGCCTTTACCGGCGACGTGTCGTCGCGCAGCATATGCAGGCCCGGCCCAAACGTGACCACCTCGATTTTCACTTTCTCGCCGAGCTCCTTATAGTACTGCGCAACATTCGTTGCGTTGTTGAGCGTGAGGTTCATCGCCGCGGGATCGTTCGTGTTCACCTGCAAGACCAAACGGTGGGGCTCGGGGTCAGGTTCAAGCTTGGCGTTGGCGGCGAGAAGGGATCGTTCCTTCTTATGCTTATGTGTGGTGACCTTATGCGTGTGTTTGGTGGCCTTATGCGTGACCGCAACTCTCGCTGCGATACGCGGGTGGTATGTAGCGGGATTATCCGTCGGTACCCAGTATCGGCCGCCTTGCTCCGCCGCAGCGAATGACGGGGCGAATAAGACTATTACGGCTCCTACAGTGGCTATTCTCGAAATATGCTGAAAAGTACTCATGATTCCTCTCCTATTAAACACACGCCATTGAACTCCTCACCCGTTGGGTTTGGCGGCTGGATGTGGCCACCTGCACACCGTGGCCATCTTCGCCAGCACACCTTCCAAACCGCCTAGCGAGAACACTGCATCCAGAGCAGTGCCCTTCCGGGGCGTAAGTTGAACACTGAGGCTTCCACTGTCGGGAAGGGCCTGCAGGAAGCGAACAACGTCGCCCCCGAATGCGACTCCGATTCCCGACGCCGGCGGTGCTGCCGCGATTTTCACCTGCTGACCGTCGTTAATACGATAGATAATTGCATAATCGCCGCCGCGGCCCGAAATGCCGGTTCCCGCGACCACCAATTCGGTCCGCCCCTTGCGGCAGCGAATTGAAAGCTTCATTGCGGATTCGGCTGCCGCACCATCGTTCGACAATGTCGTGGCGGTGGCGACCGGCGAATAGTCGACTGGCGAGGTCGTTTGGCTGATGATCCAGTTGTCTGCTTTGGAGGCTGCCTGATGTGCTGGCGCGATCGTTCGCGCCGCATTGTCCGGGCACCCCGGCCGTTCCGGGCCCTCCATAGGGGTGCAGTCGCGAACCTGAGCCGCCGGGTCTTCCGCCCCTTGCGTCCAGGCAATGCCGCCTGTGAGCGCGATTACAGCTACAACCGGGATGGCCACGGTTCTCATTGCGATGCATGCGTTGCGCGTGACTGGCGTTCGAGCCACGATTGCGCCGCATGGAAGCGCGCGAGGCCAGGAACTGTCGCCGCGAGATTGATCGATTTCCATTTCGGGTCGAAGCCGGGTTCCTGCAGTTTGCCGATCCGCGAGAAGAGATGATCGACAAAACGTGCGATGCGCTGAAAGCGGTTCGATTTGGCTGGAAAATTGAAGGCGACGAGAGCCGTCGGAACGGCAATCGTCGTTACATGCTCGCCCGGCTTGATCAGATTGGGATAGTCCGCGGCATCAAGCGTGGCGGGCAGATAGTAGTCCTCGAATTTGCTTTCGTAGGGCACTGGCAAGAATTTGAATCCGGACTCCCAACGGCCGCGCACGAAGGCGTCTACCGGCTTCGAGGTAATGAAGACAACTCCCGCCATCTCTCCCTTACGCAGCTGCTCGAGCGCGACCTGATGCGGGATGAAGGTCTTTTCCACCTCGAGGCCGAGCCGGCTGAAGATCAGTGGGCCCGAATAGGCCGCTGCAGTACCCTGGGTATTGAAGTTGACTTTCTTGCCGGCGAGATCGTTCAGACTCTGAATCTCGGGACGAACGAAGATTTGAAGTTCGGAAGGGAACAGATTCAGGACGTAGGCAAGCCGTTTCTGAATATCCGGCACTTGGCTCTTATACTCCTCCAGCGCGTCGGAATTGATGATCGCGGCGTCGATACCGCGCAAATAGAGCAATGAATTGACATTTTCCGTGGCGCCGCGTGTCACGACCGGCAGAACGTGCAGATTGGGTCCGTCATCCACGACACGGGCAATCTCCGCCGCAAGCCGGATTGGCGCACCTTCGAGAAGGCCTCCTGCAACACCGACTGTCCAGGCATTCATCGCCACTTGCGGCTTTTGCGCCGGCGGCTCGCGATCAAACAGACGAACGCCGTGCGGCCGGGCATTTTGCGTCTGCGCCTCCGCAGCGAGCGGCTGAATGATCATAGGAAAACAGGCAAATGCCACGAGCAAAATTCGCGGACCTGGACCAACAGACCAATTCATCAGCCAATTCCTTTCCACGCTCCGAAGACGCTGCCGATCCGCCAGTGCCGTAAACACTGTGCTACGGATGCAATGCCTCCATACGATCTTTCATCGCGCGTTGCCCATCCGCTGCCGCGTATCGAGCCTGTCCGGAGCGGCCTGCGGTTGGGACACCCGTGTCATCGCAACGACAGCGGCAGCGATCCGCACGGGCGCGGCTCGTCTCTCCGCTTGCAGGTGCATCATCGTATTCCGGGCAAATAGCTTCCGGTCCAAATCGACCCGCGACGTGGCTGAGATTCCGCTGGCAATACCTACGTCATCCTTCCCCGGGAATGACCGGCTTTCCATAGGCGACCCATCTGCAATCAACTGCCGCACAGTGAGATGGCTTATTCCAATGCGTCATCCCGCATCTTATGCACTTCGCTTGCCCGGTTCTGGGAAACTCTTAAGGGGTACATCCATGGAAACGGCGCAGCAGCAGGCGGCACTACGGCCAACTAGATCGAGAGCTTGATTTCAGTAACCACCATAGGTCGGCTGGAACGCGCTCAGTAAGACGTAGACCCCGCATGAGGAAATCCGGAGCGTTTTCGATTGAACCTGTCGTTTCCAAAAGGCGCCGGCACCGTGCTGTCGTTTCTCGGCGGCCGTGCAGGGAGGGAGAACAAGCGGAAAGCGGAACTATGCCTGGTCCTGGTAATGATGCCTGAGCCCCAGACTCCAGACTCACTGCGGCGCTCCGATCCACGGCAGGAACGAGGCTCGGCGGTTGGGCCGAGCCCGTCTGATGGGCGCGGCGGGAACGGCGCGGCTAGAGCAAGGTTTGCGCCTCCATTCGCGTCGGTTATCAGCCTCGCTAGGGTGGGTAGCAGCCACTCCCCCGTGCCGCGATGAACCGACCCGAAACCCCGGGTCTGTCGCGGCGGAAAATCCTGACAATAGTTGCCGTCGGCTTCCATGAAAAAGCCCGGCGCTAAGGCCGGGCTGTATTCCGTAATTGCAGCCGGATCAGGCACGGTTCGCCGCTGATCCGGACCTCCTTCGGGTGATCCATCTCAACCAAGCCCGATGCCGCCGCGGCCCTAAGCCTGCTTTTCGACGCCCGCCGAAAAATGGTTCGAGGAAAATGACCCAGCAGGCGCGGCCTTTTGAGTACGAGATCCTCGGATAAAAGAGGCCGCCAACTGAGGCGGCCTTACTTTCTTAGCCATCCAGCGCGCGCAATCGCGCGCTGGATGCAGCTTGTTTCTCTACTTCTTCATGCCGGAGTCACGTAGATTTTTCTCATATAGCTCGCGGTCACCGGCACTAACCTGGCCCAGCATGAACGGAGTTGCGCCACCCGTGTTCGTGGTGGTGGTCATGGTCGTTGCGGCGGCAGGTGCTTTCGGCTTCGTCGCTTTCTTGGCCAAAGCGCCAGAAGTGGAAACAGCGAGGATCGCAAGACCGACAAGAATTGTTTTCTTCATGCTCAGCTCTCCCTTAACTTGGAAAAAAGGACGCGCCGGCAGTCGAGCATAAAGCTCGCATCACGACAAGCTGGAGTGCTACGCTCTAGGCATGACACGTTCCCATTGCGAAAGGCCCGCCAGCGCGAACCGGCGAACGCAGGGCCTCTCGACCCCGTGAACTGACTTCACCGCCTCGGTTCCAAAGAAACGATCCCGCAGCCATTTTCCTATTGCGTGAAGACGGCCGGAAACAATCTCTTGTCATTCTGTCTCGTGACGGGCTCAAGAGATGCTTTGCTTCTCAGCGCGTTCCTCCCAAGACTTGGGCCGCCGAACGCTGGCGGCCCTTTTTTTGCGAGCGGAGCTGCCATCACTAGGCGGCACCGGGCCGCTGCCGGTTTGCGCTTCCAGTGCATGGCCGTGTTGGGGCCGTGAGGCCCCTAGTGACACGGCTCTGGCGCGGGGCTGGGGGCTAATGGCGCCAGAGCCGTCCCAAGATGCGCCCTTTCGAGCGCAGAATTATCATGCCGGGACATAGCGGCAAAACCGTGTGAGTGTCCCGCGAGCGCGCCCTTGACCTGTCAGGTAGCCGACAGGCCGGTTTCGAGCGGACAGTTGTGCTCTGATGAGGTGCAACAGCAGTCCCGCAAGCACAGTGACCGTCCACGCTATCGAGGCGTCAACGAGAACCGTTTCGCGTGTCATAAAGGATCGGCGGCGCTGCATGAAACCAACCTCCGAAGAGGCTATAGCCCGGCGGCCGGGGGGACGGTCACCGGGCGAATGCAAATATAGATTCGCTTAGAAACGCCGATATTGAAGCCCGCTATCGTTCCTCGTTCGGGTGCACCCACTTGTACGGCGTGATCTCCCCCTGCTGGGTCAACTTGATCATGCGGACAGGTGGCTTGTATCGGCGAGTGCCGCATGAGCGGCATCGGAAGGACGGCTCTAGCGTCCAGATCGGCGTATCACGCGCCCTGCGGATCTCATCCAGTGGCAGGCTTGCGCTGGACTTGCATCGGCTCCATTCGATCTCCAGCAAGCCGTGACCGCCGTTCAAGCATTGGCCCATCGTTGGGGACGGCTGGGCGGAGCCGCTTCCATGCGGACCGACCAGCGAGCTATTGAAGCTCCAGTTCCTTGCCCCCTCTCAGCTGCTGGTCTTCACAAATTAGGAGGTGGCGTGGGCTTTGGTGCGCGATTAGCGCTACGGGCTTGAATAAATGTCGCCGCGCAGGTGAAGTCATCTTCGGAGAGGCCATTCCAACGCAGAGCGAGTTGAGAGCGCTTGATCCCGTCAATTCTTGTCGCGTTCAGATGGCATGCGATCTCAAATCCGCTGGCGCGTAGCAATTGGATATGCTGGGAGCACGGTTGCCGATTGAGATAAAAGGAACGCCTGCCCGTGACGATCTTCCAAATCCAGTCCGGGTAAGTCCAATGGTCATTCCATAGTTTCCCCTGGTCATAGCAGGTGAGATCAATCTGGTGAGACATCCACCCACCAGGCTTGAGCCACGTCGCGCAGGCGCGGTAGGTCTCTTCCAGGTTGACGACCTGCTCCAAAACGACGTGGGAGAAGACAAGATCAACCGTCCCCTGCCGAATCACAGAGGTCTCGTTCCACGGCACCATGTAGCGAATGGTGATGCGGTCTGTATCAAGGCTGGGGTGCATCAGGGCAGAGCGGATAGCAGCTATACGATCTGGAGCGAGGGCACTCTCTAACACACTCGGGGTCAGGATATGACTGGGGAACATGTTTTGATCGAGGTGTTGATCGTAATCAGGCCAGCCTTTGCTGGGGCGCCCGGCGCGCCGTTGAAACAGGCTAACCAGTTGATCGAAGATCATTAAGTTCCGAGGTGTGTTAGCGTAGTGGACGACATCCAGCGCATAATAGTGGTTGGCACCGGACAGCAACGCTGCCAGTCCGGTCCCTAGCGAGTCTCCCGGCCCCAGCTCAGCAACCGTATTGGGCATGATACGCATGCCATTGGCCCATAGCATCGTCAGGTGCTTCAGCCACACCCCATAGCAATACGCAGCGGTATCTGTTCCTCCCGTCCCTACGCTCCGCCATTTGGACGCAACCTTGTGTAGACCCGGTACGTAGCTTGCAGCGCCTTTGATGACAGGAGCCAAGCGCACTAGGAACAGCCTTTCATCGGCCTACGGGATGCCACCCTCATGCCGCTTCGTCGGCGGAGGCAACGGGACGATACCATGCCTTAGCAACCGTCGCCACAGCTTGATGCCCGCTATGGTGCGATGTGCTATCCTGGGCCGCGTGATGGCGGGGTACTCGATGAGCCTACCGTGGTGAGACCTGCGAACCGCTTCGACCTGTTTCGGCTGATGCTGGCTGAACTTGGATTCACGATCCAGCCGAATATGAAGGTTCTGGACTTCGGAGCCGGTGAGGGAAAGCTGGTTGCGTTTGCGCGCGCCCAGGGATTCGATGCCTACGGCTGCGATATATACAACCTCCAATACTCGTACACGCTGGACAGCGATCCGACGGCGATCGCCTTGCACGACGAGGGACGACTGCGACCGATTTCCACTCCCTACCGGCTCCCTTTCGAAGACTCCAGTATCGACGTCGTCATCAGCGATCAGGTTTTCGAGCACGTACTGAACTATCCCCAGGCTATCGAAGAGCTGCGCAGAGTGATGCGCGTCGGCGGGGTCTTTCTGCATACCTTCCCAAGCCGCTACCGGGTAATCGAGCCGCACATCTTGGTGCCGCTTGCCTCTATGTTCCGGCCACGCTGGTGGCTGTGGCTATGGGCCCTGCTGGGCGTGAGGAACGAGTTTCAGCACGGGCTGCCCGCACGGGAAGTCGTCGAAAAGAACGCTCACTTCCTGAAATACGCCACCAACTACCTGCCCACCCGCGAGGTCAAGCGGGAATTCACCAGATGCTTCAATCAGGTCGAGTTCGTCGAGCGGGTATTTCTTCCGTATAGCAATCGTGCGCGGGCGCTTGCGAAGGTGTGGTTTGGAGCGGCCCTGTACCCACTGCTGGGTTCGAGGTTTCTGTATGGCGTGCGCGCGCCCGCCGACTCCTATGGGTGTACATCCGGTCCTCCGGGGATTGGCTAAAGCTTCGACAACTTCAGCTTCCTAGTTCAGGACCGAATGGACAACCTCCTGAAAGCTCACATCTAGGGCCGCTGCTTTTCGCCTGTTGCGTGACCAGCGCTGTTGACCACCAAGCAACTGATGGTGTCGCCGCACCCGGACGCCGCGGCCCGGGTGCGGAAGCGGATCAATGCTGAGGTCTTGTCAGGAATGAATCCTGACCGAAGCCCCTGCTATTTGACAGCCCCGCGACGATCTGACCCGGATCGGCCCCGCCGGTGCTACCGGCGAGATACTGGTTCAGCAGCGCAAAGCTCTGGTTTGCAAGGCACGAGGCCGTCGAGCCACTCACATGCGGAGTATCCACCGCGCTGATCGGCGACGCAGAGGTAGCAACGCCTCTGTTGGCGAGGAGGTCCCTGATATGGCTGAGCAGAGCAGAACCCTGGCTCGCCAGAGACGCCGTGGTCGTGGTAGTCGAAGGTGCTGGATCCGTCACGGTTGTGGTCGGCGACGTTGTGGTCGTCGAGGCCGCAGGTCGCGGATCCGTCACCGTGATGGTCTGCGGCGCGGCTGTCGTGACATCGCCGGTGACGGGGTCCTTCGCGTTTGCCGTCAGCGTGAGTGTTGCGACGGGATGACCCCCGCCACGGTAGTTCGATTGCAGCACCAGTCCGCTCTCGACCTGCGCAGCCGTCAAGGTGATGTTTTTTCCGCTGAACGTCTGACCATCGAGCTTGTCGGTGATCGTCTCGTACCTCGGCAAGCCCGTGATCTGCACGGTTACGAGATCGTTGGGATCGGTCGTTGTCACGTTGACCCCCAAGTCGACCGTGCCGCCTCTCCCGGCCACCCAGAGCGAGTCATCCGCGACGGTGAGGACCGGCCGGGTCACTGATGGGGTCGTTGGTGTGGTCGGAGGATCGATCTGGAGACCCGTGAACGTCTTCACCGCGCCCGAGAGGTCCGCCGCAAGACCACCAGCATCCTTGATGCTGGCGCCGCTCGGAAGGTTGACGCCGGTGATCGCGAGCGCCGAGGTCGTGGTATCGGTCGATGCGACAGTCGTTTTGAAGGTGAGCGAGTTCGTGCCCGAACCACCGACATAGGTGGCCTTTGCGCCGTCGTTGAGCGACAGCGTCGGCGTGCCGCTGACGGCCACGGCCTCGCTGAAGCCGAGCGTCAGTGTAATGGTATCGCCGACATGCTCGATTCCCGTCCCCGGCGAAGCGGAGGCCTGCGTCACTGTTGGCGCGACGTTTGGTGGGGTGATTGGCGTCGTCGGCGTGGTCGATGACGTCGCGATCTGGAGGCCGGAGAATGTCTTCACCGCACCCGCGAGATTCGCTGCGACACCGCTCGCGTCCTTAATGCTCGCACCGCTCGGCAGATTGACCCCGGTGATGGCGAGCGCCGAGGTGTTCGTGTCGGTCGACGAGACAGTTGTCTTGAAGGTGAGCGTACCCGTCCCCGAACCACCCACATAGGTGGCGGTCGCGCCATCGTTGAGCGACAGCGTCGGCGTGCCACTGACGGTCACGGCCTCGTTGAAGCCGAGCGTCAGCGTGATCGTGTCGCCTACGTGCTCGGTGCCGGTTCCCGGAGAGGCTGTGGCCTGCGTCACTGCCGGCAGGATCGGATTGATCTGGAGACCGGAGAACGTCTTGACCGCGCCCGACACATCTGCCGCAAGACCGCCGGCATCCTTGATGCTCGCGCCGCTCGGAAGATTGACTCCGGTGATGGCCAGCGCCGAGGTGTTCGTATCGGTCGATGCGACCGTGGTTTTGAAAGTGAGCGAGTTCGTGCCCGAACCACCGACATAGGTGGCCTTTGCGCCGTCGTTGAGCGACAGCGTCGGCGTACCGCTGACGGTCACGGCCTCGCTGAAGCCGAGCGTCAGTGTGATGGTATCGCCGGCATGCTCGATTCCCGTCCCCGGCGAAGCGGAGGCCTGGGTCACTGTCGGCGCGACGTTTGGCGGGGTGATTGGCGTCGTGGGCGTGGTTGGCTGCGTCGGCGTCGTGGGAGCCGTCGCTGCCGACCCGTATGTTAGTATCACATTTCGGTAATCGGCGGCAACATTCTCGGGCGCCGTCGAACGATAGACTCCGTATTCCCAATTAGTGGCGACCCCATAGCCCAGGGGGCCATGATAGTTCACAACCTGAGTACCATCTATCGAGACGGCCAAATATCCGCTGCCGTCGTTCGAAAACTTGGCCTGTACTTGAATGTCATGATACACGCCAGTTTGGATTGGATTGGGGTCAGTCCAGAGCGTGAGATTCTGCGTGTTGCCGGCCCCGTTGCTCGGATTAAGACCCGTGGGGCAATATCTGGCAATAACTTGCAGATGATCGCCGTCAAGTTGGAACGCGAACGGCGGCGAGGTCGCTACACCACTAGTCCAGTCATCATTGTGAAATTGTCCGACGACGTTAAACCATGCCGAGTTTACAAATGACCCATTGGGGCCATTTGGCTCCACCATAAACTGATAACTCAGGTTGATGGGAGTGCCGGCAGGAATGTTCACCGCGGAATTGACTTCGGAGCGATCGACACCCGAAGAGTCGTTTGCACGGCGATCGCCCTGATGCACTTCAAAGCGTAGGGTCTGCGGGTCAGGATTGGTCAGGCTATAGCTCGTGCCCGCAATTTGAACTCCATAGGGGTCGCCTCCGACAAGAAGGCGGGTTTCCGGTGTCGAAGAAAACGACGTAATCGTGCCGGTGGTATCCAATTCAGGTCTCCAGAGTTTCTTTGGCGTTGACAAGGGAATTCCACTGCCGCGCATCGTGAAGGCGCGCGACATACCACACGCTCGCAGCGCCTCGCGCCACGAACGGATTCCAACGCTTCGCTGTCTCTAGCTGCGAGCGGATTCCAATGCAGTGGGATTGCCCCCCGACTGCTGCGCCGGTTGATTAGTGAGTGAGTATGGCGAAAAAAATAAGTTAACGTGGCGATAACTTGAACCGCACGGTCTAACCGTGGCAGCTACGGCATGTGCCTACCGTTGCTGCTAGATTCAGCTACGCTGTCTCTGGGAACGAAAAAGATATCCACTGATGGTCCCAATGTGTGTGCTGGGCTGGCGCAAGCACCGGCGGTTATCATACGGCGTCCGCAAGGAGCCGGCTAAGCGTTGGTTCATCTATCATTCCCGAGCCGGTGCCAGGGCCGTTTTTTGGAAAGTGCCCTTTTATTGTTTCGCCACGGCCCATGCCCAGGACCGGCGAGCGCCAGCTAATCGGTACAACGCCCCGCGGATAACCGCCGCCAGCAATAGGCGCCTTCGCAGCAGCTTCCGAGAGTATCCTGGTGCACACAGCCAGGACTTTTTCGCTTTCCTCTCGACCAACCGACGAGCAGACTAATACCAAAAGAACGCTAGCCGCCACCACACCGGCAACGAAAAGCCATTCGCGCTCCACTAGAAGTACATACACACATTGCATTGCCGCCGACGTGCCAAATTGTCCCTTCGGCTATTTCGCCGCATTGCTTGTGCGCTTTGCCAGGAGCGGCCGCCCGAGCTGGTTCGCCGGCAGCATATCGATCGTAAGAACCGTCAACAGAAGAACCTTGCCATGATGGTCCACAATGACGACGGCGGCGGGCGTGGGCTTGCCGTCATACTTGATCGACTCGGCTAACAGCTCTCGCGCCGCCCTAACCGCATAGCTTCGAGCCGACTCGAGGCCGGATAATACGGATCCCTCTTTGTCTTCAATGATAGTTTCACCGTTACGCAGATGAAAAAAGTACCTCGGCATCAGAGCCGTCCCCGGCTTCTTAACCAGCCTGTCACTCCACCCCGTCTGCTGCTAAACCGCGTTCGGCCACGAAGGTTGTTGTGGATACTCTTCCGAATATCTCAACGTACTGCTGCCGGACGGCGTGGTGACACTCACAGGCACGGCTCTGTAGCCGCTCGATGTCCTGAATGTGAAGTTTCCCGCGGACGTACGAAATCAGACCCTCTGCCTGCAACTGGCTGGCGACAGTCGTAACGCTGGTGCGCCTCACTCCCATCATTTGCGCGAGAAACTCCTGGGTGACCGGCAAATCAGGGCCCGCGAGATCGTACATTCTAACAAGCCACTTGCACGTTCGCCGCTCAATGCTGTGAGGTGCATTGCGGGCAGTGTGCTGTTGAACCAGTCCCGGGAAGAACTGCTCATATCCGACGATGAGAGCGCGAAAATCGGGCGACTCATCCGCGACATTCTTGACAACATTGGCATCGACAACGCTGGCCCGCATCTGCACCTGTACCTTAACGATGTTTAAAGAAACTCGATGGTCGATGGCTTGCATTGCGCCAAAAACACCCTCGCGGCCGATCATGCCCGTCTCAATCAAAGAGCCGTCCTTCATTTCAACAGCGCACGAGAGGATTCCGCCGTGTGGGAGTGTCACAAGTGACTGAGATCAGTTGGAGCGGGTGAAGGGAATCAAACCCTCGTATTCAGCTTGGAAGGCTGCAGGAGCTTGCGATACGGCCTCCATTTAAAGGGGCACGCGAGCGATGCTCCGCCAGGTGGCATGCCGCCGTCGCGGCGATCAGGCCGTGTTGCCGGCGTCCACCGTCAGGACGGTGCCAGTGATATTCCGACCGCCTTCCCCGAGGAGATACTCGACCATGGAAGCGACGTCGTCGGCCTCCGGCAAGCGGCGCAACGCGCTGCGGCCGGCGATACGCCGGCGGCCGTCGTCGTCCAGGGACTTGGTCAATTCGGTGTCGACGAAACCGGGAGCGATCGCGTTCACGGTGATGTCGAGCTTGCCGACTTCGCGGGCCAGCGAACGGGTGAAGCCGGCGACCGCGGCCTTGGACGCGGCGTAGACGGACAGGCCGTTGTAGCCGGTCGAGGCGATGATGGAGGAGATGTTGACGATGCGCCCGGCGCCGTCAGCCATCATATGGCGCACCACGTATTTGGTCAGAACGATCGGCGACAGCACGTTCAGACGGATCAACGCCTCGATCTCGGAGTTGCGCATATTGGCCAACAGCCCTTCTGTTCCGATCCCGGCATTGTTGACAAGGCCGTAGATCGCGCCGAAGGCGTCGCGCAGCTCCTTCACGAAGGCGGGAATCTTGTCTGTCTGGCCGAGATCGAACGCCCTGAAGTGCAGGCGGTCCGCTCCCGTTTCGCGGATGGCCCGTCCCAGATCCTCGCTCTCGCGGCGCGCGACCGCGATCACGCTGTAGTCGTTGGATGCGGCAAGCCTGCGCGCAATCGCTAGCCCGATGCCGCGGCTGCCGCCGGTGACGAGGACGTTACGCATCGGCGCGCACCAGCTTCCCGGCTTCGGTGACGTCGAGCTGCCCGACGAAGCGGATCACCGCAGGCACCTTGTGTGCCGCCAGCGATTCTTTGCACAGCGCGAGAATCTCCGTGCGGATCG
>Ga0081540_1001041_pt1 | contig 24781 bp, 32 predicted proteins | sample TabmetS2T1R1_FD_71024 | JGI IMG/M metagenome (GOLD analysis project Ga0081540, IMG submission 71024) | Tabebuia heterophylla rhizosphere microbial communities from the University of Puerto Rico - S2T1R1 | ecosystem: Host-associated > Plants > Roots > Rhizosphere ... | reverse complement strand
ATTTCGGAGTCAGCGCGGCCAAAGATATCTTCTTCTCTAGCCCGCGAAGCCTTCCAACCATTGAGTTTGGGGCGCTACACTGTCGTATCCTGATCCACGGAGGCCATCATGAAACGACGCGATTTCATCTTAGGGCTCGGCGGCGCGCCACCGCCCACAGAACAAGCTTGGCGAACGAAAACGTATGCGTCACTTTTTCCGTGGGCTGTGGACGTCAATGGGCAATTACCTATTTGCCGCCTCTAGGATAACATCCGCTACCTCTTGAGGCTTTGACAACATCGGCGCATGACTGGTCTTCAGAACAACCGTCTTCGCACCGATCTTTTTGGCCATGGACAACTGTAAGTCAGTGGCCATCATACGGTCATTGCCTGCCACGATGAAATAGGATGGCTTGGTTTTCCACGCTGCCGTGGTGACCTTTTCTCCGAAAGCCTTGCTATTGATTGGCACCTGACTAACGGCCATCAGCTTGGTTTCTTCTTTTGGTGCATCCGGGGCAAAATCGTGAACCATAGCTTCGGCAGGCAAGCTCAAATAGCCGCTATTATCGGCCTGCAATCTCTTCATACCGGCCGGAGGTTCATATTCTTTGCCCAAATCGCCAGCCGCCTGACCTTCGGATGGTGCAAAGGCCGAAACGTACACAAGCGCACTGACCTTATCGCTAACCCCTGCCTCAGTGATTGCCATGCCTCCCCATGAATGCCCGACCAAGACAACCTTGCCAGTCTGCTGGGCAATAGCACGTTGGGTCGCTGCGACATCCTCGGCTAGAGAGGTCAATGGGTTTTGCACCGAAACCACCTTCAAACCTTTGGCTTGCAGAAGCGGAACAACCTTGTTCCATTCCGAACCATCGACGAATGCCCCGTGCACAAGGACAACGGTCGTATCCTGTGGTGCAGCCCAGGCCGAGCTCGGCATAGCCAAGCCAGATAGCATCGCCGTCGTCAGCAGCAGCGTTTTGAGACTGGGGACAGTGACCCGCATAATTTATTCCTTCCAAGAGTTGGTTGTTTACTTGTTCGAGGAAATTGACCGGGAAACCAACCGACCGGTATCGGTCGAACGACCGATCCATGGACATCGTCGACGTCACATATCATATGATGATCGGTCAGACCGCGACGAGGAACTTGCCCCGTACGATGCAAGAGAATTCGACCCTTCGAGCCTTTGACGTCGCGAGAGCACTGGCGTTTGTCTGCGACCTCAGTATGGGACAGCCGACGGACCACTCCCTCCGCACTGCATGGCTTGCCCGACAACTGGCCATCGCCGAAGGCCTCAATCCGGATGAATGTGATACCGTCTGCGAAGCGTCGCTGCTGCGATGGTCTGGATGCACCGCCAACGCATCTGAATTTGCGGAACTGCTCGGCGACGACATTGCCGGTAGAGAAGCCATGGTCGCCATGCGGCCGGGATGGGCAGATGCGATGGGGAATATCGATGACGCGATCGAGCCGCTAGCGCGGATTCACTGCGAAGTTTCCGTGGAAATCGCGCGTATGCTTGGGCTCGACAACGCGACCCAAACGACGTTGTGGAATATTTTGGAAACTTACGACGGCCGTGGAAAACTCCACCGCCTGCCTGGCGACCGTGTTCCGCTTCCTGTGTTTATCATTTCGGTGGCTGGTGATCTGGAGATCTTCACCCGGGTTTACGGCATCGAACGGGCGTTGGCACTCATCGCCAAGAAAGGCGGCGCCTCATATCCGGCAGGCCTTATCCACTCTGTCGCGGCATTGGGCGAGCAGTGGCTCCGGGCGCTCGATCGAACGAGTCCGGATGAAATCGAAGCGGCACTCCTGACTGCGGGCATGCGGAAGGTCGCGTCACCCGAGCTGATCGCCGACGTCATCGACCTCAAACTGCCCTGGATGACAGGATTTTCTCGCGCCGTTGCGCAAACAAGCGCGATGTGCTGTGAAAACGCGGGTTTTGATAAAGCTAGCCAAACCCGCGTCTATCGTGCCGGCCTCATCCACGGAATTGGGGGCGCGGCGCTTCCCAACGCGGCCTACGACGATCCTTCGACGAGATCAGCATCAGCGTGGGAGAGATTTCGGCTCGCCCCCTACTGGACATTGCGCGCGGGGCGGCAGATTCCCGCTCTCGAGCGTGAAGCGGAAATCGCGTCATTCGTCCATGAGCGCCTTGATGGCTCCGGCTATTTCCGGGGCGCCACCGGCAAGGCTATCCCCATGGAGGCACGTATCCTTGGGACTGTTGTTGCTTGGGTCGAGTTACGATCGGCGCGGCCTTGGAGGAAGGCGCGGTCACCCTCAGAAGCCGTGGCGCAGCTCATGAAGGAAGCGAAGATCGGGCGTTTCGATCCCAATATCGTCGAATACGTCGGATCGGCGACGCTTGCCGATCGTCAACCTCGTCGAAGGCGTTCGAATACGACCCGCCTTTCTTCGCGAGAAACAGAAGTACTTCATCGCATCAGCCTTGGCGCTAGCAATAAGGAGGTGGCACGGGACCTGGACCTCAGCCCAAGTACTGTGCGCACCCATGTCGAAAGCGTTTTTCGCAAGCTTGAGTGCTCGACTCGAGCGGCGGCTGCATTGAAGGCGTCCTCAATGGGGCTGCTACCCTCGGAATCGACCGATCTGGTCTCCAAAGCGATTTCTTATCGTTCAGACAATTCCATCTGAACAGAGGTGGCCCCGGTGCCCGAGCTTGACAGCCTTAATGTCGGTATCGGTGGTTGCGTCTCCCCGATTTGAACCAACCGATCGACAGTCAGGAAGTCGGTCGGGATTTTAGCCCCTCCAAGAGTTCAGCCATGCTTCGGTGCGAGCATTCGCAGCGGCTACGAGCGCTTCGTCGGCTCGTCTCCCGAGCACAATCGGCGTCGGTCATAGGAGTCTGGCCTCGCTCCAGCGCAGGCAGCTCCCGTATCGGCGGGCCCCATCACCGCAGCGGAATCCAGAGCGGGCTCTTCCAGGTCCTCAACGCCTCCAGGAAGACCTGGAGCTTGGACGGCAGGAACCGGCGCGTGGGGTAGACCGTGTGAATGAAGATTTCCGGAGAGGACCATTCCGGGAGCAGGCGGATGAGTTCTCCTCTTGCGATCGGCGCGTCGCAAAATGTTGGGGGGAGGAGCCCGATGCCGTGGCCGCGGTATGTGAAGGCGCTCACAGCATGGTGGTCGCGGGCGGAGACCGGACCGGAAACAGGTACTCTGATCGATTTTCTGCCGCTGACGAGCTCCCACTCGGCTTCATTATTTCGCCCGTTAAGAAGGACGCATTGATGCTCGCGTAGATCGTCGGGTTTGGACGGAGGATTGCGACCGTTGAGGTAGCCCGGCGTGCAGACGAGATAGCGGACGCTCTTTCCGATGCGTTGAGCGATGAGCGTCGAGTCCCGCAATTCCCCATAGCGCAGGGCGACGTCGATGTTTTCGGCAATCAGGTCGAGGAAGACGTTGGTGACGAACAGATCGATCTGAATGCGAGGATAGGTCCGCAAGAACGACGATATGAATTCATAAAACGACTCCTGTCCTATGGTGACGGGCACCGAAACCCTGAGCAGCCCCTCCGGCTTTCGTTGAACCTGCGTGAGGGCCCGTTCGGCATCGTAGAGCTCGCCGAGGGGTTCGCTGCACTGAGTGAAGTAGGCGCGCCCCTGCGGCGTCAGGTTCAGCTTGCGCGTCGTGCGCTGGAGAAGCGTCGCGCCGAGTTGCTCCTCGAGCACCGTCACCCTGCGGCTGACCGTCGATACGGGCATGCCGAGGGCGCGCGCCGCACGGCTGAAGCTTTCGAGCTGCGCCACCTTTGCGAAGATCGCGATGTCGTTGAGGTCGATCATGCCGCTATTTTCTCATAAGTGGAAAATAGATTCTATATATTTTCATCTAATCAAAGAATGCTCCATCCGGCAGACTTTCGCCTAGGTAACCGACGCAACAGCGAGGGGTCGGATGGCAGGCAAAGTCGTAGTCGGTGGCGCCAGCCTCTTCGGAGAGAAGTTCGCAAACGGGTTTGTCGGAGACGCGACAACAGGCTCGCGAGGGCCCCGTCAATTCATTGATGTCACTAGGGAGAAGAGAAATGTGCTTCGTTACGCGGCCGTTGGCGGCTTTCTTGGGTGCTATCATTCTGTTTGCTGCGACCGCAAGCAGCTCACTTGCCCAGAAGCGAACGCCATTACAGACGATCGAGTTCCCACCGGGTTACGAGACGGTAGCTGTGATTGCTGAACTCAAGTCAGGCGAGTGCACCGGCCGCCATGGTCATCCAGGTATTGAAAGCGCCTATGTTCTGGAGGGAGAGGCTGTTGCGAAGTTCGATGGCAAGCCGGACTTGATTCTCAAAGCGGGACACCCGCTGCAGTTCGCACTCGAAGAAATGCATAACGTCTGCAATTTCAGCGGCGGGCCGTTCAGGGCTATCGCCCACTACATCGTCGAAAAGGGTAAGCCGTTGGTATCACGTGCTCCGTGATATTCACCGAATTGCTGCCACAGAGCGCGATCGGTTTGTCTTGGCAGCTTTTCAGTTCGCGCGCTTGCCGAGTGTAAGGCTCGACACGGTGAGAGCGCCGCGTTTTCCAAGAGGAGGACTGGTCATGCTGAGACAAGCTAAATTGGCGGTATCATTTGTTGTGGTTGCCTTCTTGCTCATAGCGGTAGGCGCGCTGGATGCGCGCGCGGACTCGAAACTGCCAGATCCCCGCAACGCAGCTGTAGCGCAACAGCTTTTCCGGTTGGATTGTGGTCGGTCCCTCGCAAACGACGAATCGGTATGGACGCCGGGCCAGAACGTCGGAGTTAGCATCGAGTTCTCATCGACTTGCTGGCTAATCAGGCATGGAAACGAATGGTTGCTCTGGGATACCGGTGTTCCTGAGACAGCGTTCAGCGACCCCCGAGGTTGGTCCACCTTGCCGAAGCTGATCGTCTACCACCTCGATAGGACACTGACAGATCAACTCGCCGAGATCGGATTGAAGCGAGACGATGTCACTCAGGTGGCAATATCGCACACCCACGGAGACCATATAGGTAACGTCACTCTGTTCCCAAACTCCAGAATCCTCATGCAGCGGGCTGAGTATAACTGGATACATTCCCCCGAGGGGCCGAATGACAACGTGAATCAATTGATGGCACTGGCGCGCAGGCTCTTGGGTACCCCGAAGAACCTTCAACTGATCGACGGTGATACCGATGTATTCGGCGACGGAAGCGTCATTTTGGTTTCCACGCCAGGACACACTCCCGGTAGCCAGTCGCTGCTAGTTCATCTCAAGAATTCTGGCTTCATCATTCTGTCCGGCGACGTCGTCCATCTGGAAGGCAATTTCGAAAAAAGCATAGTTCCGTCCCTCAATACCAATAAGCCGGAATCGATCGCGTCGATGGAAAGAATCAGGCAGCTGATCGGAACATACAAAGCGACGCTCTTCATCAATCACGACAAGAAGCAAACCGGAAAGCTTAAGCTGCTTCCTGCATTCTACGACTGAAGTTTGGCGATTGATCGCCGTAGCCCGGCGCGATTGAGTGCGGCCGCCGGGCTTGTCACCCAACAAACATCAAATGCGAAACGCTGCGAAAGCACGAAGGAGCGAGATGACCAATACGAATGCACAACTGACGGCAGCGGAAGAGATCGGGGCCGCGGATGACGCATTCCGAAAGGTGGCCTGGCGCCTCATACCATTCATGATTCTACTCTACTTCGTAGCGTTCCTTGACCGTATCAATATCGGTATCGCTGCGCTCACAATGAACAAGGATATCGGAATCTCTGCGACGGCTTATGGAAATGCGGCTGGAATATTCTTCCTCGGATATTTTCTGTTCGAGGTTCCGAGCAATATCATGCTCGAGAAGGTCGGTGCGCGCAGATGGATCGCAAGGATCATGGTCACATGGGGCCTTCTCTCTGCGGGTATGACCTTCGTGCAGGGAGAAACAAGCCTTTTTGTAATCCGCTTCCTGCTTGGCGCTGCGGAAGCCGGATTCTTTCCCGGTATGATCTTGTACCTCACTTATTGGTTTCCCGCATCAACTCGGGCGAAGATAACTGGTGCTTTCCTCGTCGCAATTCCGTTATCGAGCGTTCTTGGTGCTCCTGTTTCCAGCGCAATTCTTGACCTGGAGGGATTTGGCTTACGTGGCTGGCAATGGCTTTTCTTGATAGAAGGAATTCCAGCGATCCTGCTTGGATTTGTAGTTCTCAAATATTTGACCGACAAGCCAGCCGATGCTGAATGGCTCTCTCCGTCGGAACGTCAAATTGTCAGCAACAGGATCGCCGCGGAGGCTGCTCATGGCGGCGAAAAGCACTCTCTTGCGGCTGGATTGGTGAGCCTTAAGGTGTGGCTCTTTGGCCTAATCTACTTCGGAATTGTTATCGGCGTTTATGGCATGAGCCTTTGGTTGCCGCAAATCGTCAAAGGCTTTGGCGAGCTAAGCAACCAGCAGGTCGGGCTCATAACTGCCATTCCTCACGCGTTTGGTGCCGTCGCGATGGTCATTTGGGGGCGGCACTCCGATAAGACGGGCGAGCGGGTTTGGCACATGGCGTTGGCAGCGTTTGCTGGCGCTGGTGGTCTGGTTGCGAGTGCTTTCCTTGCGAGCGCGCCGATTGTGGCCTTGAGTGCCATGACGTTCGCAGCAATTGGAATATACTCGGCGCTGCCGGTCTTCTGGACATTGCCCACTGCAATACTGCGCGGGACAGCCGCGGCCGGCGGCATAGCCTTGATCAATTCACTGGGGAATCTGAGTGGGTATCTCGGACCCTCGATGGTTGGCTATCTCAAGGATCAGACTGGTAGCTTCCAGTCCGGTTTGATCATGCTGGGAGGATTTCTCGCAATGGCGGGTCTCCTGGTGCTCGCGGTCACTCGCAATAGGGCCCCAGAGCGCGCATTCATCTTGAAAAGCTGATCAAGCGGGTGGACTGCCCGTGGGGTCCACAGGTCCAGCATCGACCTGGTCACCAGCGGCATGTTGGGCTGCTTTCGTGACAACGCACTGCCCCTCGGGGATTCCTAAGAATGGCAAATGGAAACTCCGATACGATGGAAGATGAATCCCACCGAAACGGGCGTCGGCCAGTCCAGCTTTGCTCCTGACTTCGCGCGGGGTGATCGTTCCGTTGAACTTTACGCTCGGCACGAGTGCGGCCATCGTCAGGACAGTCCCCTTTTGCTGATCGATCTTGAAACCAAGCATGGCGTGACCGGGCATGCCGAGGGGGCGCCGGACGGCTGAAGCTTCGAGCTGCGCCACCTTTGCGAAGATCGCGATGTCGTCGCGATCGATCATGCTGCAGCTTTCTCATTATTGGAAAATAGATTCCATATATTTCCATCTAATCAAAGAAGGCTCTATTCGACACATTTTCACCAACGCAACCGACGCAATGGCGGAGGGGTTGGATGGCAGACAACATCGACACTGCGCCGAAAGGGGCGAATGCCGGGCTGCACGAGATCCAAAAGAGGCTGGGGTTCATTCCAAACCTGGTCTCGGGTCTGGCTCACGCGCCGACTGCGCTGGACGGCTACCTCGCTCTGGACCGGGCCTGGAACCATTCGTCCTTCACGGCTGAGGAACGCCAGATCGTCCTGCTCGCCGCGTCCGTGGAGAACAGTTGCCGCTACTGCGCAGCACTCCACGCGACCATGCTGAAGGCGATGCGGACGGCCCCTGCCACGATCTCCGCCATCCGGAATCGGGTGGCGCTCCAGGAACTCAAACGGAATGCCCTGGTGAAGATCACCCGGGACATCGTTGCGGGGCGGGGCTTCGCTTCGGAAGGCGTCAAGCGGGATTTCCTCGCTGCCGGCTACGACGCGACCGCCCTGAAGGAGCTCACCCTCGGCATCGCTCTCGCGACGATGGGCAACTACCTCGACCACCTGGATCCGACCCCGATTGATCCGGCTCTCGCAATTGAAGCGCGCTGAGGCGCCTCATCTTTTAAAGGAGAAAGACAATGTCGACATCGAGAACAGTCGTGATTACCGGTGCCTCCCAGGGCATCGGCGCGGGCCTCGTCAACACATTCGCGGGGCGCGGCTACAACGTGGTCGCCACGTCGCGGAGCGTCAGCCGGTCCCGCGAGATTCCAGCCTCCGACAAGGTGGCCCGCGTGGACGGCGATATCGCCGATCCGGCGACCGCGCGCAGCGGGGTCGAGACCGCGCTCTCCCGCTTCGGCAGGATCGATGCCCTGGTCAACAATGCCGGCATCTTCTTCGCCAAGCCGTTCGTCGATTATACGCTCGACGATTACCGCAAGCTCGCGGCGACGAATGTCGAAGGCTTCCTCCACTTGACGCAATTGGTAGTGCGCCAGATGGTGGCGCAGAAGAACGGCGGCAGCATCGTCAGCATCACGACGCCCCTGATCAACCACCCGATCGCCGGCATGCCGGTGTCGGTCGCCATGATCACGAAGGGAGGCATCGAGGCCGCGTCCAAGAATATCGCGATGGAGTATGCACGCGACGGCATCCGCGTGAACACGGTGGCGCCGGGCGTCGTCGACACCCCGTTGCACAAGGACAATCCCAAGGACTTCCTGAGGACGCTTTCGCCACTGAACAGCATCTCAAGCGCGCAGGAGATCGTCGATGCGGTCCTCTTCCTGACCGAGGCTCCGCATATCACCGGGGAGGTGCTGCACGTCGACGGCGGCGCACATCTGGGCAGATGGTAACCCCCGGCCACGCGCCGGCCGCTGGCGCCGAACAGCGGCTGAAGGATCTCGGCATCACCCTGCCGCCTCCGCCGACGCCCTTCGGGGCCTATGTGGAGGCGGTCCAGATCGGCAGGCTGCTCTTCCTGAGCGGGATGCTGCCGGTGGTCGACCGCAAGCCGCAATTCATCGGCCGTCTGGGCGGGGAGTTGTCAGTGGAGGAGGGCCGAAAGGCTGCGGAGCTCGCCACCCTGAGCGCCCTTGCCGCGGTACGGGAGCATCTCGGCTCGCTCGACAAGGTGACGGGCGTCGCCAAGCTCGGCGTCTACATCGCGACGGCATGGGACTTCCGCGATCACCCAAACGTCGCCGACGGGGCTTCCGAAGTACTCCTCAAGGTCTTCGGCCCCGAGATGCTGTCGGGCCGTGTCGTGCTCGGCATGGCCAGCCTACCTCTGGGCTTGCCGGTCGAGGTAGAACTCGTTCTCGAGGTCGCCGCGTAAACACTAGGTGCTGGGCTCGGCACGACAATCTGATGGATATATACGATGGCTTTCTCCGATACCGTCATGCAACCGCTCAAGCTTCGTTCCCTCGTTTCGCGCGGTGTGCTCGTCCCGCTCAACTTCACGCTTGGAACGAGTGCCGCGGTCGTCAAGACGGTTCCTCTTTTGCTGGTCGATCTCGTGACGGACGACGGCGTGACCGGGCATGCCTACGCATTCTGCTACAGACCATCGGGAGCGCGCGCGATCGCCGCACACCTGGCGGAAGCCTTCGACCTGCTGGCGAGCCGCCCGGTGACTCCCTACGGCGCGGCACGATCCCTTTCGCGCCAGTTTGCATTACTCGGCGTCACTGGCACCGTGCGAATGGCTCTTTCGTTGTTCGACATGGCGCTCTGGGACGCACTTGCGCGATCCACGGGAATGCCGCTCGCCACTCTGCTGGGTAGCCAGCCGCGGGCATTGCAGGCTTATGACAGCCGCGGTCTCGGGCTGATGGAGCCCGACCGTCTGTCGAAAGAAGCAGATGCGCTGCTCGCAAGCGGATTGAAGGCCGTCAAGCTTCGATTGGGATATCCGTCGGCCAAAGAGGATATCTCCGCCTTGGAGGCCGTTCGCCGCGTCGTCGGCGACGCCGTCGCCATCATGGTGGACTACAATCAGGCGCTGACGACGGCGGAAGCGGTCGCCCGCGGACGACAACTCGAGAACGAGGGGATCTACTGGCTCGAGGAACCGATCCCCCACGAGGACTATGACGCGCATTCCACCATCGCCAAGGAATTGCGCGTACCTGTTCAGATCGGTGAGAATTTCAACGGACCGGAAAGCATGCTCACCGCCCTGAGCGCTCACGCCTGCGACTACGTCATGCCTGATGTTGCCAGGATCGGCGGCGTCAGCGGCTGGATGCAGGCCGCCGCGCTTGCAGGTGCAAGCGGCGTCGAGATGTCTTCGCATCTGATGCCGGAGGTCAGCGCTCAGCTTCTTTCTGCCACGCCGACGGCACATTGGCTCGAATACGTGGATTGGGCTGACGCCTTGTTGCGGGAACCGTTGCGAATAGATGACGGCAAAGTGTTGACGTCACAGCATCCCGGCAGCGGAATTGTTTGGGACGAAGACAAAATTCGTCGACTTGAGGTGATTTGACGATGTCAGACGAAGTCAAAGTCGGCACATGTGGCTTCGACCACGTGGGGTTGAGCGTTCGCGATCTTGCGATTTCGCGGAAGTTCTTTTGCGATTGCCTTGGATGGCGCGTTGTCGGTGAACGTCCGGATTATCCGGCGGCGTTCGTGTCGGACGGACACTGCGTCCTCACGCTGTGGGAAGTCGCGTCACCCGACATGGCGATCGCGTTCGATCGGCGCGCCAATGTCGGTTTGCATCATCTGGCGCTCGCGGTCGCCGACCGGGCCGGCCTCGACGCCCTTTACCAGCGAGTGTCGGGCTGGCCCGACGTTGTCGTCGAGTTCGCACCGCAACTGTCCGGCTCCGGCCCTAAGATCCATTTCATGGTGTACGAGCCGGGCGGTGTGCGGGTCGAGTTTACCTTCGATCCTCGCCTCGAAGGCGCACGCAAGGCGGGGTAGCGCGGTTTGAGCGGCAACCGGAAGCGGCAAGGAGGGACAACGTGAGCAAACCCAAGATCCTGGTGCTCGGTGCCGGCGGCACCGGCGGTTATTTTGGCGGCCGTCTCGCCGAGAGCGGGGCCGATGTCACGTTTCTCGTCCGTGAAGGACGGCGCAAGATTCTTTCGGAGCAGGGATTGCGGATCGAGAGCCCGTTCGGGGACGCGAAGGTGGCAGTGAGGACGGTGCTCGCTTCGGAGGTGACGCCGATCTACGACGCGGTGATCTTGACCTGCAAGGCGTACGATCTTGATGCCGCGATCGCGTCGATCGTGCCAGCCGTAGCGCCGACTGGATATGTACTGCCTTTCCTGAATGGAATTGCCCATATCGAAGCGTTGAACGAGAAATTCGGTCGAGACCATGTGCTCGGCGGCACCGCGAAGATTCAAGCGACGATCATGCCGAACGGTGCGATCAGGCAGTTCAACGACTGGCGGACGCTTACCTTCGGCGAGCAATCAGGAGAAATGACCGAGCGCGTAGGAACGCTGGCGGCGCTGTTCGAAAGTGCGAAGGGTGTAGAAGTCTTCGCTGTCAACGACATGGTTCAACGGATGTGGGAAAAGCTGGTCCACCTCTCGACCGCGGCCGCCATGACTTGCCTGATGCGTGCGAATGTCGGCGAGATTGTCCGCACCCCCTATGGCCGCGATCTTCTTCTCGATCAGCTTCGCTGTGGTGCGGCGGTAGCGGCTGCCAACGGTCACGCGCCGAGCGCGGCCTTCATGAAAGCCTGGGAGGAGACGTTTTCTCAGCAGGACTCCCAATATTCAACTTCGATGCTACGCGACATCGAACGGGGCGGCCGGACCGAGGTGGAACACATCCTCGGCTTTGTGCTCGACAAGGCGGTCGCGGCGCAAATCCCCTGCAACACGCTGCTGCTCGCCTACACCAACGTCAAGGCTTTCGAGCAACGGCGGGCTGCAGGCCGCTTGCTTTGATGTTGTGTGTACCGAAAACCTCATCCGAGTGTGATGCCGTGATGGAATCGCCTAAGCTGGCAGCATGATCGGGCTGTTCTGCTTCGCTTTGGCCGTCTTGGCCTCGCCATTCAAGTCGAAGTTACGGCTTGAAGCCGAGAACGCGGTGCTCCGACATCAGTTGATTGTCTTGAGGCGCAGGCCGCATGGTCGCGTCCAGCTCACGAACCATGATCGCTGGTTCTTTATCCAGCTGTATCGCTGGTTCCCAGCAATCGTGAAGGTTCTCACCATCATCCGGCCCGAGACGCTCGTGCGTTGGCACAGAGCCGGATTTCGCTGCTACTGGCGTTGGAAGTCGCGGTTCTTTATCCAGCTGTATCGCTGGTTCCCAGCAATCGTGAAGGTTCTCACCATCATCCGGCCCGAGACGCTCGTGCGTTGGCACAGAGCCGGATTTCGCTGCTACTGGCGTTGGAAGTCGCGCCCACGGGGAGGACGACCGCAGATCGACAAGGAGCTGCGCGTATTGGTCCGGCGGATGAGCCTCGAAAATCCGCTTTGGGGTGCGCCACGCATCCACGGGCGGGAGGCTCGTCCATGACCACCGACCAAGAGGCCAAGCTCACCGGTGAAGCGTCAAGACGCGACGGGTCTTCTTGTCAGCGCCACGAATGCGGTGCCTGAGACGTGGATCGCCGGCATCGACATCGATGCGGGAGCCGAACGCGTGCGTTCCGACATTATCGCCTACGCAACAGCCGCAGCCGATTTCACAGCGCCCTGATCACTTGAATTGCGGAATTGCCGGGACGGAGATGCGCGGGGGCGGTATGGGAGCTACCGCAGGAGCTTTTTGCATTCCCATTTGGCCTTGCATCTGCGCCGAGCCAATCAAGGCACCCCTTGCTGCTAATCCGGCCGAACCTCCGGCCGAGTCGCGCGCAAGTGCAGCGGCAGGTAACGCGAGGACCACCAGCATCAACGCGATTTTTGTTGCAGTGTTCGACATTGGCAGACTCCATTTGAATTCGCTGGAACGGCGAAGCGCATGGAGTTCATCTAAGTCGCGCTCCGCCGTCGGCCAGTAAATTTGGTGTTAGATGCGGCAGGCCGACACGGCGCTTCCAGCGCATACCGGATCTGCACCGTTCGCAGACAGCAACTCCGTCAATCATGCTGCGGGTTTCGTCGGTCAGGACTCAAGGCCGCCGCCGCGGTGTTCGCGATTTCGGTGTCGGTCTCCTTGCTCAAGCTGGCAACACCTACGGCGCCCACGACTTCGCCGTTTACGCGTATCGGCACGCCGCCGCGCAGTGCCATGATGTCCGCGGTCACGAATGCCGTTCGGCCGTGATCAATGTTGTCCTCGATCTCTGGCGTCGGCCGTTGTAGCCGTGCAGCCGTTCATCCTGCGGGACGTGCACCTGGTGCGTGACCGAACCGGTGTCGAAACTTTCTCGCGAAATGTGCGTAGCCGCGGAAGCCGCAAGCGTAAGCAATCTGGCTGAGTTGTTGGTTTTCCGCCAGCTCCGCCCGGCGATGCAGAAGACGTGCGGCCTGATCTAGACGGAACGAATAGATGAATTCACTGCAGGTCGAGCCGCGCTGCGTGAACAGTTTCTGCAGATAGCGCAATGATATCCCCGCTCTCGCCGCTGCTTCGTCTGGACAAAAATCCGGATCCGCAAAACCGTCCTTGATAATACTGCGGACACGCATGAACAGCTTGTCCGCATGACGCGACGGCGCCGGATCAACCGGTGCAAAGAGGGCGCCGACAAGATCATAGACAGCTAATCGCATGTGGGAATTGGCACAAGAGTGGGCTGATCCTCCGCCCTCGCCGGGATTCTGGATGAGATCAAGGAGGAGGCGTCCGGCAGCCGTTCCGCCGCGCCGGTAAAGCCCGCCGCGCGGCTCGAATCCGAGGTGGGAAACGAGCGACCGCCGCGGTAAAAGAAGCGCTACGGATTTCCACAACTCGGCCCCCACGCTCGCAAAGAATGTCGCGGGCCGCGCCACGTCGACCAGCACGACATCTCCCACATCGCATCGCAAGGCCTGTTCGTTGTGGGTAATCGCGGACTGGCCGGCGACCTGAAAGATCGCGATGTAGTGGTCCGCGCCATCGAGGCGAACATCCCGCTGCGTCCGCTCGACTCGCTGCGCATTAGAACTAACTTCGGCTGCCGTTAGCCCAAAGACGCTCATGAGCCGCAGCCAGCCGACAAAAGCCTTCGGATCGATCCCTTCCGGATTGAACCGGCCGCCTATCGCGCGCACCAGTTCTTTCCAGGTTTTCATAATCCAGAGTTGGCAGGGCGACATTCTCGCTTGCATCTCGTGGCATGGGACCATCCTCGAAAACCCGATCGGCTTGGCGACCGAAACGGCATGCATGAGTAAACATGCAAACGGTGTCGGCACCGTTCCGCTTTGCGGACGTCGAGCTATCTGCAGCCGTCCGCTGACGTAACGCGACTCGCATGCACATAGGCCGAAATGAGGACGTGAGCGATCACGTCTGATCAAATTGATCGTCAGCCGACGAACCCCGCCGGCTTCAAAGCGGGCGTCGCTTTGCGGCCCTTGCAGTTGACGTCGTTGTTACCGCACCAATCGCAGCGGAACAATTCTGCACAGAACGATTGCGCACTTTGATGAGTACCGGCGCGCACCAACGGCTCTGAGATACTTGCACGTTAGCTGCACGAGATTAGGTCGCCGAAGCCGAAGCTCACACTTCAACCAGAGCTAAGGTCACACATGCTGAAAGAGGCCAAACATGCCGAAACAAGACCGTTACTGCCTTAACACCCTTCGCGCGCAGTTGCTGGATCACCCCGTTTACGCGGAGGTCGCTTCCGTCGAGGATCTGCGGCGATTCATGGAAGATCATGTGTTCGCCGTCTGGGATTTCATGTCGCTCCTTAAGCGGCTGCAGCAAGACTTGACGTGCACAAAAGTGCCGTGGTTCCCGGCGGAAAACGCCAAGGCTGCGCGCTTGATCAACGACATCGTGATCGGCGAGGAGACGGATGTCGATCCGGACGGCTCCTATGTCAGCCACCTCGATCTCTACCTCCGCGCCATGGCGGACGTCGGCGCCAGCACCCGCCAATTCGACACGTTTCGCTCGATGGCGCGGAGCGGTACTTCGGTCGAAGTGGCTATGCTGCGGAGCGGTGTGCCGCCCCATGTCCGGGCCTTCGTCAAGCATACGATGACGCTGGCCCAGTCCGGGTCGACGGAAGAGGTCGTAGCGGCATTCTTTCACGGCCGCGAGGATATCATCCCGGAGATGTTCAGCAGACTTCAAAAGACCCTCCCTGGCGCAAGGCAGGGCAAGGATCCGCTGCGTCATTTCATCTACTACATCGAGCGGCACATCGAGCTCGATGGCGACAGTCACGGTCCAATGGGGCGAGAGTTGCTCGAAGGTCTGGTCGCGGGCTCGCCGCAAAGGGACGAACGGGCTCTGCGCGCCGCGTGCAACAGCATCAAGGCCCGGATTGAGCTTTGGAATGGCACGTTAAGCACACTTCGCGACGCGCGCGGCGTGAAGGCCACGCCCGAAGCGTCAGCAGTCGGACGACAGAGGGGCAGAGTTCCGATGGCTTCGGAACGAGCGAGCTAAGAAACCAAGGAAACAAACCCCGCCGCCTCCCTGCGAAAGGCGGCGGGTTGTTCTTTGTCGCGCGGTGACTCACCCATCGCGGCGGCAGCACCCCATCTCGGACGGAGAGTTTTCCTTTCAAAACAGCGTACACTGATCGCGTCGCCGTGCATCCGATCGTGACGGTCCCAACGATGCTCCATGGACGCGTTGCCGTTCTGCCAGTTGTTGCGATAGTAGCCGCCATCCAGGAAAGTTAACTCGGACTCAAGGTCAGCAGATGTTTGCTGCGAGAGTCCAAATCAAGCTGCATCTGCAATAGTGGGGGCGCGCTTCGGCCACGCGGGCGCGCGCCCGAACAGCTCGTTCACTAAATTTAAATTTAATCAGGCGTGGCTCGCGGAGAGTTGAGTAACGGACTCGTCGAAGCTGTGGCGGTTCTCCAAAACGATTCCCACCTGCAAAGCTCGGTTCTGGTTGGGAGCGATGTATCTCTGACGGAGGATGGTCATGTTGCGTAAGACAGTGATCGCGTTGGTGGCAGTTGCGTCCATTGGCCTCGTTTCGCCAACGATGGCGTTGGCTCGTGGCGGTGGCGGTGGAGGCGGCGGCGGTGGAGGCGGCCACGGGGGCGGCGGTGGCTTTGGTGGCGGCGGTGGCGGTTTTCACGGCGGCGGCATGGGCGGCGGCGGTTTCCATGGTGGCGGCTTGGGAGGCGGCGGCTTCGGAGGAGGTGGTTTCCGTGGCGGCGGCATGGCCGGCGGATTCCATGATGGCGGTGGTTTCCACGGAGGCGGATTTCGTGGTGGTGGATTCCACGGCCGTGGATTTCATGATCGCGGACGGTTCGGCTTCGGCTTCTACCCGTACGGCTACTATGACGACTACGCTTACGACTATCCGTACGGCTACTATCCGTATGCCTCCAGCGATTCATACGCTGACGATGGCAGCTGCTACGTGGTCCAGCGACGCGTGCACACCAAGCACGGCTGGCGCCTGCAACCCCGTCAAGTGTGCGGTTGATGGACTGTCGTAGATCGATGTTGATCGCAATCTGGAACGGTCAGCTGACAGATTGAGTATCTGGCCCAGAGATGACCTCGGCGCGAGCGAGCGCTCAGGTCATCTCTCGTGGATGCAGGTCTTGCCCCCGAAGCGATCTCGATCTGGCTCAAAATGGAAATTCGCGATCGACCGCTCTTGGCACCTTTCACTACCGCTGTGCGTTTTTCCGCCAGCATTCGGTTCTCCGCGCCTGCGGAGACCCGACCCGTCGTGCCATGAACCTGCACGGGCGGCTTCTACCATGCGGGGCAATCAACAAGTGGAGAGTCCGATGACCATGACCACCGAACGCCGAAATTTTCTCAAGGCCGTAAGTGCTGCCGCAGCATCGACGGCCGTGCTTTCCGGGACACAGGCGCTTGCCCAGGGCAACTTGCAGGCCGCAGCTAAAGCGATGCCTTATCAAGCCAAACCGATGCCCTTCGATCCGAAAACCATCACGGGCATCTCGGAAAAGGTGCTCGTTAGCCACTATGAAAACAACTATGTCGGCGCGGTGAAGCGTCTCAATGCGATTGGCACCCAACTGGCAGAGCTTGATTTCGCCAAAGCTCCGAATTTCGTCATCAACGGATTGAAGCGTGAGGAACTGGTCGCCTCAAATTCGATGATCCTGCACGAAATCTATTTTGATGGACTTGGTAGTGGCGCTAGTGCCAGTGGACCTCTTACTAACGCCATCGCACGTGATTTCGGCAGTATGGAGCGCTGGCGATCCGAGTTCGCAGCGATGGGCAAGGCGGAAGGCGGCGGTTCGGGTTGGGTGATCCTCGCGTACTCACCTCGCGACAAGCGGCTCGTCAACCAATGGGCCGCCGACCACACCACGACGCTTGCAGGCGGTCGTCCGGTCCTGGTGCTCGATATGTACGAGCACGCCTATCACATGGACTACGGTGCGGCGGCCGCGCGGTACGTAGACGTCTACATGGAAGCTATTCGCTGGGACAACGCCGCCAAACTGTACGAACAATATAGCCGCGAAACTTAGAGCGCAGGCGGTAGCCCTGCCAGATCATGGGCGCCGAGACGTAGATGGCGGGAAGCGGACATTCGCACAGACGGTTTCGATCAACGGTCGAGCGCAAGCGACGGCTGATGTGTCTGTTCGCCTGTGCAGTCGCGGAACGCGCAGCGTTTAAAGCCGTTTCCTATACGCAACAACGAGGAGACTGGAATGCAAAAACTCGTCGTACTGACCGCAGTATTTCTCCTGGCCGGGCTCTCGGCCGGTTATGCGCGCGGCGGCATGCACGGTCATGCTGCAAGCGGCTTGATGGCACCGGCAAACCCAACCGTTCCGCCGTCGCTGACGCCGGATATGCGCATCGTCGGTGGCGCGCCGCTTCCTCCGCATGAACAGCCGAGGTCGGCCGGCCCTGCTTCACCTGCGCTCCAGCCCGATCCGGAAGACGCGGCTCTTGATCGAAAGATCGGAAACATCTGTCGGGGCTGTTGATCGGCATTGGGGCGGGCGACGGCCGCCGATCGACGCGCCCAGCCGGACGGGCAATCCGATTTCGCCAGCTACGTGATCGACCACCGTTACCGATCCAGGTCTTTGTGGCTGGGTAGAAAATTCACGTGGACTTGAGACGGAAAATTTTGAGCAACGAAAGGCGTATGGCGCGCGAATCTGCGGCCGCCGTCGCTGTGAATTTCGACATGGCAATGACGGTGTGTGCCGACCACGCGTAAAAGCGCGGTCCCGCTTTTACCGAAATCGCTGCTGGGGCTTCAGTTCATTGCAACTGGGTGGATAGGGCGTGTGGGCCCGTGTGAACGACCTGGCTCTAGCAACTCTCTGATTTCTTAAGTGGGACTAGACCCAACTCGCGCGCCTTCTTCACTGATGCGACGCGTCGATTAGTAAGATCAGCTATCTGACGAGCGCTGAGCCCTTTGCGGCAGCCCATCCTGATCTTTTGTATTTCCTCTACGGTCCAGGGTCGCTTCTCGATTTTGCGGGCAGTCATCACACTCTCGCACCACATCGGCTTCGACGGTGTCCGCAATCTGCTGGAGCGCCATTGCCGATGAAAATTCGGAAACGGTGTAACTCTTGTTGCCGTCGCTGATTGTAATGTTGCGGCGACATGCCATTCGACCGCCTTTGCAAACGCGTCCTTCGCGGTTTCGGTCGTGACCGACAACCTGTGATCATCAAGGTAGGCTTGCACCGAAAATGGCATGGCGCACAGCGTACTTGAGTCCACCGTTCCGGCCTAGTGTTGAGGTCAAAGCCCACAGTCGCTTTTCTACCTAATCGGCACCGGTGTCTTGAAGGCAGTCCGGCCCGCTTCAGTGATGCGATAGAGATCACTTGTCTTCATGTCTGGGCTCCGCTCGATCCAGCCCGCCCGTAGAAGGTTGGCAAGCAACCTTTCACCAACGGGGATTAGCCTAAGGATCGGTACCCAATTTCCTGACATCAGGAACTGCAGGACTTCTCGCTGCCGGTAGGTAGGACAAGGCTTCATCATTACCGTGCTTCGGCCCGAGCTCGCGCCAAGGCAGGCTTACTGAGCTAGTTCTGCGGAGATAGACGCGATCTGGATAGGTGGCCTTTGCGCGAGGGCGTACTTGGCCGCCAAAGCGAGCAGACGCTTCTTGGTAAATGGATCGGCCTTTTCGGCCATGGCGCGCACGGTCATGGCGCGCTCCTTACGAAATTCGTCGGTCATTGTGGCCCCGAACCCAACAAATAAAATACCTGCTCACTGTAGGTCCGTCAGACGGCTTGTGCGACCGTGAAAATAAGGTTGTTCACAGCCACCGCTCCTCAGGGAATCAGGAATTCAACCGCGATCGGGCGTGATTGCTCCGGTCGGTTGCTCAGGCACGGCTTCCGGTTCCGTTGCGGGTGTTGAGCCCCTAAGCTCTGACCCTACGCAGTCACCAGCCCATAGCTTTGTGCCCCGGACTGTCCCAACGAGTTTGCAGCCCATCGGCTCTTTCGGCCTTACCTGAACCAGCGGCTTGCTACCGAGTTTGGGCGGCGCGCTCTGAGCGAATGCGGTTGCCGAATAGCAGATAGCAACGAGAATGAGTAATGACCTCATCGTCTAAGTTTACCCTTTGCTCTGACGCCCCCAATTACGGAAAACATCCCGCAGAGCATTCGCGCTCTGCGGGCCGCGCCGGGTTCACTGAACCCCCGCCCCCAGGGCTTTTTGCAAACTTGCACCGCGCGAGGGAGGGGGCGAGTCCAAAGTTACGCTCCCCCGGCTGAAACAACCGGGATGTTGCATCTAGAACACGGCGCGGCGTGCACGGTTCGTTGCGGATGATTTTGGAAATCTCGCAACCTTAGCTAAGCAAGCCTCGGCGTCAGCTGCTTACGGTCGCGATTTTCGTGCCGATCGACGAATGCCTGCAAGCTTGCTGGACACCTATACCAGCGACGGCCGGCTTCAGTTGGAAAGCGAAGACGCTTCGAGAAAACGAGGCATGCCTTCACCAGATGAAGGCGACGCGGGGTAGGGCCGGATCAACTGAGGGCTCTGGTATTCATGGGTTGCCGAGGCGTCCTTTCCCGCATCTGCAGGAACATCTCTTTCACGTCCGCTAGCCTCAGCTTCTTCTCCCGCGGACGCTGAAACGCGGCCAGCGCGTGTAGCTGGCGCGATGCGATCTCATCCTGTTTAAGTTGATTCTTTGGTGCCGCCGTTATCAGGCCGTCTTTTCGAGAGACCGACACGATCTCCAAGTGACCCCGTTCCCACCGGTTCAGGGGTCAAGAAGCCCTCGCCGCAGGCAATCACGGAGAGGGCTTTTTGCTGGGGCCTTGTGTTCATTTGTGTACCGACCTAGCCGCCGTCGATTCCGTACAAGGTTTTGGTTCGGCAGGCTTCACCATGGCCTGCCGGGCACCGCTACTAACGTCTCGCCTCGTCGCGCTAATGCGGCGAGGATTTTTTTACGGCTTGGCGCAACTGATTCACACACGACAATGCCGGAACTCATCCCCGTCGATACGGTCGCAGCTACCGGGGCAGGCGTCATTTTGGTGCGTACCAATCGAGTTCCGCCCCAACACTAACAAGGGGCAGCGCCATGTCGCAGCAGCTTCGCAGCCGTCTCAAAAAGTTCAAGTCGCTTGAAGAACGTCTCATCGAAGACGCGAAGCGTTTGCGTGAGGAAGACAGGCTGCTCAAGCTTTGTGTGGCCCGCGTGCAAGTCTTGCGAAAGGCCCGGCAAGACGAGACCGGCGCGCGCGCCACCGAATGGCTGCGATCTGCCGGACTGCAGCCGCCGAAGTAGGTGCTGCCCGATGAAAGATTAATGGGCGTTTCTGAGTTCAAACGAAAGGACCACCGGAACGGCCGATGGTCCTAAAAGTGCTTTGATTTTTTCACATTTACGTTGCCAGTTAGCTGCGGACAGACTGGCGGCTGCCGCAGGGTTGATGCTCGCTTTGCACTGGCCGTTTGGACCCTGGCCTTTGGACGCTCTGCCGTTGAGACGTCGGTCCCGTCGGACGCCTGTCACCCTTGGCATTGGTCGTTATCGGCACTCGTCACTGTTGGCGCGGGAAGGTACGAGAAACCACTCGATCAACCGAGCATTCCAACGCTTGACTAAAGAGCCGGTTCCTTCATGAAGGGGCTAAGTGGCACTAAAAAGAGCTTGTCGATGACAAGCCCGTTGAACTTAGGGTCAGCTCGATCCGGATAGCTCGCTTTGAACCGTGCCACGGTCGTCACGCAACAGATCAGCACCGGCCGGTGTGAAGCGCACGTAGGTGCCGCTCTCGTGCATCATCAGCCGGCCGCGCTCGATGGTGAGCGCCATGCCCGCGTCGTACTCGGCGCGGCTTCTCTTGTCCTTGAACAAGAACGGGCCATTGATCAACTCGACGTTCCTGCGCCGGCTCGACGGTGCTGGCGATCTCGACGATGCGGCGCGCGGCCTTCTCGGGGTCGGCGTAGGGGCGGGACTCGGCAAACTTCATGCGGCTGCAGCTTTGTCCTCTTTGTCCTCGCCGCGCATGACGACCCTCAGCTCGTCATCCGGCAAACGACCGTTGCAGCGTCTTCGCTTCATCCCATGACGCCCGCATCCACACATCAAGCTCTTCGCCCGTGGTCAGGATCACCGGCATCGCTTTTGGATGGAGCGCAGCTTAGCAGGAAAAAGCCGGATTGCTGGCCTTCAAGGGTAGTGCTGGGTGGATGTGATGTTCTCCCCGGCCGTCTTGCGAGTAGCCCGACCCGCAACCAGCCCCCAAGCCATGCGGGTCGGGCTTTTTCGTTCGACGTGGATCAATCTTCTTCGGCTCAAATCGCGCGATGGAGCCATCCCAAAGTTCAATCGTCTTTCCGTCTACAAGGAGCTTGGCCCACTGTTTTGCGGCTTCGTCATTCGGGCAGTACCGCAGGTCAATTCGGCCAGCGACGTGGCCGTCCTGCCCGATCTTTTTAAAAGCCCTATAAGCGCGCTGCTGCATAGCGCCGCTCCTACATGATTGCGAGTGCCGCCACTCCGGCGATCAGAACAAGGAAGCTCAGGATCGCCAGCGATACGAACGCACGCTCTATGCCGTCCATTTCACCCATGGACCGTGTCTCAATCTTGGCACAAGGAACCCAATGCGGCCCTATATGAATCTCGTCTTTTGGAACCCAGCGACCCGCGCTCAGTTTGAAACTGGGCGTAAGCCGCGGTGGTCTAGACGTTGACCACCGACACAAGAGCCCGGCCTGATTTCAGACACCTCAGGTCGGGCCCCCGCGCAGAGCGCTCGTGAGGCATATCCATTCCGCGTCATACTTCGTCAAGCGACCGCGCCTCGCTCGACTGAGCGCAGCCGCATCGGCTTGCCTCCTGGCGGATTGCGCGGGCCGCTTCCATCCAGCGCGCGGAGCGCTTCGAGGATGTCGTCTATGTGCACGGAAGCCTTGCCCCTCCGGCAAGCGCAAGGCTGGGCAGGATGCAACGGCGGACGCATCGGAAGCCCAGGAAGCAAGGATCGCACGCTTTTCTGAAAGGCTGAGCGTTGGGTCGCCGACGACATCGCGCGGATGGTCGAACACCGTTCCGGGGTGAAGCAGGGCGTTGAAGTCGAAAACGTTGTGGTGGGCGGGCGTCGTCCGCATGGTTGCCTCCATTCAATGACGCATGGGTGCTGCCGCGCGGGAAGCCCCCGCGCGGCGTTGGGCGGTTCAATCCGGTGGTCGGTTAGGCGGCCTTGCCCTCGATCTGGGTGACCTTGCCGGGCGCGGCACCGTCGATCGCGATGCGGCGCGGCTTCATGGCCTCGGGAATTTCGCGCTGCAACTCGACGAGGAGGAGTCCGTTCTCGAAGCGCGCACCCTTGACCTCGACATGGTCCGCAAGGGTGAACTGGCGCTTGAAGTTTCGGGTCGAGATACCGCGATGTAGAAAGGTCTTTTCTTCTTTCTCGGCCTTTTTCCCTTCGAGGGTCAGGACGTTCTCCTCCGCCGTCAGCGTCACTTCGTCCGGCGTGAAGCCGGCGAGCGCCACCGAAATCTGGAAGCGGTTCTCGTCCAGCCGTTCGATGTTGTACGGAGGGAAGCCCTCTTCGGCGGTCCGCTGGACCTCGTCGAGAACGTTGAACAGGCGGTCGAAGCCAATGGTCGACCTCCAAAGGGGAGTCCAATCATACCTCATAGCCAAATCCTCCAAAGAGCAAGTTGGGTACGAGCTGGCACCGGACACCTTCCGGCGCCCGCCTCATGCTCAGGGCCCAGGTGGCGCCCCGGCCGCTACTTTTGCGGCGACCAGAAAAATCGTCAAAACGGAAAAAAGTTCAAGGGGGTCTCGAAAATTTTTTTTCGCCCGGGCGGCATTGGTTAATGGCCGGGTGGCGACTGCTTGTATACAGGCCGGTTGGATCGAACGGAGCCCAGACGTGAAGCCGTAATCGGTGACGATGCTGGTAACCGTTGCGCTGGACGGGTCAGCGTGCTGCAACGCCTGCCGCACCTGGCATAACCATGGGCTTTGGACGAGGTGCATTATTGTGGCTGCTCGGCATACCGCTGCCGATTATCTTGCTACTCGCGTTGTTCTGGCATCACTAGGCCGAGGCGCGGCATAAAAGCCCGCACGCGGGCTTTTATGCTGAGATCACGACTTCTGACGATCGAACCAATCGTTGATCTCTTTCTTCGCTTGGTCCCTTGCATACCCGTATCGCTGCTGCAATCGACCTTCAAGCTGATCTTGCCGTCCGTCGATTACATCAAAGTCGTCATCAGTAAGCTTGCCCCATGAGCGCAAGGCGCAGGACCTGGTTGGATTAAGCGGTTCTCTGCGATTGCTGGTGCCTTCGATATTCCTGGGCAAGCGATCGTGGACGGCGAGGTGGTCGTTATCAAAGATGGCCGGACTGCAGGCTAAACTAGCTGCCGGCAGGCAGGATCGGCTGGAGTATTACGCTTTCGATCTTCTGTACCTGAACGGGTACGATCTGCGGAGATGCTCGCAAGTCGAGCGCAAGCGCCTCTTGAAGCAATTGATTGACACCTACGAAGTGGGAACACCCATCCACCATAGCGAGCACCTACCCGGTAATGGCCAACGAATGTTCGAACATGCATCCAAGCTCAACTGGGAGGGCATCATCTCAAAGCTCGACAGCGTGCCATACAAGTCAGAGAGGGGGAGGCTTGGCTAAAAATAAAAACGGTGCAGCGTGGCATCACCGGACAGATCAACCTGCTCGCTCTCAACGCCACGATCGAGTCGACGAACCGATTGTAAGAGGTGGTACGGGGACAATAGGTCTCTGGCGGATCACGCCGTAGCGCACCTGAATGCAGGACCCAAAAGTGCCATTAAGCACGCGACGATGCCGCGAGCGAGAGCAGATGGTCAACGAACGCCGTCAGGTGCTCGATGCCGCCATGAGACCGGTGGAGCAGGCTTCTGATCCGCAGACCGATGCCGCCATCCGCATGGTCGCCTGGGTCACCGGCGCCGGCCCACCCGGCGCAGCGCCCGCGACCTCTATATGCGGTGCGAGCCCACTGAGAGGACCAGCCCGTTGTGAGCAGCACGAAACATAAGTCCGGCTTCAGTTCTGGGCCGCCCGAAAATCGGAGCCGCTAGACCAAGCCGGCAAGTAATTGAAAGGTCGGTTCACTTTTGAACATTCACGCGCGATTGAAAATTGGAACGACAACTGCCGCGCGATGTTCTCCGCATATCGAAATTGCGGAGGCAACGATGGCAAAAGACAAAGTCCTAAAAGACCTGTTTATCGACACCCTGAAAGACATCTATTTCGCGGAGAAGAAGATCCTGTCCGCGCTGCCGAAGATGGCAAAGGCGGCGCGGTCGCCGAAGTTGAAGGCGGCGTTCGAGAAGCATCTCACGG